>JACCDJ010802678.1_pt1 | contig 38635 bp, 38 predicted proteins | sample 7444481 | NCBI WGS metagenome assembly JACCDJ01 (sample SAMN15323435, study PRJNA562643) | freshwater metagenome | isolation source: river surface water | place: USA:Blue River Watershed | collected 2017-08-15
GACCGAGTTTGTTCTTGCCGGAGGCTGCTTTTGGTGCCTCGATAGCTCATACATGCAGTTTCGTGGTGTCAGCGACGTCGTAGTCGGGTACATGGGCGGTCACGTCGACAGCCCGACCTATGAGCAGGTCTGCGAGAAGACCACCGGCCATGCCGAAGTGGCCAAGGTGATCTTCGACGAGTCGATCATCTCGGCTGATACGATCCTCGACATCTTCTTTACCCTGCACAACCCAACGACGCCGGGTCGTCAGGGCAATGACATTGGGCCGCAGTATCGCTCGGCGATGTTCTATGCCGATGATGAGCAGCGCACGGCATTCGAGGCGGCTCGCGACCGCGCCACGAGCTTGTGGGACGATCCGATCGTTACCGAGATTGTGCCGGCGTCGACCTTCTGGGTCGGCGAGGAATACCACCAGGACTTCTTCGCCAAGAACCCGCTGCAGGGCTACTGCAACGCGGTCGTCGCGCCGAAGATGGCCAAGGTTCGCGCAAAGTTCGCACAATTCACGAACTAAAGGCCAGCCTTCGCTAGCTTTTCCACAGATTTCTGGATGCCGCCTCGGCGCGGCATGCGCCTTGGCAGCCTTTGGGTACCGCGGTTGCACTCGGTGACCGCCAAACCGAAAGAAGTGTCATGTCTGAACACATCACGGTTGCGGGACTAATCGCAACCACTCCGCGCCACCTGGTCACGCAGGACGGCCTGCCGATCACCAGCTTCCGCCTCGCGGCATCGCAACGCCGCTTCGACCGCGTTCAAAACAAGTGGATCGACGGCGAAACCAACTGGTACACGGTCTCGGCCTTCCGTCAGCTAGCCATCAACTCTTCGACCTCACTCAGCAAGGGCGACCGAATCGTTCTCACGGGCAAGTTGCGCGTGCGTGACTGGGACAACGGCGAGCGAGCAGGAACCGCGGTAGAGATCGAGGCCGAAGCCATCGGGCACGACCTCAGCTGGGGTTCTTCCGACTTCACTCGCACCGTTCTGGTTCGCGAGGTCGACGAGACTCAGGTGCCTTCGAGCGAACCCGCGAGCGACGCCGATGCCCTCGCTGGCGAGCGCGAGCTGGTGGGTGCCGGATCGGGCACCAAGGGCAAGTAGAGGACCGCTGAAAACCGCGTCGGTCGGCTAAACTGGTCGCTTGGGCAAGGCTCGGCGAACGGCTTAGTCGACCGACTAATTCGGCCACTTGCTCGCAATCTCTCGAAAGCGAAATTCTTCATGGCTGAATTCATCTATCAGATGATCAAGGCGCGCAAGGCGCACGGCGACAAGGTCATCCTCGACGACGTAACCCTCGCGTTCTATCCAGGCGCAAAGATCGGTGTCGTCGGCCCAAACGGCGCCGGTAAGTCATCTGTCCTCAAGATCATGGCCGGCCTCGACAACCCGAGCAACGGTGAGGCTCGACTCAGCCCAGGATTCACCGTCGGCATGTTGATGCAGGAGCCGCCACTGGACGAGTCGCTGACCGTTCTTGGCAATGTCGAGCTGGCGGTCAAGGAGACCAAGGCCAAGGTTGACCGCTTCAACGAGATCTCGGCACTCATGGCCGAGCCGGACGCCGACTTCGACGCACTGCTCGAGGAGATGGGTCAGCTGCAGGAGCAGATCGACCACCTCGACGCTTGGGACCTCGACAACCAGCTCGAACAGGCAATGGACGCGCTGCGCTGCCCTCCGGGCGACACGGCGGTGACCCACCTCTCGGGTGGTGAGCGTCGTCGCGTAGCTCTGTGCAAACTGCTCCTCGAGAAGCCTGACTTGCTGCTGCTCGACGAACCAACCAACCACCTCGACGCTGAGTCGGTTCTCTGGCTCGAGCAGCACCTGGCCAAGTACACCGGTGCCGTTCTAGCGGTAACTCACGACCGTTACTTCCTAGACAACGTCGCCGAGTGGATCCTCGAACTCGACCGCGGACGCGCCTACCCATACGAAGGCAACTACTCGACCTACCTTGAGAAGAAGCGCGAGCGCCTCGAGGTCGCAGGCAAGAAGGACGCGAAGCTCGCTAAGCGCCTCGCCGAAGAACTCGAGTGGGTTCGCTCGTCGCCAAAGGCACGTCAGACCAAGTCGAAGGCGCGTTTGGCCAAGTATGAAGAGATGGCTGCCGAGGCGGACCGCACCAGAAAATTGGACTTCGAGGAGATCCAGATTCCTGCCGGCCCGCGTCTGGGCAACATCGTTCTCGAGGCAAACAACCTGCAGAAGGGCTTTGACGGCCGCTCGCTCATCAACGGCCTGACCTTCAGCCTCCCGCGCAACGGCATCGTCGGTGTCATCGGTCCGAACGGTGTCGGAAAGTCGACTCTGTTCAAGACCATCACCGGCCTCGAGCCGCTCGATGGTGGCGAGCTCAAGATCGGTGAAACGGTCAAGATTTCGTACGTCGACCAGTCGCGCGCGGGTATCGACCCGAACAAGACTCTGTTCGAGGTCGTCTCGGGTGGCCTCGACTTTCTCACGGTCGGCAACCAGGAAATGCCGTCGCGCGCATACGTCGCTGCATTCGGCTTCAAGGGGCCAGACCAGCAGAAGCCTGCGGGTGTGCTCTCGGGTGGTGAGCGCAACCGTCTGAACCTCGCGCTGACCCTCAAGCAGGGCGGCAACCTGCTGCTCCTCGACGAGCCAACCAACGACCTCGATGTGGAAACCCTGACCAGCCTCGAGAACGCTCTTCTCGAGTTCCCCGGTTGCGCGGTGGTCATCACCCACGACCGTTGGTTCCTCGACCGTGTCGCGACCCACATCCTCGCCTACGAGGGTGACGACGACAAGCCAGACCAGTGGTACTGGTTCGAGGGTAACTTCCAGGCATATGAGGAGAACAAGATCGCTCGCCTCGGCCCCGACGCAGCCAAGCCACACCGCTCGACGTACCGCCGCCTAACCCGCGACGGCTAGTCAGCGCCTCGGCACACAGTTAAAGCGAAACCCCCGACCAAACGGCCGGGGGTTTCGAATTGCTCGAACAGCTAGCCAAAGAGTTCGGCGATGGCTTCCTCGAATACCTCGTTGTGACGATCGACGTCAGCCTTCGTGGTGGTCGGGCACATCAGCGCCATGTTGTGGAACGGGGTGAGCAGCACGCCTCGGTTGGCCAGGTAAAGGTGCAGGAAGTCCTCTAGCTCACCATCGGCCGAGTGGAAAGCGTCGGTTCCGGTCTTTGGGTACGGTTTCGCGAATCGGTACTCGGCGCGCGCACCAAGCTGGTTGATCGACCAAGAGAGGTCGTATTTGTCGAACAGCGCTTGCACACCCTCGGTGAACTCGGTCGCCAGGTCGATCATCGCCTCAAAGTTCTCTGGCGTTAGCACCTGCTCGAGGGTTGCGCGTGCTGCAGCCATCGACAGGGGATTGCCGGCGAGGGTGCCGCCCACGCCACCCATGTCGACGAGGTCTAGGTCGGTTCGAGCCAGCACGCGGGCAGCGAAGTCCTCGCTCAGTGCGTACGCGCCGATCGGGATTCCGCCCGCAATGGCCTTGCCGATCACGAACACGTCAGGCTCTAGGTTGTCGCGACGGGTCATGCCACCCCAGTCAGCCGAGAACGTGTGGGTCTCGTCGATGATTAGAAGCGCGTCGTACTTGCGAGTCAGTTCGCGCACACCAGCTAGGTAGCCAGGCTCAGGCAGGACGATGCCGATGTTGGTCATCGCTGGTTCCATCAGCACCGCGGCGACATCGCCATTCTTCAACTGGCGCTCTAGGCCTACCAGGTCGTTGAACTCGGCAACACGCGAAGTCTCGGTCACATCGACCGGCGAACCAACGTTGCCTGGGCGGCTCATACCCTCGCCGTCTGGGCCAACGACGATTAGGGCCTCGTCGACCGAGCCGTGGTAGCAGTATGCATTGACCAGAATCTTCGATTTGCCCGTCATCGCGCGCACCAGGCGAATCGCCCAGCGGTTCGCGTCGGTCGCAGTCAGCGAGAAGCTCCACTTGGCCATGCCAAAGCGGGCACTCAGATTGGCGGCTACGAGTTCGGCATCCTCGGTTGGCAGCATGGTGGTTAGTCCGCCATCCTTGGCCACGCGCTTGTTGATCGCTTCGACCACGGCTGGGGCCGAGTGGCCCGCCATCGCACCGGTATCGCCGAGCGCAAAGTCGATGTATTCGTTTCCATCGATGTCCCAGACGCGGTTGCCAACTGCGCGATCAAAGTAAATCGGGAATCCGCCGGCCTTCTTGTTCATCCAGGTCATCGGAACGCGGCCAAACAGGTGGTCGGCTCGGTCGTATGCGGCGGCCGACTTGGGGTGGTTTTGTGCGAATGTCGCGCGTTCGCGATCGAAGAGGGTTTGCAGCTTGCTGCGGTCTAGTTCGGCCATGATTGAGCCAACTTTCTGGGTCCCCCGTCAGATCGACCTTGATCCGACTACTGCCCGGCTACCAGAGGAATTGCGTCTATTTTGCCACGGCCAAAGCTAGATGCGGGGAACGCGAACCATGCCTTCCTGTGCCACCGTGGCGACCAGTAAGCCGTCGCGCGTGTAGATGCGGCCGAGCGCTAGCCCGCGACCACCCTGAGCCGATGGTGACTCCTGAACGTAAAGCAACCACTCGTCGACTCGAGCCGGGCGGTGGAACCACATTGCGTGATCCAGGCTGGCCGAGCTCAGGCCGGGGTGTGACCAAGCGATGCCGTGGCGGCGATAAATGCTCTCTAGGATCGTGTAGTCGCTTACGTAGGCAAGCGCAGCTGTGTGCAATGACTGGTCGTTGGGTAGTGGAGCAAGGGCTTTGATCCAGACGGCCTGATGCGCGACCAGAGCGCCCTCGACACTGAAGTAGATAGGTGAGCCAACGTGGCGCATGTCAAAAGGTCGAGCCTTCGCCCAGAATTGAGCACGTGGGTGGTCGACCGCCCCGACCAGGTCTGCTGCGCTTGGCAGTGCTTCAGGGGCAGGCAAGTCGCTTGGCATCTCAATCTGGTGATCGAGGCCGTCATCTAACGTTTGGAACGATGCGATCATCGAAAAGATTGGCTCGCCCTTTTGAAACGCCTGCACGCGCCTCGTTGAAAACGAGCGGCCGTCTCGAAGGCGATCGACCGAGAAGGTGATCGGCAGCTCGATATCTCCAGGACGCAGAAAGTAGCCGTGTAGCGAGTGAATGTGGCGGTCGTCTGACATCGTCTTGGTTGCTGCGACAACACACTGGGCGAGCACCTGACCGCCATACACGCGCCCATGCGGCATCCACTGCGATGGCCCCACGAAGATGTCTTCGGTTGTACGTGCGCCGCCCGCATCGCTTAACGTCAAAGTTGCGATCATCGAGGCGACTGGATTGTCGGGAATCGAAGGGTTCATGCGTTGCTTTCGTTACAGGTTGGTCGCTCAAGGTGGCCGACACAGGCTAGTTTAGACAGCGGTATGAATCACTATTGCACCCTCAAAGACCGCGAGACCGCAGTCGATCTGCAGGCCTTCCTGAACCGCGCGAAGCGGCTCGACCAAGAAGGTCTCGTTCGTCTGCGTGCCTTCGGTGAGGTGCTCGCGGCATACGTCGCGCCGATATTCGCCGGTTCGCTGATGGACTCGGGACCAACTGTTCTCGGCCTTCGCACCAGCGAGCTCGATGAGCCGGCCGAGTTGGATGTACTGGTGCCGATCGCGGCTGTCCTCGACCGCCTGGCCTACCTGCTCGCCGATGGCTCAGCCACCACTTTCAAACTCGAACTTCCTAACTCTCAGCGCGCAGCTTGGGCCGGAATCTCACCACCGCGTGTCGGCTGGCAGTCAATTGGCACGATCAATGAGGTCCGTTTGACGCAAATCGCTCGCGATGGAATCGAAGAGGTTCGCCAGTCACTGCCGGAATCCGTGGGAGGCCCAATCGCGGCGCGCATTCGCGGCGAAATCTGGGGCCGCGGAATAGATCTCGAATCGGGCGTGCCGATGGGTGCGGCATTCGTGGCAGCCGGCCTAGGTTTCTTGACCGAAAACGAAGAAGTTGAGCTTTACCAGGTCGACGGATGGGTGCGCCTCAGCAGCGAGCACGGACACGTCTTGGCTCGCCAGGCGACTCGCTACTAGTCGTCGCCGTAGCTGTTTAGCATCGCGGTTGCTGCGCGATCAAGATACGCCCAAAGCTCTGCCTCGAGCAGGGGAGCGAGTCCGAGTGATTCCACCGCTACTCGCATGTGCTTCAGCCAGCGTTCGCGGGCATCGCGATCGATTTTGAACGGCATATGACGTGCGCGGAGTCGTGGATGACCGCGTAGTTCCTGGTAGTCGGTAGGGCCACCCCAGTACTGCTCAAGGAACAACTGAAGGCGTTCGGCCGCAGGGCCGAGGTCTTCCTCGGGGTACATGGGGCGCAAAACCTCGTCCGTTGCAACACCCTCATAGAACTTTGCCGACAGCTTGACGAAAGTCTCGCGGCCACCGACCAGCTGATAGAAGTTGCCACCCACTGTCTCGCCCTCGCGACCGACGCGAATGCGAACAGGTTCGACCTTGCCGGCTTCTTCGAATCCGTTTGACACCTAGCGAACAGCCCTTCCAGCAGCCTCGACGTAAAGCGAGCGCTTGTCGGCCAGGCGAATTTTGGCCGCATCTAGTTCGTCCTTGATGCGAGCGCGCAGTTCGCGAGCCACCGCATCCGAGTCAACCGGACCCACTTGCTGCACCAAGCGCAACACAATCTGCTCTCCGCTCAGCACCTCGAGGCCCCATACTTCTGGCCGGCCGATCAGCTGCTTGCCGAAGCTAGAGTCTTTGAGCAATCCCTCAGCGGCCTTCATGATCGCCGCTTTGGCCTTGTCGACCTTGGTTTCGTATGGCAGAGCGACGTCGAGAACAACTCGCGACCAGCCCTGCGAGTGGTTGCCAACGCGCAGAACCTCACCGTTTCGCACGTACCAGAGCACGCCCTGGGTGTCGCGCACCTGGGTGACGCGCAGCCCGACGGCCTCGACCACACCCGTAGCCTGGCCCAGATCAACCGAATCGCCGACGCCGAACTGATCCTCAAACACGATGAAGAGGCCCGAGATCAGGTCTCGCACAAGGCTCTGAGCGCCAAAACCGACCGCGGCACCGACGATTCCGGCGCCAGCAATAATCGCGCCGACGGCTACGCCAAGCTCACCGAGGATGGCGGCTAGTGTGCCGATGACCATAGTCCACGTGATGAGGTTGCTCAGCACGGAACCGAGAGTATTCGCGCGCTGAACCACACGGGCGCTGAGTAGGGGAGACTGCGGCGACTTCTCGGCCTTGGCCTGTGCGCCAGCAATCACCTGGCGAACCGTGCGGCGAACCGCAACCAACAACACGACGCGAACAAGCACGGCGCCGACCAGAATCAGAACGATCCGAATCAGCGTCTGCCAATGCATCCAGGCGTTAGCCCACCACAGGTCTAGGTCGGTCCAAAAAGTGCTCAGCATGGCTCAACTTTAGTTGTCGCGTGCCTGAACCTTCAGTGCGCGCTCTAGGTTCGCGAGGTTTTCAACCAGGATGCGGTGCAGCGCAGGAATCGCCTTGATCTCAGCCTTGGCGACCCACTCACGCGACAGCGCGGCGAGGTTCTCGTCTGCCAGCGGCAGCGGGTATAGGTTCACCAGAAGGTACTCGGCGATCTTGAAGGTCTGGCTGTTCCAAACGTTCAGGGCGTTGTCGAAGTAGCGCTGCGCGAATGCGCGGAGGAGCTCGACGTCGATTACGCGTGTGAAACCGAGAGATGCGCTCGAAACGAGTGCGTTCGAGTAGTCCTTGGTCTCGGTGAGTACCTTGAACATCGCATCCTTGGCCTCGGCGGTCGGAATTGCGGCGCGGGCAGCGACTGCAGCCTTCTGTCCGTTCGCGGTGTTGTCTTGCGCTTCGAGGGCAGCAATCTCAACCTCGCCTGAGCGGCCACCGATAACCAAGGCAGTGAGCAGCTCCCACTTGAGGTCGGCGTCGATGGTGAGTCCGGTCAAGGCGACTGAGCCGTTCAACAGCGCGGCTGCCCAATCGAGCTGCGAACCGCTGCGAGCGAACTGCGTGAAGAACTTGACGAACTGCAGCTGTGCATCGCTGCCGGCCTTTGCCTGCTCTGCAAGCGACTTCAGTGCGTCGGCGATTTCCGAAAGCACCGCCTCGCGGTCCGATTGCTTTACATAGAATCGGCCGACGGTGATCAGCTGGCGCAGCAGCGTGGTCATGGTGGTGGACTCGGTCTCGTGCGCGATGTTGCCGAGCACAAGCTTGATGTAGTTGCGTGGGTTGGTCTCGGCATCGCGAGTCGCGTCCCAAACGGCTCCGAGGATGATCGCGCGGGTAAGCGGGTCTTCGATGTCGCTGAGGTGGTCGAGCGCGACGGCGAGTGACTCATCGTCGAGGCGAACCTTTGCGTAGGTCTGGTCCTCGTCGTTCAATAGCAGCAGCGCAGGGCGCTTCTTGCCGATGAGTTCGCCCAACTCGGTGCGGGTGCCATCGATGTCGACGCGGATGTGCTCGACGCGCGTCAGCTTGCCGTCAATCAGGTCGTAGAGGCCAACACCCAGGCGGTGAGGGCGGATGGTCGGCTGCTCGGCGATTGCCGACTGCAGCACCTCGAACTTGCTGAAGTTACCGGCAGCGTCGACTTCGAACTCCGGGCGCAGTGTGTTGACACCGGCGGTCTCGAGCCAGAGCTTCGACCAGGTCTTGAGGTCGCGGCCGCTGGTTGCCTCGAGCTCGACCAGCAGGTCGCCCAGAACTGCATTCTTGTGTGCGTGCTTACGGAAGTAGTTGCCAACACCCTTGAGGAAGTCTTCTTCACCGACGAAGGCCACGAGCTGCTGCAGCACCGAAGCGCCCTTGGCGTAGGTGATGCCGTCGAAGTTGACCTGCACGTCGGCGAGGTCGTTGATCTCGGCCACGATCGGGTGGGTCGATGGCAGCTGATCCTGGCGGTATGCCCACGACTTTTCGAGCGCCGAGAAGGTGACCCAAGCACCCTTCCACTCGGTGGCATTGGCCACGGCCAGGTGCGACGCATACTCGGCGAACGATTCGTTGAGCCACAGATCGTTCCACCACTTCATGGTGACCAGGTCGCCGAACCACATGTGTGCCAACTCGTGCAGAATCGTGATCACTCGACGCTCGCGAATCGCGTCGGTCGGCTTTGAACGGAACACGTAGGTCTCGGTGAAAGTCACGCAACCCGCGTTCTCCATGGCGCCGGCGTTGAACTCAGGCACAAACAGCTGGTCATACTTCTCGAATGGGTAGGCGACGCCGAAGGCCTTCTCGAAGTAGTCGAAGCCCTCGCGAGTCTTTTCGAAGACGTAATCTGCCTCAGCCTGATCCATGAATTCTGCAAGCGATGCGCGGCAGAACACACCGAGTGGGATGGTGCGGCCGTCGGTGCTGGTCAGCTCGCTGCGGTACTCGACGTATGGGCCAGCGACGAGTGCGGTGATGTAGCTCGAGATGACCGGGGTAGGGGCGAACTCCCAGACGGCCTTGTTGTCGCCGATCTCGCGGGCTGCCGGCGTCGGCTGGTTTGAGACAACCTTCCAGTGCTTTGGAGCGGTAACCGTGAACTTGAACGTCGCCTTGAGGTCAGGCTGCTCGAATACGGCATACATGCGGCGGCTGTCCGGCACCTCAAACTGTGAGTAGAGGTAAACCTCGTTGTCGACCGGGTCCACGAAGCGGTGCAGGCCTTCGCCAGTGTTCATGAAGAGTGCATCTGCGTCGACTGTGAGGACGTTCTCGGCCTGCAGGTTGTCGAGCTGAATGCGCACGTTGTCAGAGACGGTTGCTGGGTCTAGTTCGACGCCGTTTAGGGTGACAGCGTGAACCTTGTCGGTAATCGCGTCGATGAAGGTGGATGCGCCAGGTGTGTGGCAGGCGAACTTCACGGTAGTGGTCGAACGGAAAGTGCGGTCAGAGGTTGTGAGGTCGAGATCTACGTCGTAGCTGTTTACGCTTACGAGAGCGGCGCGCTCTGCTGCTTCAATGCGGGTTAGGTTTTCGCCTGGCACTTGATTGACTCCTTCGTCTTGTCAAAACTTCAACTAGCCTAAACGCATGAGATTGAAGCCAACACCACTTGTAGAAACCTCCGTCGTGTTCTCGATTGCGTGGCTCGTCGCCCTCATTTTGTCGGTATTCATCACCAATGATTTCAATGCGGCTCTTGGGCTTGCTTCCGCGATTGCTCTGGCATACCTGATGCTTAGCTACTCGGCATGGGCTGTTGTAGGTCTAATCGTGAAGAAGAAGTCATACATGGTCCGCTTCTTTTGGAACCTGACTGTAACTTCGCTGATTTCGATAGCCGCACCGGTTTTTGTGGATTCGCAACTCCACACCGAAGCGCTAACACGCAACTACATTCTGATGAGTTTCGTTTACTTCATTAGTTCCTTTACCGGCGCTCTCCTCACGTTCTTCCTCATCACCCGCCCAAAGAAGTCATAAGACCCGAAGGTAAAATCGACCCATGCGCATCCACATCGCCACCGACCACGCAGGCCTCGAGCTCAGCCACTTCCTAATTCGTGAGCTGACTAAGCAGGGACACGAGGTTTTCGATCACGGACCGCAGTCATACGACCCGCTCGATGATTACCCGTCGTTCTGCATCAACGCGGCTATGGCAGTGGTTGCCGACCAGCAGGCCGGTGTCGAGGCTCTCGGTATCGTGCTCGGCGGTTCGGGCAACGGCGAACAGATCGCTGCGAACAAGGTCAAGGGAATCCGCGCGGCGCTGGCCTGGAACGACTCAACCGCGAGGCTTGCTCGCGAACACAACGATGCCAACGTAATAGCCGTGGGTGCGCGCCAGCACAGCATGGACGAGGTTTTGCACCTGATCGAACTCTTCATCGGCGAGCCATTCAGCAATGACGAACGCCACGTTCGCCGGATCGGCAAGATCGGCATCTTCGAGCAGACCGGCGACATCGTCGAGTAGTAATGCCCGAGGGTCACACCGTTCATCGAACGGCAAATCAGTTCAATCGAGCATTCAAGGGATGCCGCCTGCGTGTCGACTCGCCGCAGGGGCGCTTCGCGAGTGGAGCGGCCGTGCTCGACGGCAAGAAGTTCGCCGCCGCTAGGGCAATCGGCAAGCAACTCTTCCTGCGCTTCGAGGGCGGGCACGAACTACGCATCCATCTAGGCATCTATGGCAAGTGGGCCTGGCATGAACTGCAGGCGGATGCGGCTGGCAGCCTAACCCTGCCCGAGGTGAAGGGGGAGGTGCGTGCGAGATTCTGGCTCGAACCTGGCGACGCCGGGGCAGGGGACACCCGCTCTGCAGTCCTTGCCGAACTCCGAGGGCCAACGATTTGCGAGGTACTTGCGTCGCACGAAGTCGCAGTAGTCGAACGCCGCCTCGGTCCCGATCCGCTGAACCCAGACCCGAGCGGGGCCGAGTACTCGCGGTTTGCCGAAAAGGTCGGCAAGTCAGCGAAGTCGATCGCGCTGCTACTCATGGATCAATCGGTCATCAGCGGCATTGGCAATGTCTATCGCGCTGAAATCCTGTTCCGTGCCGGCATCAATCCGCACACCCCGGGCAAGGCGCTAACGGGGGAGCAGGTGCGCGAGCTGTGGCGAGATTCGGTGGAGCTCTTGAAGGTCGGAGTTCGTGAGGGTGTCATGATCACGCGAGACGAGCACCTCAAACGCGATCCGGGCAAGGCAGAGCGCAACCATGTTTACAAGCGCGAGGGCCAAGCCTGTCGAAACTGTGGAACTAGCATCGCCATCGAACTGCTCTCCGGTCGCAAGCTTTATTGGTGCCCTGGCTGCCAGCGCTAGCCCGCTCCGCTAACCTTGTAGCCGTGCTCTATCGCCTATTTTTCAAGCTATTCTTCACCCCGCTCGATGCCGAATTCGCGCATCACATCGGCATGACTGGCATCCGATTCGCTGGTGCACTCGGCTTGACCAAACTCGCGCGACTGCGTCAGAACCCGCGAGCAGCAGTTCAGGCGATGGGCTTGCACTTCGACTCGCCATTCGGCCTTGCCGCCGGCTTCGATAAGAACGCGAAGGCGATCAAGGCACTCGGAGACCTCGGTTTCTCGCACGTCGAGATTGGCACTGTTACCGCTCAAGCACAGCCGGGCAATGAGAAGCCACGCCTGTTTCGTCTTATTGCCGATCGAGCGCTCATCAACCGCATGGGTTTCAACAACGATGGCGCAGAGGTGGTTGCCAAGCGTCTGGCAAAGCTGCGAGCCACCAATTCATCGAGCCTGCCCGTCGTCGGTGTGAACATCGGCAAGAGTCGAATCGTCGAGGTCGAAAACGCCGTCGATGACTACCGCACCAGTGCGCGCTTGCTCAGTCCATACGCCGACTACATGGCGGTAAACGTTTCATCACCGAACACCCCAGGGTTGCGATCGCTGCAGTCTGTTGAGGCTCTTCGTCCGATTCTCGAAGCCGTGATTACTGAATCGAACGGTAAGCCGGTGCTCGTCAAGATCGCGCCTGACCTAGCTGACGCCGACGTTCTCGCCGTCGCCGATTTGGCGCTCGAACTTGGACTCGCGGGCGTTATTGCAACGAATACGACCATTTCGCGTCAAGGTCTCAAGACTCCTGCCGAAAAGGTTGAAGCCATTGGCGCTGGAGGACTCTCCGGGGCCCCACTGAAGGCTCGCTCTCTCGAGGTGTTGCAGTTGCTGTCCGAGCGCATCCAGAATCGCATCGCGATTGTGTCGGTGGGCGGCGTCGAGACCGCGTCAGAGGCTGCCGAACGTATCGCCAATGGAGCGACGCTCGTGCAGGGCTACAGCGCGTTCATCTACTTCGGCCCGCTATGGGCACGTCGCATTAGCCGCGACATCGCGAAACACCTGGGCTAGGGCTTAGGCCTTCTCCGGCCAACCCATGGCTCGTCTGGCCCACATCTGCACGTGCCAGTGCATCTCAGGGATCAACACCTCTTGCTCGGGCTTCATGAGCACGCTGCGCATGATTCGAGCCTGTGGGGCATCCCACTCAAGCTCAATTCCGCGGGCCTCGAGGCTGGCTCGCTTGGTCACATAGGTGGCGAGGTGAGTCTGTTGCGGACGGGTAGTATCTGCCGCCATCTCGAACAAATTGTGCGATGCCTCGTCGAGCTGCGACATCGAGCTAGCGCGAGGCAGGTACGAGACTATGTCTAGTTCCGGACGCTGGTAAGGCTGCAAGACGTCTGATTCACTGATCAGTTCGTGCCATTGACGAGCCGCGCGACGCCCCGGAGCGATGATCGCGCCCAGACCTTCACGGGTAAGCGGGAACACCTGAAGGGTAGCCCAGAGCGCTGCCGCCGAGGCACCGGCGCGCGAGCACTCGAGCTGGATCTCGCCGAAGTGCAGCTCCTTGCTGGCGAAGTAGGTATAGGGGCTGTCGTGCTTGTAGTACTGCCCGTTTTCCCACCCTGGGAACAGCACGGCGCCGCAACCGTATGGCTGCAGGCCGTGCTTGTGCGGGTCAACAACGACCGAATCCGAATCCTTGATTGCGGCGTAGTGGCGGGCCGTCTCTGCATCTAGCTCGTCCGGAATCAGAGTGAAGAATCCGCCGTACGCAGTATCGACGTGAACGCGAGCGCCATATTGACGTGCCAACGGGATGATGTCGGCTAGCGGATCGACCGCTCCAAGGCCCGTAGTGCCCAGCGTTGCGACCACCACGCCCACTTGGCCGGACTTCAAGACCGTCTCAAGCGCATCAAGCGACATGCGTCCGTCTGGCTCGACGTCGATGCCGATGCTCGGAATGTTTAGAACTTCGGCCATGCGTGAGTGCGTGTAGTGCGAGTCCTTGGAGTGAGCCACTGCCTTGCCGGGGTTGACTTCGCGACTAACCCAGAGCGCTTCGAGGTTTGCTGTTGTGCCACTCCAGGTTAGGTGACCAAGTCCTTCGGCAGGGTAGCCAAACATCTGGCGAAGTTGGGCCAGAACTTCCCACTCCATCTTCGCGGTGGCGCGTCCACCATCGATCGAGTGATTGTTGGGGTTAATCATCATCGTGGCCATGTATGCGGCCATAGCCACCGGGTGCGGCGGCTTCAGCATCTGCGCCGCGTACTGAGGGTGGAAGTACGGGAAGTTGTTATCGAGTCGGTCGGTCAGTTCTTTCAGGACCGAATCGACCTTAGCCCTGTCGACCCGCTGCGATTCGTGCGTGTCGAAGAGCCCGAAGCTGTCCTTGAGCGCATCCATGGAGTCGAGAACACCGGGCATCAAATCGCGCAGGTGGACGGTCTCTTTATTCGACATTTCAAACCTCATTGTTTGGGTCGGGGACTGCTGCCACACCAACCATTCGGACGCTAACAATTCTCACCTAAACAAAATGGCCCGGCTGTTAAGCCGGGCCATTGTTATTGAAAGTATGCGTTAGATCTTGGTGCCGCGTTTGACCTGCGGCTTTGGCAGACGCATCGGGCGCATCTGAATCGAGCGCATGGCTGCATACCAGCGCACACCGCGCTCGACCTTGTCTGCGCCGAAACGCTCCTCGAGCCGCTTCTGGACGCGGCGGCCAATTAGGAAGCCGTCGATGCCGATTCCTACGAACAGCAGCCACATGAAACCGAGGGTGGTGCGCTCAACGACGGTGTTCTGAATTGAGGAAGCCAAAATCACGATGAACAGGGAAGGCATGACGAGTTCACCCATGGTGAAACGAGAGTCAACCAGGTCGCGGGCCATGCGCTTCTGAGGGCCACGGTCGCGTGCCGAGAGGTAGCGGTCATCGCCAGCAGCTAGGCCGGCGCGCTGCTTGGCGCGCTCTGCCTGGTAGGCGGCCTTCTGTGCCTTACGTGCCTCAGGGGACCGGTCGCCCACCAGAGGCTTGCGGCCGGCGGCCTCTTGAACCTTGCGCGGCGGCGTTGGCTTACCCTTGCCGGTGGCGTTCTGCTCGTTGGTTGGGCTGGCTTTATCTGGCATGCGATTCCTCTTGGTTTGGCTGCGCATCGCCGTTCGGCTAGCGCAAACGACTTAAGATTACCCGTATGACTACCACCCCAGAAGCAGTGTCGCTAACTCCCGAGAACGTGCCGCTCATGCGCGACATCGTCGACCAGCTCTTCCCGAGCGCCATCGCCGAACTCGGCCGGCTTGTCCGGATTCCCGGCATTGCCTGGGATGCCTTCGACGCGAACAACCTCGAGTTGAGCGCTGCCGCCGTGGCAAAGCTGCTCACCGACCTGCAGGTGTTTGAGCTCGTAGAGGTTCGACGAGCAGAGATCGAGACCGGAAAACTCGGCGCTCCCGCCGTCATCGCGACTCGCGCGGCCCGAAACGGTCGCCCAACCGTCCTGCTTTATGCGCACCACGACGTGCAGCCACCGGGTGACGACGAGCAATGGCAGACTCCGCCCTTCCAACCAACGCTGGTAGAGGGTCGCCTATTTGGCCGCGGAGCCGCAGACGATAAGGCGGGCATCGTCGCCCACCTGACGGCAATCAAGTCGCTAGCCATCGCGCTACAGGGCGATATCGACTTAGGCATCTCGATCTTCATCGAGGGCGAAGAGGAAGCCGGCTCGCCGTCTTTCCGCAAGTTCCTCGAAGAGAACCGCGCCGATCTGGCAGCAGATCTGATCGTGGTTGCCGACTCGGCCAACTGGACCACCGAGATCCCTGCGCTCACCACGTCGTTGCGTGGACTCGTCTCGCAGGTGGTCGAGATCCAGACGCTCGACCATGCCGTGCACTCGGGCATGTTTGGAGGAGCAATTCCAGACGCGATGACCGCGATGATCAAGCTCCTTGGCACTTTGCACGACGCCGACGGAAACGTTGCTGTCGAGGGCTTGGTTACCGCCGCTCCTTCGGCCCTCGAGTACACAGACGAGGCTCTGCGTGCAGACTCTGGGCTTCTGCCCGAAGTCTCACAGCTGGGAACGGGCTCCGTGGCTGACCGCATCTGGAACAAGCCGGCGATTACCGTAATCGGCATCGACGCTCAGACCGTAGCGCTTTCTTCGAACACGATGCTTCCATCGGTTCGCGCCAAAATCTCGATGCGAATCGCGCCCGGCGATTCACCCGATTCTGCCCTGGCAGCGTTGCAAGCGCACCTGCGCGCGAACACGCCCTTTGGTGCTCGTCTCACGTTGGGTGAAACCGAGCTTGGCAAGCCATTCGCCGCTGACGGCGAAACCTGGTCGCAGCGACTCGCGTCGCAAGCGCTGACTGCAGCTTGGAACCGCGAGTCGGTCAATATCGGTATCGGTGGTTCGATTCCGTTCATCGCCGACCTTACGGAAGTCTTCCCTAAGGCTCAGATCCTGGTGACGGGAGTGGAGGACCCGGATTCCCGAGCTCACAGTCCGAATGAGTCGCTGCACGTCGACACGCTAAGGCGAGCAATCCTCGCCGAGGCCCTGGTGCTTCTAGAGGCGAATCAGATCCTGAACGCCTAGAGCGAAATACTGCGAATCGCGGGAGCAATTTGCGATTCGTTCTGCTTATCCTTAACCGCAAGATTCATTGACACAAGGAGTCATCATGACCAGCACTCTCTCGCACGGCGTGAACCTCACCGATACCGCTCGCGACAAGGTTAAGGCCCTAATCTCGGCCGAGAGCCCTGTTGACGCTGATGGCAACCCGCTCGAGCTGCGTCTGCGTATCGCCGTCGAACCTGGCGGCTGCTCAGGACTGCGCTATCAGCTGTTCTTCGACGAGCAGCTCGCCGAGAGCGACGTAGTGCGCGATTTTGACGGTGTCGGCGTAGTCGTAGACCGCATGAGCGTTCCGATGCTCGATGGCGCAACCATCGACTTTGAGGACACGATCCAGAAGTCGGGCTTCACGATCGACAACCCAAACGCGCAGGGCACCTGCGCTTGTGGCGATTCGTTCAACTAAGCACTAGAACACTTTTCCAAAACGCAATCCCGGATGCCCGTAGCAGGACGCCGGGATTTCGTGATTTTTGTGCGATTTTCAGGCGTTTTTTGCCACCTCGCCGCTGCAGCGGGGAATAGACTAAGAAACGTAACGATTCGAAATCCGAAGGGTCGAAAGTGCTTTCAAAGCGTGGAGCGAAGTGGGCAGCAGCCGCACTCGCAACATCCCTACCATTCCTGCTAACAGCCTGTTCCGCTGCGGATCAAACCGCTTGGAATCGCGGCCTTCTGCCGGGCGAAGTCGACGCACAGGGCAACGGTGTGACTAACCACACCGCCACCATCGTCAAACTTTGGACCGATTCGTGGGCGGTCCTCTGGGGCGTCGGCATCATCGCTTGGGCGATCATGGTTTACGCGCTCATCGCGTACCGTCGCCGTAAGGGCGACAACACCCCGCCACCGCAGCTGCGTTACAACAACCCAATCGAGACCCTGTTCACCGTGGTTCCGATGATTCTCGTGGTCGGCTTCTTCGCGTTCACCGCTAAGAGCATGACCTCAATCGAAACCCCAATCACGAACCCTGACGTCAAGATCCAGGCAATCGGTAAGCAGTGGAGCTGGGACTTCAACTACGTGAAGGAAAATACCTTCGAGCCGGGCATCCAGGGCAACAGCGAGACCATCACCGACGAGAGCAACCTGCCAACCCTGTGGCTACCAAGCAACTCGAAGATCGAGATCGCACTTTCGTCGCGCGACGTTGACCACAGCTTCTGGGTAATCGACTTCCTTTACAAGAAGGACATGCTGCCTGGTAAGACCAACCACATGTACTTCGAGACGACCACTCAAACCGGAACCTTCCGCGGCAAGTGCGCCGAGCTATGCGGCGAGTACCACTCGATGATGCTCTTCAACGTCAAGATCGTTTCGCCAGCCGAGTACCAGGCTCACATCGAGTCGCTCAAGGCCTCGGGCAACGTCGGTCAACTCGACGACTCCTACAACCGCAACCAGAACCTTCCTGGTGACAACGTATCGAACGAGGGCTAAGGAAAATGGCAACCGCTACCGCTAACTCACTCTCGACCAAGAAGAAGTCGAAGGGCCAGATTGTCGTCGATTGGATAACCACCACCGACCACAAGAAGATTGGCTACCTGTACCTCATTACCTCGTTCATCTACTTCCTTATCGGTGGTGTGATGGCGCTGATGATTCGCGGCCAGCTATTCGAGCCTGGCATGCAGATGATTCAGAACAAGGAGCAGTACAACCAGCTGTTCACGATGCACGGCACGATCATGCTGCTGATGTTTGCAACTCCGCTGTTCGCAGCCTTCGCCAACATCCTTATGCCTGTCCAGATTGGTGCCCCGGATGTGGCCTTCCCACGTCTTAACGCAATTGCGTACTGGTTCTACTTCTTCGGCTCGCTAGTCGCAGTCTCGAGCTACTTCACCCCACAGGGTGCCGCTAGCTTCGGTTGGTTTGCCTACGTGCCACTGTCGAGCAGCACCTTCTCGCCGGGCATCGGCGGAGACCTTTGGGTCTTCGGTCTCGCGCTTGGTGGCTTCGGCACCATCATGGGTGGTGTCAACTTCGTGACCACCATCCTGACCATGCGTGCACCTGGTATGACCATGTTCCGTCTTCCGGTCTTCACTTGGAACACGTTGGTGACCTCGATTCTGATCATCATGTGCTTCCCTCCACTGGCTGCTGCTCTGTTCGCACTCGGCGCAGACCGCCGCTTCGGCGCGCACATCTTCGACCCAGCCAACGGTGGCCCAATGCTTTGGCAGCACCTGTTCTGGTTCTTCGGCCACCCTGAGGTCTACATCCTTGCTCTGCCGTTCTTCGGCATCATCTCGGAGATCTTCCCGGTCTTCAGCCGCAAGCCGATCTTCGGCTACAAGACTCTTGTCTACGCAACCATTGCAATCGCTGCGCTTTCGATGACCGTTTGGGCTCACCACATGTACGTGACCGGTTCGGTTCTCCTGCCGTTCTTCGCGTTTACAACGATGCTCATCGCGGTGCCAACGGGCGTGAAGGTCTTCAACTGGCTGGGAACGCTGTGGAAGGGTTCGATTAGCTTTGAGACCCCGATGCTTTGGGCCCTCGGCTTCTTGACCACCTTCATCTTCGGTGGTCTGACCGGTGTGATCCTTGCCTCGCCAACTCTCGACTTCAACCTTTCAGACGGCTACTTCGTGGTCGCTCACTTCCACTACGTAATCTTCGGAACCGTCGTGTTCGCCATGTTCGCGGGAATCTTCTTCTGGTACCCAAAGATGACTGGCAAGATGCTCAACGAGCGCCTGGGCAAGATTCAGTTCTGGCTTCTGTTCATCGGTTTCCACGCAACCTTCTTGGTTCAGCACTGGATTGGTATCGCCGGCATGCCGCGTCGCTACGCAACCTACCTCGAGGGTGACAACGTCACCTGGATGAACCAGCTCTCAACCTACGGTTCGATCGTCCTGGCGATCTCATTCCTTCCGTTCCTGTGGAACGTTTGGATCACCCACCGCAAGGGCCAGCGCACCAACCTGGACGACCCGTGGGGTTACGGCCGCTCGCTCGAGTGGGCAACCGCATCGCCATTCCCTCGTCACAACTTCACCTCGATTCCACGAGTTCGCTCGGAATCGCCAGCATTCGACCTGCATCACCCGGAGTTCGCAGCTCCTGAGGCCCAGGCCGCAGCAAAGAAGGGCTAAGCAACATGAAGTTCAATGCAAACATGCTGTGGTTCCTCACGGCTTTCTACTTCGTTGACGCTGTCGGCTACGCCGTCTGGTTTGCACTAGGAGAGACCAACGACAAGGCAGCAGAGTCGTGGTTCGGCTTCCCATTCGAGCCAATTGGAACAGCGGCTATCTTGATGCTGTCGATCATGTCGGCGTTTATCGGCTTCTACGTACACAAGACCGCGAAGAACCAGGGTCAAGTACCTGAAGACCGCCTCGACGCAAACATCGAGGATGGCGACACCGAAATCGGCTTCTTCGCTCCATGGAGCTGGTGGCCATTCTTCCTCGGTATGTTTGCCGCGTTGGCCTTTGCATCGCTGGCTGTCGGCTGGTGGATGATGTTCATCGCATTCCCGCTCGCTCTCGTTGCCCTAATCGGCTTCGTCTTCGAGCACAGCCGTGGACGCTTCGCCCACTAAGGCAAGCGTCGCAAGCACTTAGAAACCCCCGGCAGCGATGTCGGGGGTTTCTCTTTGGCCCGAGGGCCGAGGATTTGACTGGAGCTGTGGCCCTGTAGGGCTCGCCGGCGTTGACGCAAGTTTCGACATTCGACCACCCTCACTCGACAGGAAACAGGTCACGAGAGGTTGGCGTCCGCCCAAGTTACTCGAGGTTGGCGTCCGCCCAAATCACGATGGCGTCGTAGTGATACTTGCCCAAGCCCTTCGCCACGGACTCGTAAGCGTCGCGATAGGGGGAGGGGAGTAGGTAGCTCATGGCCAAGGACTTGTATGCGTCGCGCGACGGCGTCCAGAACTGGCTGCAGAACTCATAGTGGCGCTTGACCAATTCCTGTACGTGTGGATCGCCGACCTCCGTGCCAGACAGCATCGCGTCCCTGAAGGCTTCGGTGATAGCGCCAAAGGCTGCCGTGAACTCGGCGTTTTCAACCTTGGAGTAGTTATTGACGTAGAGGTCTGCGTAGCTGTTGGCCGGGTCGAGTTCGCGCATGACTCCATTCTCGCAGGAGCTTGGCGCTTGCCACGCAAATACATCGGGCAAGAAGAAAGGGCCGGGATTTTCGTCCCAGCCCTCGCTTTCCCTATGAGGGGATTACTTCTTCTTAGGGGCTGCCTTCTTGGCCGCAGGCTTCTTAGCAGGGGCCTTCTTAGCGGCCTTTGGGGCCTCGATCTCGTCGTGGTGACCGTGAGCGTGTGCAGCAGCGAGTTCGCCTGCGGTGACCGGTGCGACGCGGTCCTCGAAGTAGAAGCGGCTGAATGCGGCACGAACGCGAGCACCAACGGTGATCTTGCCCTCGGCGTTTGGACGAGCAAGGGTCGGCTTGTAGTCAACGAAGTCTACGAGCTTGTACATCTCGAACTTGTCCAGCGGCTCATGAACCTCGACGTACTCGCCATGTGGCAGGCGAATGACGCGACCGGTCTCGCGACCGTGCAGAACAATCGCCTGGTCCTTGCGCTGCAGCGACAGGCAGACGCGCTTGGTGACGATGAACGCGATAATCGGGCCAACGATCAACAGAATCTGCATGGTGGTCAGAACCTGGTTGAGCGATAGGTAGAAGTTGGTTGCGATGAGGTCGGTGCCTGCACCAGCCCATAGCACTGCGTAGAACACGGTGCCAGCTGCGCCGATTGCGGTGCGGGTAGGTGCGTTGCGTGGGCGGTCGAGAACGTGGTGTTCGCGCTCGTCGCCGGTTACCCACTTCTCAACGAATGGGTAGACAGCAACCAGCACCAGGAAGACCAGCAGCACAATGATTGGCAGCAGGATGTTCCACGACCAGGTGTAGCCGAACCACTCGGTCTCGATGCCGGTAGGAGCCAGGCGCAGCGCACCGTCGGCCCAACCGATGTACCAGTCAGGCTGGGTTCCAGCCGAGACAGGCGACGGGTCGTAGCTGCCGTAGTTCCATACCGGGTTGATGGTGATGGTTGCAGCAATCAGCATGATCACGCCGAACACGATGAAGAAGAAGCCACCAGCCTTGGCAACGTAAACAGGCATCAGTGGGTAGCCAACAACGTTGGTGTCCTTGCGGCCTGGGCCCGAGTAGTGGGTGTGCTTGTGGATGACGACCATGAACAGGTGAATCACGATGAACACGAGGATCAGCGCAGGAATCAACAGGATGTGCAGGCCATAGAGGCGAGCGACGATTGCCTCGCCAGGGAACTCGCCGCCGAACAGCAGCGACGAGATGTACGAACCAGCGATTGGTACACCCTTGATCATGCCGTCGATGATGCGAAGACCGTTGCCCGAGAGCAGGTCGTCAGGAAGCGAGTAGCCAGTGAAGCCACCGGCCATACCGAGCACGAACAGCATTACGCCGACAACCCAGTTGATCTCGCGAGGCTTGCGGAATGCACCGGTGAAGAACACGCGGAGCATGTGAAGCCCAGCAGCAGCTACGAATAGCAGTGCCGACCAGTGGTGGACCTGGCGCATGAGCAGACCACCACGGACCTCGAACGAGATGTCGAGAGTCGAGGCGTATGCAACCGACATCTCGGCGCCCTTGAGAGGGCCGAAGACGCCGTCATAGTGCACGAAGGTCTGTGCTGGCTGGAAGAAGAAGGTGAGGAAGGTTCCCGAAAGGAGCAGAACCACGAAGCTGTAGAGAGCAACCTCACCGAGCATGAATGACCAGTGGTCAGGGAAGACCTTGCGGCCGAATTCCTTCAGGATGCCGGCTACGCCAACTCGCTCGTCGAGGTAGTTAGCGCGCTCTGCCAGGAAGCCTGGCTTCTTTGCTGTAGTGCTCATTAGTTCTTGCGCTCCCAGAAGCTAGGGCCAACAGGTTCATTGAAGTCGCTCTGAGCAACCAGGTAGCCCTCGGCGTCAACCGCGATTGGCAGCTGAGGCAGTGGGCGCGAGGCTGGACCGAATACGACCTTGCAGTGCTCAGTCACGTCGAAGGTCGACTGGTGGCATGGGCAGAGCAGGTGGTGAGTGTGCTGCTCGTACAGAGCAACTGGGCAACCAACGTGGGTGCAGATCTTGGAGTATGCGACGATTCCGTCGTACGACCAGCTCTTCTTGTCGGCGTCTTCCTTTAGCTCTGATGGGTCGAGTCGAACCAACAGAACGGCAGCCTTCGCCTTCTCTTCGAGCTTGTGGTGCTCGAGTTCGGTGAGGCCCTCAGGGATTACGTGGAACACCGAACCGATGGTGACGTCCGAAGCCTTGATCGGAGTGCCGGTTGGGTCTTTGACCAGGCGTGTGCCCTTCTTCCACATGGTGTGGCGGAGGTTGTCGGTCTGGTCCTTGCCGAGGTCGGCGAAGAAGAACACTGCAGGGATTGGGAAAGCTGCCAGCGCGGTGTAGAGCGAGCGACGAATTAGCTTGCGACGGGTAAAGCCCGACTCCTGGTCTGCAGTCTTGATGATCTCGATTGCTGCCGCACGGGCTGCCTCCGAGCTGCGAGCCTGGTGGCGCTCTTCGCTAACCTCAGCGTCTGGCATGAGGGTCTTCGCCCAGTGCACTGCGCCGATACCGATTCCCATGAGACCCAAGGTGATACCCAGGCCTAGGAAAAGGGTGTTGGCGCGTACGCTGCCCAGGTCGTCGGTGATCGGGAATGCGAAGTACGCGTAGATCGAGAATGCTGAACCGAGGAACGAGAGTAGGAACAGAGCCGCCACCTGGCGGACCGCGGCCTTTTCGTGCTTCTGGCTCTTGTCGGTCATACGCACGCGGTGCGGCTCCATGCCTGGGTCCTTGATGGCGTCGGCCGGAATCACCGCCAGACCTGCGTCATAGACGTGCTCAGCGCCAGCCTTGGCTACTGCCTTGCCCTGATTGCTCAACTGAAACTCCTTGTTTCTTTGAAACTTTGTTGGTCTGAAAGTTAGTTGGACTTAGCGCCCAACCAGATGGTGATGGCGACAATTCCGCCCAGTGCGAAAATCCAAGCGAATAGACCTTCGACTACCGGACCAAGGTTGGCGAGCTCGTAGCCACCGACCGATGGGTTGTTCTGAACGAACTTGAGGTAGCTGATGATGTCTTTCTTGTCCTGCGGGGTTAGGTTGGCGTCGTTGAACACAGGCATGTTCTGCGGTCCGGTAACCATCGCCTCGTAGATGTGCTTCTCTGACACGCCGGTCAGCGAAGGAGCGAACTTGCCCTGAGTCAGAGCGCCACCGGCACCGACGGCGTTGTGGCACATCGCGCAGTTGATGCGGAATAGCTCGCCACCGCGGGTGGTGTCGCCGTTGGTAGCAACCATTGCGTCGGTTGGCACGGCTGGTCCAGGGGCTAGTGAAGCGACGTATGCGGCAAGCGCATCGATCTGCTCATCGGTGAACTGAACTGCCTTCTTGAACATCTGTGGACCCGAGGCCTGGCCTGGCATGCGTCCGGTGCCAACCTGGAAGTCGACAGATGCAGCACCAACGCCGATCAGCGATGGAGCGGCCTCGCCGCCCTCGGCGTTCTTGCCGTGGCAGCTTGCGCAGTTTGCTAGGAAGAGCTTTTCGCCCTCTTCAACCTGCGCCTGGGTGTAAGCAGCTGAGGTTGCAGGCTGAGCGACGGTGGTCGCAACGGCGTAGCCACCACCGCTAACCATCAAACCGGCAGCAATCACCATTACAGCGGCCAACTTGTTGCGGCCTCCGGTGCGCTTCATGAATGCCATTTCAGTAATTCCTTAGCTATTTCTTATTTCAGGACGTAGATGATGAGGAACAGGCCGATCCAAACAACATCGACGAAGTGCCAGTAGTACGAAACAACGATGGCGCTGGTGGCCTCGTAGTGACCAAACTTCTTAGCCGCGAAGGTCTTGCCGATAACGAGCAAGAACGCGACCAGACCACCGGTCACGTGAAGTGCGTGGAAGCCGGTGGTGAGGTAGAAGGCAGAGCCGTATGAGTCGCTGTCGAGACGAACGCCCTCAGCAATGAGGTTTGCGTATTCCCAAACCTGACCCGACACGAAGATTGCACCGAGAACGTAGCTGAGCAGGAACCACTCGACCATGCCCCACTTGACAGGGGAGAGGCCGGTTGCGCGTGGCTGCATGCGCTCTGCCGCGAAGACACCGAACTGAGCGGTGAACGACGACAGCACCAGGATGATGGTGTTGGTTAGCGCGAATGGCACATTGAGGATGCCGGTGCCGTGCTCCCAGATCTGCGGCGAATTGGCCTTGAGGCTGAAGTACATGGCAAAGAGGGCGGCAAAGAACATCACCTCGCTGCCGAGCCATACGATGGTGCCAACCGAGGTGGCGCTTGGTCGATTGATGACAGGTGCACTGATGGTCGTCATACTTGCAATCCTATCGCTGAAACATTAGGAAATTCGGCAAAAACAGGGGAGTGGGCGTGGCATTTTGGGCAATAAAATTCCTAACATGGACGCAACCTTCAACTGGCCGCAAATTCTGACGATTTTGCTCGAAAAGAGCGACCTAAATCGAGAGCAGGCCAGCTGGGCGATGCGCGAAATTATGTCTGGCGAGGCGAGTGAATCTCAGGTCGGCGCTTTCATGATGGCGTTGCGTTCCAAGGGGGAGTCGGTCGACGAATTAGCCGGTCTCGTCGACGTGATGCTCGATCACGCGGTAATTCTCGACACGGGATCGGACGCCATTGACATCGTAGGCACCGGCGGCGACATGGTTGGCACCGTGAATGTGTCGACCATGGCCTCTATTGTTGCCTCCGCGATGGGATACCCGGTCATGAAGCACGGCAGCCGGTCGGCATCGGGCAAGACGGGCTCGTCTGAGATGCTCGAGGTTCTGGGAGTGCGACTCGACCTTTCGCCGGAGCGTGTGGCCGACATCTTCCGCGAACAGGGGATTACCTTCTTCTTCGCTCCCGTATTCCACCCGGCGATGCGACACGTAGCACCGATTCGTCGCCAATTGGGTGTTCCGACCACGTTTAACTTCCTTGGTCCGCTGGCCAACCCCGCGCAGCCGATCGCTACCTCGCTGGGCGTAGCAAACGCCTCGGTGGCGCCCCTGATGGCTGCCGAAGTGGCCGCCCGTGGGCGTACCGCGCTTGTTTTCCGCGGAGATGACGGGCTGGATGAGCTGACTACCACCGCTGGCAGCACCATCTGGCAGGTCACGCCTGGCAAGGTCGAACAACTTCGCCTTGAGCCAAGCGAACTTGGGTTGACCCAGGTCAACCTGCAGGTGCTCGTTGGCGGCGACGCTCACGAGAACGCCGAGGTGGCTCGCAGTCTGTTTGCCGGCGCATGTGGCGCGCAACTCGATGCCGTACGCGAAATTGTTGCGCTGAATGCTGCAGCCGGGGCAGTGGCTTACGAACTGGCCAAGGATGTCTCCCAAGCGATGCGTTCACTCAACGAGCGATTCGCCGAGCAGCTGCAGCGGGCCTTCGACGCCATCGACACCGGTGCCGCCGCTAAGAAGCTGAGCGCCTGGATCGCAGCCAGCCAGCTCTAGGATGCAGCCCCGGGGCCGGTAGGGCGAAAGGGGTAGTGATTATCGAAAGTGAAACAAAGGGCCGTTGCTTGCCAATAAAACATTACTTGACATAATGTACATTATCGGCGTTAGGGAATCAGTGTTCCAGCCAGGCCCGAAGGCGTTCCGGCAAGTCCTGTGGTCCGACCAACTCATTCGTCTCTAGGATCTCCTGAGCGCTCCACCAACGAAATTCCAGCACGTCGCGATGTTCGTCTTCGGTCCAGAGAGTTTTATCCAACACAAAGGATTCGGCCGTCAAGTTTGTCGATTGAAGACCTTGTGGGGCGCTTTTGTCTAGATGCTGCGAAGCGGCTTGCACGCCCAGGTAACCCTGACCCCCGTGTGCAACCTGCCGATCTGCCGTGACTGATGTTATGTCAAGTTGGTAGAAGACATCCTCGTGCGTGTGGTGGTGGATGCCGTCGCCCCAATTCCAGGTGCCCGTCGAAACCCAGATCGGTTCTCCGAGTAGACCCGGCTCGACGACGAGCCCGGTTTCCTCGCGGAGTTCGCGAATCGCTGCCTGCAACGTGGTCTCCCCTAGGTCGACGCCACCTCCAGGCGTAATCCAGCGTGGCGGAAGTCCAACCTCGGGATCGAACTCCGTTTTCAGGAAGAGGAAGCGCTCGCGCCGTTCGTGCAGCAGTACTCGCGCGGTTTGTCTGTGCTGACCGGGGCGCATCCCTAGTTCTTCTTTTCGACCTTGAAGATGCGCAATGAAAGCTGCATCAGGTAGCCGATGCCAAACGCGAACAGCACCGTACCTAAGCCCACCTGGCCGCCCAGCAGCCAGCCGACTAGCAGAACGAGCGATTCGTACACGGTTCTTATCAGCCAAACGGGCTTGTTGAAGCGGCGCTTCGTTCCCATGACCAGGCCGTCTCGGGGCCCCATGCCGAGGTTTCCGCTGATGTACATGCCGGTGGCAAACGCGACGACGAGCATGCCCGCGACGTATTGCAGCAGGGCCAACGCGAACGGCTGTGGTGTGGTGGTGAAGGGCAACCATAAGTCGGTGAACAGGCCGATGCAGATGGCGTTGAGCACGCTGCCCACGCCTACCTTCACCTTGAGTGGAATCCAGGCCAGCATCACTGTCGCGCTGACGATGATCGAAGCAACGCCGTAGGTGATTCCCAGTTGCTTGCTGATTCCCTGCGCGAGAACGTCCCAGGGGGCGATTCCGATGGACGCACGAACCATTAGAGCGATCCCGAGACCATAGATAAACAGGCCAACCATGAGCACGGCGAGGCGAATCAGGATGTGTCGTTCGCGGCTCGATGGAGGCATGCAGCCAGCCTATGCGACCACTCGAGGCCACAGGCCGCACAATGGATACGTGCCTACGCCCTATTTTGATGCTCCCCTGCCCCACCGGCTGGCGCATCGTGGTGCGACCGATGGCGGGCGTCTAGACGAGAACACGCTTGCCGCCTTCGAATTAGCCCTAGCGCAAGGCGCTACCCACATCGAGACCGATGTGCGCGCTACCAGCGACGGCGTTGCGCTGGTGTTTCACGATGCCGATTTCGCTCGCGTCGCGCCCGATTCGGAGTATCGCGATGGCCCAATCGCGGAGCTGAGTTCAAGCGAGGTGGCTGGCATCAGACTGCGGGCCGGTGGTGGCGTGCCCAAGCTGGCCGAGGCACTGGCTGCTTTTCCATCGGCGAGGTTCAACATCGACATCAAGTCGATGGCGGCAGCAACGGCAACGGCCGAGGCCGTGATCGCCGCTGGTGCGGTCAATCGTGTGCTTATCTCGAGTTTCTCTGACAAGCGCCGTAGATCAACGTTGGCGGCCTTTGAGGCGCGTGGCGCAGAGCTCCCCGCGACGGGTTGTGGCGCGCGCGTGACAGCTTGGGCTCTGTTCGGCTACTTGTTCTCCCGAGTTCTTGGGCAGCGTACTGCGCGGAAAGCGGTCGCCAGAGCATTGCGCGGGGTGGATGCGATGCAGGTACCTCAGCGTTTCGGCGCCATCCGGGTTGCGCGCCCCGGTTTCGTAGCCGCGGTCCGCGCTGCCGGCGTGCATGTTCACTTCTGGGTCATAAACGATGGTCCTACAGCCCAAACGCTCATGTCGATGGGCGCATCCGGCATCGTCTCAGACGATCTGCCTTCCGTAAACTTCGGCAATCCTGCGCAATTCCTGTGAATGCGTGTCTCGATCGTTTGGAGCGGAACAAAACGTACCTCCCCTGTGTTTGACTACTAGACCCCACAAGGGCTACCAGTCGCCGGCCACCCATTCGGTGCAAACAGGAGGTTCACATGTCACAGCAGACCATGCGCGGAATGCGCCTTGGCTCGCAGAGTCTCGAGAACGAGACCGGCGTTACCTATTCGGCCCGCGCTAACCACGCTTACCAGTGCCCCCGCGGTCACCAGACCGACGTAGTGTTTGCCGCCGATGCCGAACTTCCTGAGACCTGGCAGTGCAAGACCTGTGGCGATCAGGGCGTTCTCGTCGAAGACGGCAAGATCATCGAAGTGACTCACGAGGATAAGACTCCACGCAGCCACTGGGAGATGCTCCTAGAGCGCCGGTCGCGCGAAGAGCTCGAAGAAATTCTGGCTGAGCGCCTCGAGTACATCCGTGAGCGTCGCTCGGCTGGCAAAGCCGATCTCTAGTCGCTAACGCCTAAATAGGCGCGACAAACCCCACTGAGTCACCAGAAGAAGTGCCTCTAGCACGATGCTCGAGGTCATCTTCGAGCGCCCGTGCTCGCGTTCGATAAATGTGATTGGCACCTCGAGTGTTCTCGCACCAGCGAGCAGCGACTTCCAGGCCATTTCGACCTGGAACGAGTATCCGGCTGCGCTCACTGCCCCGAGATCCAGTCCCATTAAAAAGCCGGTGCGGTAAACCCGGAAGCCAGCAGTCATGTCGCGAACCTTGGTTCCGAGCATTATGCGAACGTAAAGATTGCCGATTCGTGAGATTGCCTTGCGGTGCAGCGGCCAGTTGACCACACGCCCGCCCGCAATCCACCTTGAGCCGATGACCAGGTCGTTCTCGGGTGCCGCGGCGAGTAGTTTCGGCAGGTCTTGCGCGCGATGCGAGCCATCGGCATCCATCTCGACCATGAACTCGTAGCCGAGCTGTGCGCCGAGCTTGAAGCCCGCAATGTAGGCCGGGCCCAACCCCTGCTTAGCCTCGCGGTGCATAACCCTAACCCGCGAGTCAGCGGCAGCCAGCTGGTCGGCGAGTTCTCCCGTGCCATCTGGTGAATTGTCGTCGACGATTAGCAGCTCGACTCCCGAGTTGTGTTTGAACAACGACTCGACAGCCGATTGCAGAGTTTCGACCTCGCGGTAGGTCGGCATGATCACGAGGGTCTTCATTGCTCTCCCCCGCTTTCAGTTCGGCGAACAGTTCTCGCTAACCGCAGCCGCATTGCTCGAATCGCATAGCCGCAGATGGCTGCAAAGCTAATGATTGCGCTAAACAACTCGACGTATGGAGCCGTGAAAAAAGCCGGCGTGAGTGATGTGCGCAAGGGAACGGTTGTCTGCAGGTAGCCAGGCTCGAACGGCTCGATTTGCGCGAGAGTCTCGCCATTGGGCAGAAATACCGCTGTTACTCCCACTGTGGAGTCGTTGACAACTGCCCTACCGGTCTCGATCGCGCGAAGTCGCGCCAGTTCAGCCTGTTGGAATGTCTCGGCGGAGCGACCGAAGTCGGCATTGTTGGTCTGCGAAACTATCAGCGTGGCACCTTGGGCGACCAGATCGCGGTTTAGCTCATCGACTGCGATCTCGAAACAGATGTTGACCCCAAGCTTCGTGCCCGCTACCTCAAAGATGCCGTCGCGCGTACCGAACGCGTAGTCATGCCAGATCAGGCCAATTAGGTCAGGCGCAAGCCTGGCCCAGAAATCACGATTAGGAACGTATTCGGCGAATGGAACCGGGCGCTTCTTGTCGTATTGGTCTAAGAGCCCAACGCCTGGCTGCCATAGCAGCGATGAATTGAAGAGCTGGCCACCCGTTTGGGTGATGGTGCCGAGGATGAGCGGGCGATCGAGCCTCGAAACGAAGTCGTTTAACTCGATGGCCGCGTTGGCGTTGCCAAGCGGGTTGGCGTCGACTGCGTTCTCAGGCCAAATAACGACGTCTGGCCGCTGGTCGGCCGGTTTTTCGGTGAGCAGACTGGATGCCGATAGGTGCTTTTTGAATATCGAACCCGGTATCGAGTTAGCAAACAAACCAGCGTTGGCGTTGCCTTGGACCGCAGCAATCGTCAGCGTTCCTTGCTCGGCGTTGATAGGCGGGGTGAACGACAACGGCACTGCGAACGCAACCGCAATCGCTGCTAGCTGAGGCAGGGCGAAGCGCAGGTTCTTGGCTCGAATGGTCTGAGCGGCGAGCAGGCCAGATACCGAAATGAATGCGACGGCGAAGCTGATCGCCGAGATGCCACCCAAGAAGGCGTAGTCGGCCAGAGGTGATTGGCCCTGGCTCATTGCTAGCCGCGACCATGGGAATCCGCCGTAGGGCCAGTGCGTCGACAGCCATTCCCGGGCAACCCAGATGCTCGCGATCACCGCGGCGAAGCCGAGGCGCTTGGCGATGGCTCTCATGCCCGTTGCCGTTTCGTCTAGGACTGCTGGGAACATGCGCCAGGCAACGGTGGTAGCCACGAAGCCGAGGCAGAAGATGATGGCCTGGAGCAGGCTGAGTGCGATTAGCGGGACTGGTCCGAGGTACTGGCTGATCCAGTAGATCTGGGCGGTGTAGAAACCCGCGCCCGCAATCAACCCGAGTATGGCACTCGCGCGCAGTCCCCTGCCCTGCGCCAACCAGGTTAGGCCTGCGACCGAGACGAAGATCGCGGGCCAGAGGTTGAACTGCGGGTATGCGAGACCTGAGACAGCACCGAAGCCGAGCGCGTAAAGCGCCGGACTGAGTCGGGTGCGGAAGGTCATGAGTCGAGTCTAAAGAGCCGAAGGCAGTAGAAACCTGAGACTAGGCATAGAAAGAGTATGCAACGATGCCGCGTTTGACCTGATCGATAGCGGAACGCGAGGTTTCGGCGAGCTTGCCGTCTGCCACCTGGGAAAGCTGGTCGAGAACATCGATGATTTGCTTGCACCAACGAATGAAGTCTCCGGCCAGCAAGCCCGACAGGTCGAGAACGTTGTCGAGGCGCGCGCCGCTAGCCCAGCGGTGGATGGCATACGCGATTGAGGGGTCGAGTGGCGATGACGTCGGCAGTCGGTGTTCGCGGGTGAGGCCATCGAGGTCGCGCCACAGGTCGACGGTCTCGTCGAGTACTGCGGCGAAGTTACCCTTGGGCATGCGTGGTTCGAAGTCTTCGTCTCGACGAGCTTCGTAAACCAATACCGCCGCCATAGCGGCCAGGTTGGCAGGATCAAGCGAATCCCAGAGCCCCTCGCGAATCGCTTCCGAGACGAGCAGATCGCGCTCGCCGTAGATTCGCGCGAGGCGACGACCTGGTTCGAGCACCTCCAGGTCACCATCGGCCATCTCGGCGATGTATCCCATGGTCTGCAGCACATCGCAGATGCGGTCAAAAGTCTTAGCGACCTGATTAGTGCGACCCTCGATTTGATTGAGGGTCGACTGCAATTCGCGGTTGAGCTTGTGCCAGCGCTCACCCCAGCGCGCATGAGCCTCGCGGTCGGTGCATGAGTGGCAGGAGTGCTGCTTGAGTCGGCGCTTGAGTGCGGAGATCTGTTGTTCCTGCTGAGCACGCCCCTTCGACTGCCGGATGTCCTTGCCGCGCTCCGCCCGCACGCGAGAGTTCGCTAAGACCTTCTCTAGGTCGGTGATCTCGCGACGCATGGCGGCGTACTCGGTGAAGTCGCCTAGGTGGCAACGCATGGCATTGGCGTAGCCGTCGAGCGAAACCTGCTTCTCGCGAATTCCCTTGGCGAGGCCTACGACCGAACGGTCGGCCTGGAACTGCGCGAACGAGGTTTCGAGCACCTCGCGTGCTCGTTGGCGCCCAAAGGCTTCGAGGAGGTTCACCGACATGTTGAATGTCGGTTTGAACGGGCTGATTAGCGGGTACGTGCGCTTGCTGGCCAGACCTCCTACGACAGCCGGGTCCATATTGCCCGCCCACTGAATAACGGAGTGCCCGATGGTGTCGATTCCGCGTCGCCCGGCTCGTCCGGTCAACTGAGTGTATTCGCCCGGGGTGATTTGCACGCGGCCCTCGCCGTTGTACTTGTCCAGGCGTTCGAGAACCACGGTACGTGCCGGCATGTTTATGCCAAGTGCCAGGGTCTCGGTCGCAAAGACCACCTTGACCAACTTGCGCAGGAACAGCTCCTCGACCACTTCCTTGAATGCCGGGAGCATGCCAGCGTGGTGGGCGGCGACGCCACGCTCGAGAGCTGTCAACCATTCGAAGTAGCCGAGCGTGTTGAGGTCTTCCTCGGCGATCTCGTAAGTCTTCTCTTCGACGATACGGCGAATCTCTTGCTTCTCTTCGGTCGTCGTGAGGCGCACTCCCCCTTGCACGCATGCACGAACCGAGGCCTCGCAGCCTGCGCGAGAGAAGACGAAGAAGATTGCCGGCAGCAGGTTCTCATCGTCAAGTATGTCGACCATGTCTGGTTTGCCGAGTCGTTCGATTCTTGCTAGTTCCGGGCGTCCGCCGAAGCCGCGTCGGCCTCGCGTTGGCTTGTTGATCGGGGCTCTCAACTTGGTGGCGTGCTTGTGAATCAGCTCTGGATTCACGCGCTGGTTCTTGCCGTCGCCCTCGAACAGGGGCAGCAGTTCGTCGCCGAAAAGTACGTGTTGCACGAGCGGCACGGGGCGAATTTCACTGACCACGATGGCGGTATCGCCGCGCACCTCGTCGAGCCAGGCCCCGAACTCCTCTGCGTTAGAGACGGTGGCACTCAGACCAACGATCTTCACGTCCTTGGGCAGGTGCAGGATGACTTCTTCCCATACCGCTCCCCTGAACCGATCGGCCAGGTAGTGAACCTCGTCCATGACGACATAGCCGAGGCTGATTAGCGCGTCGCTGTTGGCATAGATCATGTTGCGCAAAACCTCGGTGGTCATCACCACGATTTGAGCATCACCATTTTGATTGCTGTCACCCGTGAGCAACCCAACGCGATCCGCTCCGTAACGGGCAACCAACTCGGCGTACTTCTGGTTGCTCAGGGCCTTGATCGGCGTCGTATAGAAGACCTTCAGGTCGCGCGAGATAGCCAGATGTATGGCGAACTCACCGATTACGGTCTTTCCCGCTCCCGTAGGGGCTGCTACCAGAACACCCTTGTCGCGCGCCAGCTCGCGACAGGCATCCATCTGGAAGTCGTCGAGGGGGTATTTCAGCAGTGCAACAAAGTCGTCAAGCTCCGGCGCATTGCGTCGCACCTTGGCGGCCGCGAAGCGCTCCGCCGGCGAGAGTTCCTTTTCGCTCAAGGGTTACTCGATTGGGCTTGCATCAGGGTTGGCGAGATCGGCATCGATGTCAGCCTGCTGCTTGGCCATCTTGCGGGCACGACGCTTGTCGTTAACCGCTGCGATGCCAGCGCTGAGGTAATAAAGCGCGATGAGCGGGAGCATCAATAGGAACATCGACATCGGGTCAGACACCGGGGTTGCCAAGGCTGCGATAACCGCAATCACCATTACCGCAATGCGCCAACCCTTGAGGATTCCCTTTGCCGAAAGCACGCCAGCAAAGTTCAACATCACCAGGACAACCGGCAACACGAAAGCAAGCCCGAACACAACCAGAATGCGAAGGATGAACAACATGTATTCGTTGGCGTTGATAACGTTCGCAGCGCCCTCGGGCGTGAATCCAAGCAGAGCTATCACGAAAGCTGGAACGGAGACCCACGCCACATAGACGCCCGCAGCGAATAGCGGAATTGCTGCCCCGAGAAACCCGAAGGTGTACTTGCGTTCGCGCTTCTTGAGCCCGGGTGTGATGAATGCCCAAAGCTGGTAAAGCCAGAACGGGCTGGCCAACAGGATGCCGAGGAAGATCGATACCTGCACTCGGGTGTCGAAAGCGCCCACCACGGTGCCAAAGTTGATAGTCGCATCGATGTTCTTGGCTGCCGAAATTTCCTTCACCGGGGCTTGGAGAACCTGGAAAACCTGGTCGAATACCATCCAACCTGCTACCGTTCCGGCGGCCACAAAGAGCGCCGACCAAAACAGGCGGTTGCGCAACTCCACCAGGTGTGCGCCTAGCGACATGGCGCGTTCGGGGTTGCGTGGTTTAGCCATCTGAGGCTGGGGTTACTTGGTGTCGGCCGAGTCCTCGGCCGACTTCTTGGCGTTTTCTGCCTTCTCGGCTGCCTTGTCGTCGTTGAGGTTCTTCATCTCTTTGCGAAACACGCGCATCGACTGACCGACGTTCTTGGCAATGGTTGGGAGCTTGGCTCCACCGAAAATAAGTAATGCAATGACAACGAGAATGATGATTGCTGTTGGGTTATCAAACAATTTAGCCATTGGTGAATCTACTTTCGTCGACCTTTATGGCGCCAAGCGCCTTTACTAGCCTACGCGCTCTGGCCTCTCGACGCTTTTCTTTGTTACGCACTACTTCTGCGCGTTCGGCGAACACTTGTTCCGGATCTTGCTCCATGGCTGGCGCTGGTTTCTCGTAGGTAGTTTCGGCCCCAACGGCAGCTCCCAGCTGTTCCAGGTTTGAGGTCAACTGTTCGAGTTCGGCGAGAACGGGCTTTGCCTTGCCCCAAAGCTCACGTGCAATGAGCGCGTAGAAGGCCAAGCTCGCGACAATCAAGCCGACCCAGATCCATAGCCACGCCCAGAAACCCATGCTCGCCCGCTACTCGACGTTCTTGTTGCCGTCGGATGATTCACCAAGGGCGTTGCGTGCGAAGGCGGCAGCGTGCTCTACGGCCTCCTGAGGCGCGATAACGCGGGCCGCGCCACCGTAACGAGCGATCAGATGACCGATGTTCGGCAGGTAGCCGACGCGAATGGTGGCTCGTACGGTGCCCTGGTTGCCTTCCTTGGCAACGATGGCAGAAACGTCGTTCGATTCGGCGATGAGGCGGTATGCCTCGGGGTCCACCTCGACGAGGACCTCGGTGTCGGTCTCGTTTGCGATGTAAAGCGCATCCTCGTCCGTCAGGGCCTTGCGGGCTTCTTCGGCGATGTCTGTCGCGGTCAAAACGGCGTTCTTCATGCGGTCAAGACGGAAGTTCTTCACCATCTGGCTGTCGACGCACCAGGCGCGCAGGTACCAGTGGTCGGGGCGAGGGTCGATGCGCAGCGGGTCAAGTTCGCGAGTGCGAAGTTCGCCGGTCTGGTTGATGTATTCGCAACGGATGCGCTTGCCCGTCATGAGCGCCTCGCGCAGCACTGCCACATCTGGGTCGACCGGTTGCTGCACCAGTTCGACCAGGTTTTGCCCACTCTCGAGGCCGCCACCGAGCAATTTCAGAAGCTGCTGAAGGTCGGCATCGTTGTCGAACTCGGGAAGAGTGGCCAGGTAGGTCAGGCCGGTCATCAAAGCTGAACCCTGTCGATTTGAAAGTCGAGGTACATCGCTCAGGTGACGTGCCTCAAGGAGGGTCAGCACGCCGTCGTCGAGGTCGTCGAGGTCGACGATCGCCATGCCGTATTCCATGTCGAGAACATCTGGTGTCACCTGGTTGATGTCGGTGACCGATTTGAGGATGTCCTTCTCGGTGGCGCCGAAGTGCTCCGCAGCCTCGGCGACGGTCGGTGAACCATCCTGCCGCGACAGCCAAGCAATCAGTGCCATGGTCAGGTTGAAGCGGTCGTTGTTATCAAACCCCAGGAGCTTAGGCATGTGCGGCCACCACCTTTGCGAATCCCTCGGCCACGGCCTCGGCGAGACTGGCCGGCGAAACAACCTGCACGTCGCGGCCATAAGAGCGGAGGTCTTCGGCAAGCAGATGTTCGTCCATGAAGTTCAGTTTGTGCTCGATCCACTCTTCGCTCGAAGTGGAACCCTCGATGAAGTGGAACCAGGCCTCGCTGCGGTTGCGCAACTTGAGCACCGCGACGTTGCGTTCGATGTGGCTCTGCAGATCGGACTTTGCGGCATCGAGCTGGGCTGCACTTGGTGCACTGAAAGTTGACAGGTTCTTATCAACCTTGACGAGGTCCACCTTCGACACAATGCGCTTGAGCAAGAAGTTGCGGACTTCATCTTGGTCTTCATCCCAGCACTGCAGTAGCCACTGGCTCGAGATGTTGCGAAGTGCCCACGGTTGAACGTGGCGCCGTTCAATGCTCTTGCTGCCAGGTTTCCGATAGTCGAACTCGACTCGAACGTGGCTACCAACGGCCTCGCTCAGAGCCAGGAACGCCGGCTCGTGCGTCTGAATACGCGGTGCAATCGTGAGGGCGTCGGCTCCGGCAGCCGCGATTCCGAGGCCACGCAAACGGATGGCCGCACGACCGACCTCGGCCGAGATGGCCCCCTGGTTCCACACCTCGGTCGCGATGTTGAGCAACTGTAGTTGGCGTGAATTCAGCTCTTCGCCGCTTGGCATGATCAGGTCACGTTCAACAAGCGAGTACTTGTCGCCCTCATCCGTGCGCTCGGGTTCGAGAACAAAGCCGTTGTTGCGCAACAGGTTCTTGTCGCGCGTGAACTGCTGTTCGAGCGCGTCCTCGCTCTTGCCTGCCTTGATGTCGAGCGCGTACGGCTCGACGACACGAAATAGCTGCTCTTTTGTCAGACCGCGCTTGTCCGCCAAAATCAGGGCCGCAACGATCGCGAAGAGGCGTCCCGCCTGATCGTACTTTCTAGGCTCCATCGGCTAATCCCCCGGCAGTCAGTTGGTTGAAGCGTTTGCTTACTTTGATACGCCCAGAATGTCGATAACGAACACAAGCGTCGAGTTAGCAGGGATTTCGCCCTGGACCTGGTCACCGTAGCCCTTTTCCGGTGGGATAACAGCGATGATTTGGCTTCCGATCTTCTGACCGATGAGTGCCTCGAGGAAGCCGTCAATCAGGGCGTCGTCCTTGAGCTCGAACTGGGCAGGCTCGCCCTTGTCCCATGACGAGTCGAAAGTGACCTTCGAGTTCCAAACTGCACCGGTGTAGTGCACGGTGACGGAGTCGCCCTTCTTTAGCTCCTCTCCGTGGCCCTGGATCAGGACCGCGGTCTTGAGCTCGGTCGGAGCATCGGTATTCAGCATCGTGATGCCAGGCTCGCCATTGGTGGCAAGAACTACTGAAGGGAAGCCTGATTGAGCAGGGACCGAGGCGCCGACCGCCCGCGGCAGGAAGACCTTGGCAAGCTTGAACACGAATACGACCGGGTCGGTCGGACCGATCTTGAGCTCTGCGATGCCCTGACCGCCGTGCGCCGTAACTGCAGGCACAACAATCGCCACGGTTGACCCTTCGGCAACGCCAGACAGAGCGTGGCAGAAGTCGAGACCCTCACCCGGCTTCAGGTACTGTCCGGCCATGTCGGTGCCGTCCCACTTGGACGACTGGAAGATTGCCGAGTTTCCGCCGTTAAGGCCGATGTACTCCATGTGCACCATCTGGTCGCCAGTTGCGACGACGCCCTTACCCTCGGTGATTACGTGAGTAGTGATGGTCGAGCCACTTAGCTTGCCATTGATCTTTACGGTCGGTGCGCCGGCCTTGTTCGTGGTGAGCGAAACCTTCGATGCGTCGCTATCTGCCGAGCTTTCGTACTTCTCGCAGGCCGGCTTGAGTGCCGCAGCATCCGCAATAAGGGAGTTCGAGCCGATGCTCGAGCAACCGGTAGCCGAGATGGCGATGAGGGCCGCGCTGACAACGGCTAGGACTTTGCGCACGATAGAAACCTTTGTTCGATAAGTTCGTTCAGTTTACTTGGCGAGTGACGTAGATGGCCTAAGCCTCGTCGGCCTCGGCGCGTGCCGCAGCTGCGGAATTTGCGGTCCTGATGCTCTTGCGCAATTTCTTGTCGCTCACTGGCTTTTGACCCATGTGGTCCGGGTTCCAGGTGGCTAGGTCTTCATCGGCAAACTCCGGCTTGTTACGCGTCTTGAAGTTCGGCATGACCGTGCCGGGGGCCATGCGTCTTGCGGTCACGAGGAAGGCGGTGTGGGCGATCATGCGGTGTTCCGGGCGGACTGCCAATCCCTGCAGATGCCAATCACGCACCATCGATTCCCACGCGTGTGGTTCGGCGAAGAATTCGGACTCTCGAACCGCCTCTGTGAAGCGTGAAAGCTGGGTGACAGTTGCCACGTAGGCAATCAAGACGCCACCGGGGGCCAACGCCTCGGCGCAAGATTCGATGCATTCCCAAGGTGCCAGCATGTCGAGCACGATGCGATCGATCGAACCCGGAGCGCACTTTTTGCCAAGTTCGTCCTGTAGGTCGCCGAGGTGAATGTTCCAATTGTCTGGCTTGACGCCAAAGTTGGTGCGCACGTTCGCTTCTGCGATCTCGGCAAATTCAGAACGACGTTCGAACGAGTCGAGGGTGCCGTTCGCGCCAATCGCACGCAGGAGGTACATGCTCAGGGCGCCAGAGCCGACTCCTGCCTCGACCACGCGGGCACCGGGAAAAATGTCGCCCTCGACAATGATCTGTGCGGAATCCTTCGGGTACACAATCGCGGCACCGCGCGGCATGCTCAGAACGAAGTCAGACAGCAGCGGACGGAAGGCCAGGTATTCGATGCCC
>JACCDJ011462616.1_pt1 | contig 38613 bp, 32 predicted proteins | sample 7444481 | NCBI WGS metagenome assembly JACCDJ01 (sample SAMN15323435, study PRJNA562643) | freshwater metagenome | isolation source: river surface water | place: USA:Blue River Watershed | collected 2017-08-15
ACAAACAGCCATCGCTCTGTTGCTTTCCATAATTATTGCGAAGCTCAGTTTTCGCTTTTTTGAAAAGCCATTCTTAAAACTAAAAGATCGATTCGCGTTTATTACGAAGTAGGGATTTAAGGCTTGGAAATTGCAGGGTGTAACTTTTTTTTAGGTGCTGCGTACATACCCCAAACGCATCATTATGAAATCCATCCCTGTTTTTATGTTGTTGCTGCTCTTTAATAGTTACAACATTTTCGCCTTCCCATCCAAAGCAGTGCTCCTCCTTGGTGGTAAATTAGGCGCTAGCAAAACACAGTTTGAAAAAGAACTGTTGCAGTGTAAACAGATTCTAGAAGAGAACGCCGTCTCCGTTACCTTATTCAGTACCCCTAATTGTTCTTGGAAGGAAGTCGCAAATGAAGCCTCCGAAGCAGATCTCCTAATCTATAGCGGACATGGTGTAAACATCTCTGGTAACTACGGTGGATTTCTATTAGCAAACGGACAAGTGATAAGTCCCGAACAAATTCATCGTGATCTTCACTTTAAAAAAAATACGATCGTTTATTTCTTGCATACTTGTGGCAGTGCTGGAAGCTCGGCTCTGGATCGTTATGCTCTAACTGAAACACAAGCGCAAAACAGAGTGATGAACTATGCTAATCCCTTCATTTAAAGTGGCGCAAGCGCTGTTGTTGCCATCAATTGGAATGATCAGGTGTTTTCCTTTTTAAATGATATGCTCATCCCTTATAGGGTAGACACTTTAACAAATGAAGAAGGGGAGATGTTTATACAGCAACACGGCTCTACAATAGGTGAATCCTACGTCAAAATTTGTAATGAATTAAATCAACCGATTATCATTAATTTACCCTATCCTGGCAAGGATGAAATGGCGCTTTATGTTTCACATAATGATCCAACAATAAAGAGAGATTATTTGTATGTAACAAATGAAAAAGGGGAAGTAGAGGAAGTGTATACAGAAAGGCCAACGGGTAAGAAAGGACCCATTACATACGAACTATCCTTTGTTGGGGATTCTAATTTTCGATGGTAAACAAAAAAGGCCCTTGCTAGTGCAAGAGCCTTTTTTTGGTGTTTATTTCGTTAAATATTAATCGTTTGAAGAGAACCCTGCGTTCATAAACTCACGGTTCAAACGAGCGATATTCATTACAGAAATTTCTTTCGGACATTCAGCTTCACATGCGCCTGTGTTCGTACAACTTCCAAAACCTTCTTTATCCATCTGTGCTACCATGTTCAAGGCACGTGTCATACGTTCAGGCTGTCCTTGTGGTAATAAAGCGTATTGAGAAACTTTTGCAGATACGAAAAGCATCGCACTGGCATTTTTACAAGCAGCCACACATGCACCACAACCGATACAAGCAGCAGCAGCAAAAGCTAAGTCAGCATTTTCTTTCGCAACAGGAATATTATTAGCGTCTTTCGCATTACCTGTATTGATAGAAACATAACCTCCCGCACGTTGGATACGGTCGAAAGCGCTACGATTCACCACTAAATCCTTCAAAACAGGGAAGGCAGATGCACGCCAAGGCTCAACAGTAATCGTGTCACCGTCGTTGAAAGCACGCATGTGCAATTGGCAAGTAGTAGTACCTTTCCACGGACCATGTGCACGGCCGTTGATATGCATTGAACACATACCGCAAATACCCTCACGACAGTCGTGATCGAAGGCGATAGGCTCTTTTTTCTCAGCAATTAATTTTTCGTTCAATACGTCCATCATCTCTAAGAATGACATTTCAGTACTGATACCGCTGACAGGGTAAGTTTCAAAATGACCAGCGTCTTGAGCATTTTTTTGACGCCATACTTTCAAGGTCAAATTTAAATTTTGATGTTCCATATCCTTCGATTTTAAATCTGTTTATAGTTTTTGTATTCTCCAGGTCGCCAGCCAAATTTCTTTTTAAAATGGTAGAAAACCCTTTGTTTTAAGTTTTTGAAATGTTTCACCTTCGTGTCTAATTCCACCTGCCAATCTGCTTTTTGAATGCGTGCTAGCATTACTTGCGGATGACTGTCAGTGAACTTCGCCACAGAGTCGATTTGCTCGTATTGATAAGCCTTCCCTTTATGTTGACTGGTATTGCCGTTTTCGTACGCCGCTTGTTCTGCATCACTACGCCACCATTTCCCCATATCTGTATGCTTATGAAACATATTTACCGGATTTTTTACCCAACCATAGTGGTAGATAAAAGCCGGAATGAGCTTTACACGCAACTTCCTATCCTGGATACGAAAGCCTTGTGCATCTTTATAAGAACGTATGTTTGCATCATTACGAATAATGCGAACCTCTTTATCATACCAGCGAATGCCGTCTGCAACATAAGCATAACTACCATAAAAATGACGGTAGTGTAAAAGCAACCCTTCGATAGAAGAATCATTTTTATATTGCTCCATTGCTTGGCGGATAGCAGGGTAGTACTGTTCATGTATCAATTCATCTGTTTGCAGATAAATGAGCCAATCACTATCTGGAGAAACAGCCGCTTTCGCTTTATCTGTTTCTGCCGCGAGCACTTTGCCTCCTTCGCGTAGCTGTTCGTCCCATATCGTCTCCACAATTTTTATCTTGGGATCTCCAATAGCACGAACCTTTGCAAGGGTATCGTCTTCACTATTTCCCACAGCCACCACGAGTTCATCAACCAATGGTAGTAGTGAAAGCATCGATTCGATATAAGGATAGTCGTACTTGGTCCCGTTTCGAATGATGGTGAAGCCGCTAACCTTCATTACTTATAAGAACGTTGACTTGGTTTTACGATTTCGTATTTCAAGTCTTCTTTATTCAAAGTCCAGTTACAATCTCCATTCATTTCCCACACTGCCACATAACTGTATTTCTCATCATCACGTTTTGCTTCTCCTTCTTCTGTTTGATGTTCTTCACGGAAGTGGCCACCACAGCTCTCTTCACGATTCAATGCATCTACACACATCAATTCGCCCAATTCCAAGAAGTCAGCCACACGATTCGCTTTATCTAATTCAGGGTTGAATTCATTGATATCACCAGGGATAAACACATCACTCCAGAAAGAAGCACGAAGTGCCTTGATTTCTGCAATCGCTTGTTTCAAGCCCTCTGCATTACGCGCCATACCGCACTTATCCCACATGATCTTACCAAGCTCTTTGTGGAAGCTTTCAACGCTACGATTACCCTTAATACCATGTAATTTCGCTAAACGATCCGCTACTTGCTTCTCCGCTTCAACGAATGAAGGATGATCTGTAGGAATCGACTTGGTACGAATTTCATCCGCCAAGTAATTTCCGATTGTATAAGGAATAACGAAATAACCATCTGCCAAACCTTGCATCAAAGCAGAAGCACCTAAACGGTTTGCGCCGTGGTCAGAGAAGTTAGCTTCGCCCAAAGCATATAAACCTGGAATGGTAGTCATCAATTCATAATCCACCCAAAGACCACCCATAGTATAGTGTACCGCAGGATAGATACGCATTGGCACTTCATAAGGGTTTTCATTGGTGATCTTATGGTACATGTCGAACAAGTTACCATATTCTTCTTTTACCACTTCCTTACCTAAGCTAACAAGAGTAGCTTCATCTGGATTTTGAATGCCTAATTTATTTGCTTCCGCACGACCATATTTATTGATAAGGTTGAAACGGAAATCTAAGTAAACCGCTTGTTTCGTAGTACCAACGCCATAACCAGCATCGCAACGCTCTTTCGCAGCACGAGAGGCAACGTCACGAGGTACCAAGTTACCGAAGGCAGGGTAGCGACGCTCTAAGTAGTAATCGCGCTCTTCTTCTGGAATATCATTTGGCTTACGAGAATCATTTTGTTTTTTCGGAACCCAGATACGGCCGTCATTACGTAACGACTCCGACATCAAGGTTAACTTACTTTGGTGATCACCGCTAACAGGAATACAAGTAGGGTGAATTTGTGTGAAACATGGGTTACCAAAACCAGCTCCTTTTTTATGTGCTTTCCATGCAGCAGTTACATTCGAACCCATTGCATTGGTAGAAAGGTAGAATACGTTACCATAACCACCTGTACACAATAATACCGCATGACCAAAGTGACGCTCTAATTCGCCGGTAACTAGGTTACGCGCAATGATACCACGTGCTTTACCATCAATCATTACGACGTCCTGCATCTCATGGCGTTCGAACATTTCTACTTTACCAAGTGCTACCTGACGGTTCAACGCTGAATAAGCACCTAATAATAATTGTTGTCCTGTTTGACCAGCAGCATAGAAGGTACGTTTTACTTGCGTACCACCGAAAGAACGGTTAGCTAAAAGCCCGCCGTAATCACGTGCGAAAGGAACACCTTGTGCCACACATTGGTCGATGATGTTTGTGCTCACTTCAGCCAAACGGTGTACGTTAGCCTCACGTGCGCGATAGTCACCACCTTTAATTGTATCGTAGAATAAACGGAAAACAGAGTCGCCGTCATTTTGATAATTTTTTGCAGCATTGATACCGCCCTGTGCCGCGATTGAGTGCGCACGACGAGCAGAATCCTGAAAGCAGAACGCCTTCACCTTATAACCTAACTCACCGAGAGAGGCAGCAGCAGAAGCTCCTGCCAAACCAGTACCTACTACAATCACTTCTAAAGAGCGCTTGTTAGCTGGGTTAACTAATTTGCAATGACCTTTGTAGTCTGTCCATTTGTGCTCCAAAGCACCTGCAGGAATTTTAGCATCTAAATTCATCATGGTCAATTATTTTGAGTACAGTATTGTACTGTGAATTAATTTTTGTGGAATAAGAAAATATAAACTGGCATTGCAGCGAATAATGCTGGAACCAAGATGGAGAAAGCGATACCCACTTTTTCAATAGTAGGCGTGTATTTCTTGTGAGACAATCCTAAGGTGCGGAAAGCACTTTGGAAGCCATGCAACAAATGGTACGCTAAAGATCCCATAGCCAATACGTATACAACTACAACCCATAAGTGGCTGAACTCTTCTTGCATCTCTGCATAAAGATCGTGAACCATTTCTCCGCTAGATACCCACTTTTCACCCAACGCATGTACACCCATGCTACCACCTAAACGCGATGGAGCCCAGAAATGATACAAGTGGATAATCAAGAACATCAATAACAAAGTTCCTAATAAACCCATACTGCGGCTATACCACTTCGAAGTTTCGTTGCCAGGATTTACAGCGTATTTCACCGGGCGATGTGTTTTGTGATCAAGTGTCAAGGCAATACCTTGGAAGATATGTGCCAACAAACCTGCAAACAAGACAATCTCCATAGTACGAATTATCCAATTGCTACCCATGAAGTGAGCCGCGCGATTGAATAAGTCGCCACCGTCGTTAGCAAACATACATGCATTGATACCCGCATGTACCATCAAGAACGAAACAAGGAAAATTCCCGTTACGCCCATTACAATCTTCTTACCGATGGAAGACGTGAAAATCTGACTAAAGTTCATATGATTCTATTGGTTATTTTTTAGAAAGGTGCCCAAAGTTAAAATTCTATTTGGAGTTAACAAAATGATAAAATTTAGCTTTTGTGGATTTTGTTCGTTTTGTTTTAAAATTTGGTCATTTAAGCCCTCATTCCTTTATCATGGTTTGATGTTGCCATAAACCCTCCTTCGTTTGATATTCGAGTATGTAAAGGCCTTTCACCATATCTTTAACACCAAACTCCGTTACATTGTTCCCCTGTTTTAAAATTTGTCCGTTAATTGCCTTTAGTTGATAAAATTTGACGGATTCTCTAAAATAAATCACATTCTCCACCGGATTCGGATAAGCAAGTCTTGATTTGGCATCCATTTCGTTCGTTCCATTAATCAAGGATACTGTAATCGTGTCGCAAAAGGTATTCTGACATAAAGAATCGTAAACAGTTAAACACACTACGAAATCGCCAGTACTGCTATAGACATGTCTAACGGAGTCGCAACGCGAGCTGCTTTGTCCGTCCCCAAATTCCCAAAAACAAAAAGCAGCTTGAGGCTTGATAGAGTTATTTAAAAACAGGAGATGATTGTCGCTTTGTAAGGCTGTAAACGCTGCTTGGCATGAATCCGTACTTACAACAATAGTATCACATTGCGTACTAATACAAGCCGAATCGCGAATAGTTAAACACACGATATAAGTGCCTGGGTTGGTGTAAAGATGTGAGGCCGGGAAGGTGCTCGTATCGCTGAATCCGTCTCCGTAAGTCCATACACTTCCTTGGTCAGGGTATATAGGGGTTGACTGATTCTCGACATGCACCACATTGCCATTAGGATAGAACACGAAATTCGCGGTACAAGGTGTTTGAAGGATTTGTATCGTGTCGCAATAACTTGCGGAGCAACTCGTGTCGCTCACCGTTACGCAAACTACATAAGTACCTGTAGAGGTATACCAATGCGGAGCGGGTGAATAGTTGTTATCTGTCTGACCGTCGCCAAAGTCCCAAGTGCAGGACATGCCTGTCGTAGAGGAATTGTAAAATTGAACTGTATTGCCTCCTTGGATATTGTAAATAAAGAATGCATTACACGAGCCTTGTGCTTGTGCAAAATAGCCTAACAATAACAAGAGGAAGGTGCTTAAAAGACGTTTAGGCGCCATATTTTTCCGTTTTAACAAATTTAATCCATTTGTGGAGTGTTTAAAAGCGAGTTACCCACCAAATTGAGCACTTATTAACAATTGAACCTTTCCAATCAACTTTTGTTATTGTCGTTATTCTATGAATCTTGTTACTTTGCAACACTAAATTTTTATCGAACATGGAAAAAGTTAAATGCTTAATTATTGGATCAGGTCCTGCGGGATATACAGCAGCGATTTATGCTTCACGTGCAGGCTTAAAGCCGGTTTTATATACGGGTTTGGAACAGGGCGGTCAGTTGATGCAAACGACAGAAGTTGAAAACTATCCTGGCTATCCGAAAGGAATTATGGGACCAGAAATGATGGAAGATTTTCGTAAGCAAGCGGAGCGCATGGGTACGGATATTCGCTATGCTATCATTACAAAGGTAACGCCAGGTAATCCTTATCACATTGTTGAAACAGAAGATGGACATCAATTAGAAGCCGCTACTGTATTGATTTGTACAGGTGCGAAAGCAAAATGGTTAGGTCTTCCTTCCGAACAACGTTTGAATGGCTATGGCGTTTCTGCTTGTGCCGTTTGTGATGGATTTTTCTACAAAGGAATGGATGTTGCTATCGTAGGTGCTGGTGATACAGCTTGTGAAGAAGCTTTATACTTAGCAAAGCTTTGCTCGCATGTAACTATGTTGGTGCGTAGCGACAAAATGCGTGCTTCGAAAGTAATGCAAGAGCGTGTATTGTCTGCTCCAAACATTACTGTAATGTGGAACAGCGAGACAGATGATATCTTAGGAGAAAAAGGAGTAGAAGCCGTTCGTGTTAAAAATCGTGTGAGCGGTGAATTGACAGAAGTGCCTGTTAAAGGTTTCTTCGTTGCAATCGGTCACCAACCAAGTTCTGAATTGTTCAAAGGATTTATCGATATGGATGAAACTGGCTATATTTTGACGAAGCCTGGAACGACCATGACCAATATCCCTGGTATCTATGCTGCAGGGGATGTTCAAGATAAAAACTATCGTCAGGCAGTTACCTCTGCAGGTTCTGGCTGTATGGCTGCTTTGGATGCGGAGCGTTATATCACGCATCACAACTTGTAAAAAGATACAATAGCAGCTTAAAGCGCAGAAGGAAGACTTTCTGCGCTTTTTAGTTGAAGGTATATTAACTTTGAAAGAATAAATACTCTTTATATGCGCGTTGCAATTAATGGATTTGGAAGAATAGGTCGTTTATCCCTTCGTTCAATTTTAAAGAAATCTGACATCACTGTTGTCGCAATCAACGATTTAACGGATACAGAAACGCTTGCACATTTGTTTAAGTATGATTCTGCGCAACATGCTTTCGATGGTGTGGTGCATTTTGATGAATCGCATTTAATCATTAATGGACATTCGATACGTGTGGTACATGAAAAGAATCCTGCACAACTACCGTGGAAGGAGTTAGGGGTCGATGTGGTGTTGGAGTCAACTGGTTTATTTACCAAGCGTGAAGATGCTGAAAAACATATCAGTGCTGGTGCACAAAAAGTATTGATTAGTGCTCCGGCAACAGGAGATGTAAAAACAATTGTACTCGGTGTTAACGAACAAGATTTAAAGGCAGAAGATGTAATTATTTCTAACGCCTCTTGTACTACCAATTGCTTGGCACCGATGGTGAAAGTGTTGGAAGAAAATTTCGGTCTAGAGCATGGATTCATGAGTACCGTACATGCAATGACTGCCGATCAACGATTGGTAGACGCTCCACATAAGGATTTAAGACGTGCGAGAGCTGCTTCGGTAAATATCATTCCTACGACAACGGGCGCTGCAAAAGCGGTAGCGGAAGTAATGCCTAGTATGAAAGGAAAGATTACAGGTAACAGCGTTCGAGTGCCCGTTATTACAGGTTCTTTAACGGATTTTACGGCCGTTCTTAAAAAGAATGTAAGCGTGGAAGAAGTGAACGCAGCCTTCAAAAAAGCTGCAGAAAGTACTTTGAAGCCTTACTTACAATATTCAGAAGAGCCATTAGTTTCTGGGGATATCATTGGGAATACACACTCCTGTATTTTCGATGCTCCTTCTACCATGGTTTTAGAAGGCAACTTCGTGAAAGTAGTTGCTTGGTACGATAATGAAATGGGCTATAGTTCTCGTATAGCTGATCTATTACAGAAAATGTACAGTTTAAAATAAACACATGAAAATCTATACTAAAAAAGGCGATACAGGAACAACGCAATTGATTGGTGGAACACGCGTTCCCAAACATCATTTACGTATTGAAACCTATGGGACAGTAGATGAGTTGAATTCGCATATCGGTCTTTTGATAGAATGGATTCAAGATGACGCAACCCGTAAAACATTGCAATCTGTTCAAGATCGTTTGTTTACGATGGGATCTTTATTGGCCGCTGATCCAGAGGCCAATAAAATGAAGTTACCGCAGTTACACGATGCAGACGTTGTGTTATTAGAAGGTGAAATAGATCGCATGACTGATTTATTGCCTGCCATGACGCATTTTATTTTGCCAGGTGGCAGTCCTGCAGGAGCACAAGCGCATATCACGCGTTGTGTTTGTCGTCGCGCAGAACGCTTAATTACGCATTTGAATGAAGAAAGTCCTGTAGAGGAAATCATCATTCGTTATATCAATCGCTTGTCAGATTATTTCTTCACTCTCGGACGCTTTGCTTTGCACCTAACAGGTCATGAAGAAGTGAAGTGGATTCCACGAATGGATTAACGCATAGAGTGAAAATTATTCACCCCCACTAATTGATCATATCTGCCGGAAAAGGAACGATAGTATACTAAAATAGTGTACTCGTTTTCTGTCTCATACCAATTGCCTTCGGCCGTTGCAAAGTCGAATCGGCCATCGCCACCGGCAGTGCCAATCAGATATTCGTAATAGCCGTTTTTTAAGAACAAATCGAGATCGTAGCCTTTGGTTGATGGATTATACTTAAACTCATAATCTTTACTGAATTCATACTGACTAGCCTGCCCACACCAAAATAATTGAGCTTCGTTCAGCAAAGGAGAGGCATAATGAAAATGCGCTAAAACATAATCTGCTTCGGTATTGGGATTATTGGTTTCTTGCTTTTCAATATAAAACTCACCATTATAATCTTTGTTATAAACGTAGTTTACATTGGCTCTGCATGGATCACTTTGGATATATACATTCGGCGGCGTAGTGGTATTGTCATTGCGTTGAACTCCCATGCCTGCAAATCGAATGGTGCGGATATCCACTCTTCTAAATTCTTTTCCAGCAGGAAAAACGGCGTCCATGTCGCAGTTATATTTTAAGACATTGTCATTAAAATACATCGGCTGAATATTCGTAATGGCGTTCGCCCAGATTTGATTTTGTAGAATAACCACTTTAATGTCTTCCATCGGATTGGCCATATTGATTCCGCCCGCATTTACTGTAAAATCAATTTCTTGATGTGTTCTAAGCAAACTGTTGTTTCTTGGGCGGATACAATTCGCTACGATAGCCGCTTGTGCGTCGATCACGAGCAAACGCTTCGTCAATAAGACATTGCCATTGTCGAAGTCTTTGATTTGAATGATATAATTGCCACTTTTTTTAAACTTACATTGCTCATTCGGAAAGCTGATTGTATAATGCGTATAAGGCGTTTCTGTATTAAACGAACGCTGATAATTGTTGATAGAGTTTTCTGCAAAACCATCGATACAATCATAGGCGTTTAAAGTGGCGCTTGTCCAATCCCAGTTACAAGGAATAATTGCGTAACGCAAGGCGCGGGTATCTGTACTTAAATCGTCAAAGTCAATATCAATAGGAACCCCTCCATTTAAGGCGGTAATCGCCAATGTCGCATCTAATCCCGATTGGGTACATTTTACGGTTTTAATCTTCGGATCATAGATTCGATCTTTCCAAATCGATTCCTCTGCTCGTGAAACGAACGATAGTATAAAAAAACAGATTATCAAGAGGAGACGCATATAACGAAGATACGATTTGCGTGTGAATCTAAAGGAATGCTTGTATTTTTAAACTATGGATGCTGTCTATACTACCGAAAAGCAATCGTTTTATCGTTTAGTGCAAATAATGGAAGATTTGCGCGAGAAATGTCCTTGGGATCGTAAACAAACGATTCATACTTTGCGCACCTTGACCATCGAAGAGATGTATGAAATGGGGGATGCCATTCTTCAGGAGGATTGGACAGATTTGAAAAAGGAGCTCGGTGATTTAATGTTACACCTCGTGTTTTATGCGAAAATTGCGTCTGAAGAAGGACATTTTGCTATCGGCGACGTGATAGAATCTATTTGTGAGAAATTAATCTTTCGTCATCCGCACGTATATGGTGAATTGCAAGTGGAGAATGAAGATGAAGTAAAACGTAACTGGGAACAGCTTAAATTGAAGGAAGGGAATAAGTCAGTGCTAGGCGGTGTCCCTAAGGGATTGCCAGCTATGGTGAAGGCACTTCGTATGCAAGAGAAAGCAAAACAAGTTGGCTTTGAATGGGATACTGCCGAACAAGTTTGGGAGAAAGTGAAAGAAGAAGAAGGGGAGTTTAAGGAAGCATTAGCATCCGAGGATAAAGCTGCTGCCGAAGAAGAGTTTGGAGATTTGCTGTTCGCCTTGATAAATTATGCTCGTTTCAAAAACATCGATCCTGAAACTGCTTTGGAAAAGACCAACCAAAAGTTTTTAAGACGCTTTCAAGGGATGGAACAGATTGCGGCTTCGGAAGGTAAAAATTTCGCATCTATGAACCTGCAAGAAATGGATGCGCTTTGGAATCAAATTAAATCTACTGAAAATAAATAAAGATATTTTAATATGTCATCTGCTAACGATTTAACACTATTAAACGATTTTTTAAGTCCTGTTGATTCAGCTACTATCGAAGCTAATCACGCGCTCAACCCTTATTTAATGGGCGCCAATATTCAATACTTCGATGGACAAGAATTGCCAAACATAGAAGCTACGCGTATCGCAATTATCGGCGTGAGCGAACAAAGAAATGTGGTGAACAACCACGGTACAGCAGATGCTCCGCAAAAAGTAAAACAAGAGTTTTATCAATTGTCCGCTTTCAATGATTATACCAAGATCATCGATATGGGCGAAATCAAAGCCGGCGCAACACCGAAGGATACTTACTTCGGACTAGCGAAGGTGTGTAGTATTTTGTTAAAGCTAGGAATGATTCCTGTGGTGATTGGCGGCTCGAATGATTGTGCGTATGGTCATTTTATGGGCTATCAAGAACAAGAACAAGATATTCATTATGTACACGTAGACGCTCGATTAGATCTTAGTTTTTTACAAGAAGATATTTTGGCCAATACCTTCTTGTCGAATGTTATTACGCATAAGCCGAACTACTTAAAGCATTTTCAATTATTAGGCTATCAATCTTATTTGTTGGATTATAACTTGATGAAGGTATTAGGTCAGTTAAAATTTGATGCTACTCGTTTGGGTGCTTTGCAAGAAGATTGGAAGGAAATGGAGCCGCACGTGCGCGATGCGGATTTGGTAACGATTGATATCTCTGCGGTACGTGCAAGTGAAGCTCCAGGTAATGGAAACGCCTCTCCGAATGGCTTTTTCGGAGACGAAATATGTGCGATGGCTCGTTATGCTGGAATGAGTGATCGTGTAAGTTCTTTTGGTATTTATGAAATCAATCCACATCTCGATTTACGTAATACGACTGCACAACTAGCCGCGCAAATGATTTGGTATTTTATTGATGGCGTTTTACATAGAGTAGCGGATTATCCAATCATCAATGAAAATGATTTTGTATTGTATCATCTAATGATGGAAGATACGGGCGAACAGATGCAGTTTTTAAAGAGCCGTAAAAGTAGCCGTTGGTGGATTAAAGCAAAACTGCCAGGTAGCGAACGTCATAAACTGATTCCATGCTCGTATCAAGATTATTTGATGGCGACACGTAATGAGCTACCAGAGCGCTTTTTGAAAGGACTTGAATTAATGTAGGATGAAAAAGATTTCAGTTCTTATTGGCTTACTAGCTGTTCTTTCATTAAATGCTTGTCATTTACATTGGGGACTCGTAAAGCATAAACAAGAGATAACAAAAGAGGAAACTAACATTCCTAAAGAAGAACATGCGGAATATATTCCTGCTTGGGTTCAAAACCAGATCTCTGTGTTAAAAGCTAATCCGCCTTATAGAACGGGAAAGAAAATGGTCTTGAAGTACCGTTATCAAGGTATGGATGTCTATTATATTCCTGCTGATTGTTGCGATCAGTTGAATCCATTATATGATGCGTTCGGAAAGAAAATCTGTGCTCCGGATGGAGGCTTCACTGGTAAAGGGGATGGACGTTGTCCTGATTTCGATCGAGCATCGCAAAGTCCAACTATTATTTGGATGGAAGAAACGCCTGCTAAATAATTTATAGAATCGTATTCCCGCGTAAAAAATCTGCAATCGGCATTCGCTTCTTGCCCTCAGGTTGTACCTCTAATAAATTTAAATAACCATCGGTGGTGGCGATGTGAAGGAATGTTTTTCCATCACTCACAAGACTGCCTGCTAAATGCTGGTGCGTTTCGTAGATAGGTCTAGCCATGTGAATCTTCAAAATCTTTTCATTCAAAATAGTGAAGGATCCTGGGAATGGAATAAAGGCTCTGTATTGATCGTAAGCCCCTTGGGTACTTTGATTCCATTGTATGCAAGCGTCTTGTTTTTGCAGCTTAGGCGCATGTTTAATTTCCCCTGATTGAGGCGTAGTGGTATACTTATTTTGATCGATGGCTTCCACGCTTTTTAATACAACGGTAGCCCCCAAAGCTTGTAAACGGTCGTGTAGTTCACCGCCTGTCATATCGGCTCCGATCTCTACTCGTTCTTGCATAATCCAATCACCCGTATCTATTTCGTGTTTGAGGAAGAAAGTTGTAACGCCCGTTTCTTTTTCTCCATTGTGAATAGCCCATTGAATGGGAGCAGCGCCACGATAAGCCGGAAGGAGAGAAGCATGTAAATTGAAAGTGCCTATGCGAGGCATTTGCCAAACAATTTCCGGTAGCATACGAAAGGCGATAACAATAAATAAATCGGCCTCCAAGGCTTGTAACTGCTCAATAAAGGCGGGATCTTTTAGCTTCGTTGGTTGTAAAACAAGAAGGTCTTTTTCAAGTGCCCACTGCTTAACGGCCGAAGACTGTAATTGCATACCTCTGCCTGCAGGTTTGTCGGGAGCGGTTACTACCGCTTTAATCGCAAAGCCCGCACTGCGTACCGCTTCGAAAGCTGGTATTGGAAATTCTGGTGTGCCAAATAGTACAATCTTCAACATAGTGCGAAGTTACATTTTTTATAGGTCATTAACGCCAAACGATTTCATCACAAAATAACCAAGAAGGATTTCCTGCTCCTTTACTGTCTTTCGGGCAAGGACCAGGATTATAAACTTTCACACGCAGATATTTACCTGTTACCCCTAAAAGGTCGATTTCGAAGTCGTCGGTTTTTCTTTGACCATTCTCTTCTTTCGGCAGTTCGTTGTATTCATGAATAAATGATTTGACCACCTGATTGTTAGAGTCTATTACTATCACGGAAACTTTTCTTGGGAAATAAATCCAATCGTCCGGTGAGGCCAGACAATGGATCATCGCTTGGTGTAGTACTTCATTTTTGGGAAGGTCGATGGTGACATCGATATCCTTATTAAAGAATCCTTGCCAATTGCCGTCGCTGAAATCGTAGTAGGAGATTTTGCCGTCTGTCAGAGAAAGATCGCCTTGCGCTGGATAATTTGAATCGTAGCGGGAACTATAATGAACCACTGCATGGGTGTCTTTTCGATAGGCGTATCCGTAGGTGCTCTGGTGTTGGAATACGGCATTATAAATATAATTCATTCGATTCCACAAGGGAATTTGTATGATTGGCTTTTCTTGGGCTTTATTTTCTTGATCAAAAACCGCTCGCGTTACAATGCGCACAGTCGCTCCACCAGCCTTAGCCAAGCTCATTGTAAAGGTGTCGCTAGCTTTAATCGCAATATAATTCACACTAAAATCTCTTGGTCGTGATTGCCATTGCGTGCTCCGATTGTCGCTAAATATCGTAGCCACATATTCTTGCTTGGTCGACAAGAAATCTAATGGAACCTTTATCTGATAAGCGTTTTCATCGGCAATAGCTGCGAGATACCAAATGCTATCTTGTTTTGTTGTTTGTAAAGCTCTTGTCACTACATAGTCACCCGGACGCGACTGAATAACTTTTCTGTCTTGCCAAACCTGTGGGATATTCGCCATGAATTTAAAAGCTTCTGTATACTCTTTTCTGTAATTTGAATAAGTGAAAATATCTTGCGCTAGCATGCTCATCGGACTGTAAAGCACTACATACAAGGCGATTTCATGCGCTAAAGTTGTATAGCCTCTTTTTCTGTGATCTGTATTATTAAATAAGTTGAGTAAGCCTGGGGTATAATCAAATGCACCAGCAAATTGTCGTGTAAACGGTAAGATCGTTGCATAATAGGGAGGAAGGCCTTTATAGGTGGCATTCCATTCATTTCCGCGTCCTGCCTCCTGTGTAAGTAGATTCGGCCAGGTACGTTCAATACCGCTTGGCATAATGCTTTCGTGTACATCTAAACAGATTTCATATTTGGCAGCTAGTTCAACGATTTTTTGAAAATGTTCGATTTGTGCTTGACCATATTCCATGCCAACGCCGGCATATCCTGTTTTAAGATAGTGTACCCCTTTTTTGTGTAGGTCTTTAAAAAGCCATTCTGCAACGCTGTCATAATGTTTGTAGTCTGCTTGCGTCTCGTGATGCGCAATCCAATTTACGTTCTTCTCTTTTGCATAGCGCAATACCTCATCCCAATTGAAATCAGTGGCTGCTTTGGCAAAATTTTGTTTGGATTGATTAGAGGTGCCGTAGTTGTCCCATCCGCTATTCCAACCCTCTGTTAAGGTGCCTCCGAGATGAAATTCATTAGCAAAGGCAATATATTCTTTAGTTCTCTTGGTAGTAGCACCATGCGCTTTTCCTTCTGGCCAAGTTAAAATTCCTTCATGCATTTCCCACCAGATGCCATTAAACCAAAGCGGCTTAATCCAGCTAGTATTGGCAATTTTACAAGCTTCGTTCAGGCTGCTGATCACTTTTGAATTAGCTATGTCAGCGGCCGTATTTCCGAATGAAATTACACGCCATGGCGTGGTGAAGCAATACTTTCGCATAAATAGGGAATCATCGCTCCCGTAACGGAGACGAGTTTCCAATTGATGATATTCATTGCTTTGTAAGTCGCTCAGTGGGTAATGTAAAAGTGCGGCTTCGTGAATAGCATACCATAGACTGTCGCCACGATGGCCTAGAAAAGGAGTGTTTACGATGGTGCTTATATTTTCTATCAATCCATTTTTATACAAACCTTCGAAGGCAAAGCAATCACTTGGCATCCACCAGGCAGAGTCTGTCGCTGGAAAGGGATAATTACTTTGATCACCGTAATAACTTTGAGTATAACTAATAACCTTGAAACGATAGGCTAGCGCTTTATCGAAAACACGAAATTCTAAGGTACATCGACTCGCACTATTCAAACTGTCTTTGCGCTTAAAGTAATATTCCTTTTTATTGTAAATATTGCTGATAAATTCTCCGCTTAAGGGATCCGTCCAAGAGTCATCTACTTTTGTAAACGGACTGCAATGGCTATAAGCAAATTGCTGGTCGAGGTTCAAATTTTTATCTTGAATCAGTGCACATTTTGCATGCTGCAGTAGGGCTATTTTGTGGTAATAAATCGAAAAATGCGCTTGTGCAGACAATGCACTTGGGTTGATATACAACTCGGTTTCATTATGAGGCGAACTTAAATCTTGTCCCTTGGCACTTAAGCCGAGGAGAATTAAGATTAGCAAGCATTGAATTCGGAGCAGCATGCTTAAAAGTACGAATTAATGCAATAAAAAAGGCCTTCCGAAGAAGACCTTTGTGCCCAAGACGAGATTTGAACTCGTACACCCTTTCGGGCGCTACCACCTCAAGGTAGTGCGTCTGCCAGTTTCGCCACCTGGGCCTCCACTGTGGAAAAGCCAATGTTTGAAACAAATGTCTTTTGCACTGAAATGATTACTTTCGCAAAGATAAGAAATTTGAACGCATACTCTATCACGAGCTTGCATAAAAAATTACAAACAATGAATGCATATGTTTTCCCTGGTCAAGGGTCTCAATTCCCAGGAATGGGTAAAGCGCTTTACGAAAGTAATGAAACAGCAAAAGCACTTTTCGAACAAGCGAATGAAATTTTAGGTTTCCGTATCACTGATATCATGTTCAACGGAACAGAGGAGGAATTGAAACAAACCAATGTTACACAACCTGCGATTTTTATTCTTTCTGTCGTATTAGCGAAAACAATGCCTGCCTTCAAACCGGATATGGTTGCTGGTCATTCTTTAGGAGAATTCTCTGCTCTTGTTGCTGCCGACTGTCTTGATTTTGCTGACGCACTTCGTTTAGTTGCTGCGCGTGCTAATGCAATGCAGAAAGCCTGTGAGGTAACTCCATCTACGATGGCTGCGGTATTAAACCTCGCGGATGATATAATCGAAAAAATTTGTGCTGAAACAGAAGGTGTAGTAGTTGCGGCAAATTATAACTGTCCTGGTCAAGTGGTGATCTCTGGTGAAGTGCCTGCTGTTACCACCGCTTGCGAAAGTTTAAAAGCAGCTGGAGCAAAACGCGCTTTATTATTACCTGTTGGTGGCGCTTTCCATTCTCCTTTAATGGAGCCTGCTCGTCAAGAATTACAAGCGGCTATCGAAAGCACACCTTTCCGCGAACCTATCTGTGCAATCTATCAAAACGTTTGTGCCATGGGAATTCGTGATGCAGCTACCATCAAACAAAACTTGATTGCGCAATTGACAGCACCGGTTAAATGGACACAATCCGTTCAAGCTATGATTGCCGACGGAGCAACAAACTTTGTTGAAATTGGTCCTGGTAAAGTATTGCAAGGCTTAATCGTTAAGATTGATAAAACTGCTGTTGTAAGCGGAGTAAACTAATTTATATGTCGCAATATCCATCCATTCCTGAATTGTATGCACTTTGGAAAAGTTCGGAAGGGCTTACCACAGATACTCGTCAAATAAAGGATGGATGGATGTTTGTCGCCTTACGCGGCGAAAAATTTGATGCGAATAATTTCGCTCAACAAGCGATTGATGCAGGCGCTTCTTGGGTAATCGTTGATCGAGAAGATGCTGTTGTTCATGAACGCTGCGTCTTAGTGCCCGATACCTTGCGTATGCTGCAAGCATTAGCGAATCATCACCGTTCTAATTTCACTATTCCTTTTCTAGCCATCGGCGGTAGCAATGGGAAGACGACTTCGAAAGAACTGATTCGTTCGGTATTAAGTCAGAAATTTAAAGTTCACGCGACAGCAGGGAATTTGAATAATCATATTGGGGTTCCATTAACCATCTTGCAAATGCCGATGGATACTGAAATTGCGGTGATTGAAATCGGCGCCAACCATTTATACGAAACAGCCGAATTAGCTGCAATCGTTGCACCTGATTTCGGCATTATTACCAACAACGGTAAAGATCATTTGGAAGGATTTGGGAGTATTGAGCAAGTAAAAAAAGCGAATGCCGAGCTATTTGAATTTTTGAGCAGTAATCAAGGTACTTGTTTTGTCAATGCGGATGATATTGATTTAATGCAGGCTTCCGAAGGCTTGAAACGATTTACCTATGGACTTTCCTCTAGCGAATGTAAGGGGGAAATTGTTTCGCATTTTCCTTTATTGGAAGTGAGCTTCACCATGCCTGAACCATTTAACGCGAGCTCTAACTTAGCCGGCGATTATAATCTACCGAATTTATTAGCAGCAGCTAGAATTGGATTCCACTTCGGATTAACTGCGCAAGAAGTGAAGGCCGGTATCGAAGCCTATACGCCTGCCAATAATCGTTCCCAATGGAAAGCATGGAATACTAATCAAGTACTGATGGATTGCTATAATGCGAATCCTAGCAGTATGGCAGGAGCTGTCCAGAGCTTTGCTAAAATGCCTGCAAAACCAAAGTATGTAATCTTGGGCGATATGTTCGAACTAGGAGCGTATGCTGAAAGCGAACATCAATTAATGGTGGAGCTTGTTAAAAGCTTAGCCTTCGAACACGCTATTTTTGTCGGTACCCATTTCTTAAAGCATCGTGAAGCTTCATTTGGGAGCTGGTTTGAGACCACCGCTGCTGCAAAAGAGTTTTTACAAAAAGAAATGCCTCAAAATGCATTCTTATTAGTGAAAGCATCTCGAGGCATGGCCTTAGAAAAACTATTTGATTAAGCTTTCGCTAATTCAGCTTTTAACCAATCAATCACTTTTACTTCTACACAGTCATAATTGCGTTCCTTCGATAAGAAGAAGCTTACCCAATCCGTTAGGTGGATTAAATAAAATTGACGTGCTAACACGCTCTCACCTTTAGAGTGAATTTCTGTGATATGCGGTGTACATTTCTTAATGACTTGCTGATTCAACTTCATACGCATTTGTGTACGCGGATGATCGAAAGGATGGCGAAGGAAAATAACAGCTAAGTTGGGATTTTTATCGCGCCAAGCCACCAATTCATTGTGGTTCATTTCAGGCAATACATGATGCCAACACAATTGCTTTCCATTTTCATTGATTTGCTGACGGAAGCGTATTGCAACCCCTTCAGTGCCCGCAGCAGCATAGATAACAGGCGTTTTGTCCGCTAAATGTTTGGCCAACTTCTCCGCTTGCTTTAAGATGCTTTTTTGCTCTTTTTGTAAAAGTTTTATTGACTCCAACACGTCTTTTTCAACGCTCATTTTTGTCAATTTTAACTTTTTGAAGATACTCAACAATTGCACTAATGAATAGCCAACACAAGAACGCGGAGGCATTCCTCCGGGGATTAAAATAAAGTCTTTCTTCTTTTTAAAGGCCCATTCCGCCATCTTGCCACCACTAGAAACACAAATGATTTGCGCCTTCTTTTTATACGCGATTTCAAGTGCACTTAAGGTCTCTTCCGTGTTTCCGCTATAAGAACAAGCAATGACCAATGTATTCTTGCCTACATAAGCTGGTAAGGAGTAGTCCTTGGTTACTAAAACAGGTAAGGGGCAATCAGTTGCTAATAACTCTTGCGCAATACTTCCACCGATGCCTGAGCCCCCTAATCCACTAATAACAATATGTTGTACGTCTTTAATTTTGACGTTCAGTTCTATTTCTTTTGCAATCGCCAATGCCTCTTTCAATTGCACATCAAATCGAGCGATAAGTTGATCCATCATGAGATTTATTTTTATTCGACCTTAAAGTTAATAAAAAGCACGCTAAATGCCTGCATTTGTCGAAAATACACATCGAACTTTGGTGAAATGAAAACGGATTTATACTTGTTGCATTTTGTTTTAAAAAGAAAAACCCGACTGCAGATATTTTAAGGAGTCTCTGAGTCGGGTAATTTCCTGTTTCCTAGTTTTAATAAGCGTTAAAAAGGTAGAATTAACAGGGCTGATTAAATCAACCATACAAAGATGAGATGAAATCGTGCCTAGGACAAAGACAATATTTTCTAGTTATACGGACCCACTAATCATGTTTTGACTAGATTCTATAATCCGCCTTCCTTTTTGTATTTTTGTTCTTAATAATGATTAATAAACTGTTTCCTAACCTAGTAGCGGAGGTGATTTTATCCCTCCAAGATGTTTTTCGTGATGGCCGTCCTTTGGATCGTGTGATATTGTTTCGCATGAAAAACAACCCGAAATGGGGGAGTCGCGACCGTTCCTTTGTCGCTGAATCGACCTTTGATATCGTCCGTCATTGGCGTCGTCTATGGCGTCATTTGGAAGAGGAACCTGCTTTAGATATTCGTTCTTTATATCAACTTTTTGCTGTTTATTGGCAATTGAAAGGCGGTGAATTACCTGCCTGGAAGGAGTTTGCGGGAATGAAGGAACGTTGGGTTCCATTACAAGAAAAAGATATGAAACGTGCGGAATGGTTCTCCTTGCAAGATGAAATGGATGAGTTGGGTGCAGCCGCTTTAGGAGAGGATGCTTGGCGAACTGAGTTGGAAGCCATGAATCGTCCTGCTCCAGTTTACCTACGCGTCAATACCTTGAAAGCTTCTGGCTATACCGTTAAAAAAGCCTTAGAAGAGGCGGAGTTTCCATATATGGAGCTTTATGAAAACGGACCGATTAAATTAATGTCGAAGAAGCATTTGAATACGCATGCACTTTTAAGAAGTGGATTATTCGAAATTCAAGATGTAGGCTCTCAAATGATTGCTCCGTTTCTACAAGTAGAGCCGGGAATGCGTGTCATCGACGCCTGCGCAGGTGCGGGTGGTAAATCTTTACACTTAGCTGCTTTAATGAACAATCGTGGTCGTATCATTTCGATGGACGTGGAACCACGTAAATTGGAAGAACTAACGCGTCGTACCCGTAAAAATGGCGTTTCTATCGTAGAGCCTCGTTTGATCGATACAACTAAAGTCATCAAACGCTTGCACGAACAAGCGGATCGTCTACTGTTAGACGTTCCTTGCTCCGGTAGCGGTGTTATTCGCCGCAACCCTGATTCTAAATATCGTGTGAATAAGGAGTATGTTGAACGTCTACTAAAAGTACAAGAAGATATTTTAGAACGCTATAGCTCCATGCTAAAGCCTGGTGGTAAAATGGTATATGCCACCTGCTCTTTGTTCTCTGTTGAAAATGAAGGTCAAGTGCAGAAATTTTTAGCACGCCATCCTGAATTTACACTAGAAGAAGAAAAGTACATCTATCCTTCAGAACATGATTCTGACGGCTTTTTCATGACTCGTTTGCTTAAAAAGAAATAAAAATATAGGTTTATGTCTCACGCGATTTCAAACAATCATCTATCGATTACCCAACTTCGTCATATATGGAAGAATCGCATTCCATTGACGATTTCAGAAGAAAGTAAAAAACAGATTAACCATTGCCGTCAGTTCTTAGAAACGAAATTGGCTGACGTAGAACGTCTTTATTATGGGATTAATACGGGCTTTGGTTCGCTTTGTAATGTACGTGTGAGTCCGGATGAATTGGAAGACCTACAGTATAAATTAGTAGTAAGTACGGCTTGCGGTATCGGAGACGAAATCGATCCAGAAATTACGCGTCTTTTACTTATTTTAAAAGCACAGTCCCTAAGCTATGGCTATTCGGGGATCTGTCTGGAAACGGTTGAATTGCTAATCAAATGCTATAACGAAGATTTGTTACCAATCATCTACGAACAAGGTTCTCTAGGAGCTTCTGGCGACCTTGCTCCTTTAGCACACATGGCCTTGGCTATGATGGGAATCGGGGATTGTTATTTGAAAGGTAAACGTATGCCTGCTGCAGAGGCCTTGAAATCAATTGGTGCAAAACCAGTTGTTCTACAATCTAAAGAAGGATTGGCGTTATTGAATGGTACGCAATTTATGAGCGCACACGCTTGTTTCTGCCTATTCAAAGCCATGGATATGCTAGAACTAGCGGATGCAGTGACTGCTATTTCTGTGGATGGCTACGATTCTAAAGCAGAGCCATTTACCGACACGATTCATTTGATTCGTCCGCATGCCGGACAAATACATACCGGAGCAACGATTTTAAAATGGTTGAAAGGTTCTGAAATTATTCAACAAACGAAACAACAAGTGCAAGATCCTTACAGCTTCCGCTGCGTACCACAAGTACATGGTGCAAGTAAAGATGCGATTGCACAAGTTATTCGCGTCGTTGAAACAGAAATCAACTCCGTTACAGATAATCCAATCGTAGATCCTGCTAACGACCGTATCCTTTCTGGTGGTAATTTCCACGGACAACCACTTGCTTTGCATCTTGACTTCCTTGCTATTGCGGTCGCTGAATTGGCAAATATCTCAGAACGTCGTATTTATCAGATGTTGAATGGTGGACGTAATTTACCTGTCTTCTTAGTAGATAAGCCAGGATTGAATTGTGGTTTGATGATTCCGCAATATACAGCCGCTGCTATCGTAAGTCAGAATAAACAATTATGTACCCCTGCTTCGGTAGATAGTATCGTGAGTTGTAACGGACAAGAAGATCATGTTAGCATGGGCGCAAATGCCGCTACGAAATGTGTTCGCGTAATGTATAATACCGAGCGTGTATTAGCCATTGAATTGTTGACCGCTGTACAAGCATTGGATTTCCGCAAGCCGTTGAAATCATCCCCTGCCATTGAAGTGATTCGTGAAGAGTATCGTAAAGTGGTGCCGTTCATCACAGAAGATCGAGTTTTTCATGATGATATGGTGAAGAGTGTTGAATTCGTACGCTCTCGTAATTGGTCAGCCCCAGAATAATAAATTAATAAAAATCAAGATGGAAGATTTAGTTAAAGAAGTGGCTGCTAAAGCCGGTATTACAGAAGAACAAGCAAGAATTGCTGTTGAAACAATGATGGAATTTGCAAAGGCAAAAGTTCCGCCAGCATTCCAAGGGATGATTGAAAAAGTGATGAAAGGGGAGAAGCCAGGAGGTATGTTCGGAGGGCTTTTCGGTAGCTAGTTGCAAAAACAAATTTCTTTTGTTATATTGTAGAAGTATGACAAAGCGTATTCTCTTACTGCTTAGTTTTTGTATCAGTATTTTACTGGTACAAATGGCTTGTAAAAAGGAGTATGTGCCAGGGAATATTCCTCCTGCACCATTCAATCCTTTTGATACCATTCACTATCCGTATAATCTAGTGAATGCCTTGCCAATCGATTCTAATTCATTTGCAGGGATTCACGCCTATATTTTTGCTAGCAAGTGTGCGAATCCCGGTTGCCATGACGGACATTTCGATCCCGATTTCAGAACGGTGCAGTCTGCTTACTCTACATTAGTGTATCAGCCTGTTACCAAAAATAATTTAGCAGGCTCATTCGTCTATCGCGTCAAACCTGGCGATGTAGCGAATTCTTGGCTGCATGAAAGAATCACTACTATTGATCCCGTTCTAGGACGAATGCCTCTCTATGATTCGATGCTTAGCGCACGCCAAATTAATCGTATTAAGAATTGGATACAAGCCGGAGCCCCTGATATCTTCGGGCAAGTGTCTTCACCAACGAATACTATTCCTCAAACCTTCGGCATTGTTGCCTTCGCACAAGTTGGCAGCAATTGGGTGCAGGTCGATACCATTCGAGGAGGAAGTACCCTTAATCCTATGCTTGTTCCCAACAATACCAATCTTAAAATTTGGTTCGGGGTTTATGATGATGTGCAAACACCTTTCCAACTGACTAATCTCTTCGTAAAGTTTTCAAGCAATCCAAGTGATTTTAGCGCCTCTACCGCTTATCCGTTGACTGTTCAAACAACGCCTACTTATTTTAGCAATGTTTTTGGTGCTAATAAGCCGTATTTTCTTTCGTATACAGTCAACACAGCTTCCTTGCCGAATAATCAGCCCGTATACTATCAAATCAGTGTGCAGGATGCAAATCATGCAACACCGACCTTGATTCCATCCGTAGGAAATCAGCCCTATATTTTGAGTTACTTTTCTTTAATTGTTGCCCCATGAGAAAAGTGATTTTTTATACAAGCATTGCGTTGGTTTCTTTTTTCTCCTGTAGAAAGCCCACTGAAAAATTAATACCATCGGTTCCATTAGAACCGGTCTTGACCTTCGAATCACTCAATAAATCGAATGTAAAGGCCTTTGGGGATTCCTTAGTTTTTACGGTTTCCTATACGGACGGAGACGGGGATCTAGGAGATTTTAATAGCGACTCTTTATCGCTTTACTTGATGGACACCCGCTCGGCAAGTTTATATGAGCGATACCATATCGCACCCTCGGTTCCAGCCAATGTTAAGGTAGCAATACAAGGTAAATTGCGCATCGTTTTAAATCACACCATTTTGTTGAATAGTGCGAGCGCTAGCGAGACCAGTGTCTTTAAAATAAAAGTAAAAGATAGAGCTGGCCATTGGAGTAACCTTGTAAGTTCTCCGACCATAACCATTAAGCCGTAATATGCTTCTGCGCTTCTATTAGTTTCTCTCGCGCATCTTCAAATTCTGGATTTAATTTCAAGGCCTGTGAGAAGTCGGCAACCGCTTCGTTCCATACCCCTCTTTTTAAGTTACATAAGCCGCGCATATAATAAGCTTTTGCATTCATTGGATCTGTCTGAATCAAGATAGTGAAATGATTATAGGCAGGTTTTACAGAATCCATATAAAAATATAAATAGCCCATATTGTAAACGGGATTTGGATCTTGCGGATGTTTGATTATCAAACTCCGATAGATACTCATCGCCTTCTTTACTTGATTGCTTTCTTGATAATACATCGCTAAGGCGTAAGGCCCTTCAAAACGAGTGCTATCAATTCGCATGGTATTCAAAAAATAAGCTTCTGCTTTTTTATCTTTCAATGCCTGTGATAACAAGCCTAATTGCATGTAAGCGTCATAATTATCTGGATTTCTTTCGGTGCAATTCAAGAAGGTTTTTATCGCATGAACCGTATCGCCACGCTCTTTCCAGATGATACCTTGTAATAAAAAAGGACGATCGTCGTTCGCATCAATCGTAGAAACAGCATTCGTATACGCGATCGCTTTATCGTATTCCTTCAGATATAAATGAATCTTAGCGAGCTTCAACTTTAAGTCCTTATCCATCGGTGCTAATTTCTCCGCCTTTAAAAGATATTGTGCTGCCACTTTCAAATAGCGCGCTTCGACATTGATATCTGCGAAGCCTAAATAATAGCTGATTTGAGTAGAATCCAATTCAATGGCGCGATGTACATCCTTCGCCGCATAATCCAACATCTTGAATTGGTAAAATAACATCCCACGTTCATAATAAGCCTCTGATTTATCAGGATGTGCATTGATTTCATTCGATAAACGGGCAAGGTCCGGACTGATTTTAGATAAAGAATCAATAGTGCTTTGCTCAACGACTTTTTTACCGCCGCAAGAGCTTAGGCTAATTCCGATAAAGAGACTTGCAATTACTAAAAATGATTTCCAATTCATATGGCAAAGTTACACACATTTCTGTGTTTTCGATAGCATTCCAAGCGCTGCATTTTAGGGATTTTAATTACCTTTGCAATTCAATCTATTTTTATGTCTTTGCAAAAAATCTTAATCCTCGATTTTGGATCTCAATACACCCAATTGATTGCTCGCAGAATACGTGAGTGTAATGTTTATGCAGAAATTGTTCCTTACAATCATAGCTTTTCTTTAGATGCTGATTTGAGAGGGGTGATTTTAAGTGGTAGTCCTTGTAGTGTAAATGATCCAGAGGCTCCGATGATTGATTTGGATGCAATTTTAGGAAAGATTCCTGTTTTAGGTATTTGTTACGGAGCGCAATTAATGGCGAAATTGGGAGGCGGTGAAGTAGCTCGTTCGAGTACACGTGAATACGGTCGCGCAAAGGTTTTGATGTCGAATGTCAATAATCATTTGTCGGCTTTAAATGAATCGCAGGTATGGATGAGTCATGGTGATTCAATCCTTCGTCTTCCGGATAACTTTGAAATTGTCGGTACGACCGAACATATTCCTGTGGCTTTTTATCAAAGTAAGGCAGGCGCTTTCGCACACCCTGTTTGGGGCGTGCAATTCCACCCGGAAGTAACGCATAGTGAAAAGGGATTGGATATGTTGAAGTCATTCCTATACGATATCTGTGGTTGTGGTGGCGATTGGACCAGTGAGCATTTTATCGATAGCACGGTTGAATCACTAAGAAAGCAAATAGGTGACGAAGAAGTGATTTTAGCATTAAGCGGTGGGGTAGATTCTACTGTTGCTGCTGTTCTTCTGCATAAAGCGATTGGTTCTAAACTGCATTGTATATTCGTAGATAACGGACTATTGCGTAAAGGGGAATATGAGCAAGTATTGAATACCTATCGCAATGAAATGGGCTTGAATGTAAAGGGGATCGACGCATCAGGGTTGTTCTACGGCCATTTGAATGGAGTGAGTGATCCAGAAACGAAACGTAAAATCATAGGTAAAACATTTATCGATGTTTTTGAAATGGAAGCCAAGCAGATTTCTGCCGCTAAATGGCTCGCGCAAGGCACTATCTATCCTGACGTAATTGAATCGGTAAGTGTGCATGGTGGCCCAAGTCAGACAATTAAGTCGCACCACAATGTGGGTGGTTTGCCGGAGAAGTTGAACTTGAAAATTGTAGAGCCTTTACGTTTGTTGTTTAAAGACGAAGTTCGTCGCGTAGGTAAAGCCTTAGGAATCGCTCCGCATATTTTAGGACGTCATCCTTTCCCTGGTCCTGGACTAGCTATTCGTATCATCGGTGCAATTACTGAAGAGAAAGTGAAATTGTTACAAGAAGCAGATGCGATTTATATTGGTCATTTACGTGAAGCGGGTTGGTATGATAAAATCTGGCAAGCTGGTGCTATCTTAACTCCGATCCAAACAGTAGGTGTTATGGGTGATGAACGTACGTACGAATTCGTGCTCGCGTTACGTGCTGTAAGTAGTGTAGATGGGATGACTGCCGATTGGATACATTTACCGTATGAGCTTTTAGCTAAAATTTCTAACGATATCATCAATCGCGTGAAAGGAATTAATCGAGTGGTATATGATATCAGCTCGAAGCCGCCTGCAACCATTGAGTGGGAATAATTAACCCTTTTAAAAATATTTATGAAGTTTTTCAAAAGCCTACTTCTTTCACTATTGTGCTTGCTAAGTCTGCAACAGACCAAAGCGGGGGTGTTGGATGTGGGCACCGTTAAACTTCTCTCTCCGAAAGTTTTTTTATGTTTGGGAGATACGGTTCCGCTGAACATGGTGATTCAAAACTTTGGCTCCGATACAGTGTATTCTGTGCCAGTTCGTGTGAATATCGGAGGAATTGTGCCTTTTGTTTTACTTGCGACCTCTACCAAAACACTCCTGCCAGGAGATACCGCTGTTGTCTATTTAGGCGATGTCCCTTGTCCTACAAACGGACTCTATCACTTCACCTTTTTTACACAGTTAAACGGGGATGCTAATTTGCAAAATGACACCTCGTATCAAACATCCTATATTGCCAATACCACCTTTCCCATGCAAAGAGTGGACGCTCATCGCTGCGGAAGTGGAGCCTTACAGATTAGTGCTTCGGTTACAGATGGATTGATTTATTGGTATGCTTCTGATACGTCAAGTAATAGCATAGGGATTGGAGAAACATTTCAAACGCCTAATTTATCTTTCACTCAAACCTATTGGGCCGAACCACATGCCAATGTGCATGTAAATTTAGGGGAGAGAGATACGACGTTTGCAAGTTTTAATGGCACGAACTTTTTAACGGATGCTATGAGCTTCGATGTCTTCGAGGGAATGGTTTTGGACTCCGTAAAAGTATATCCCATGAATCCGGGTATGCTAGTCATGCGTTTGATTAATAATCAAAATGTGGTGTTGTACCGCGATACCTTTTATTTTCCAAATGCGAATGGTGTGGGGCGTTTTGTGAATTTGCATTGGCAATTGCAAAAAGGGGTAGGCTATAGAATGGATGCCTTAGGTACAAATACAGGTTTGTTGCGCAATACAAGTGGTGCGAAATACCCTTACGAAGTTCCTTATGTCGTTTCCATCAATGGGAATACGATTAATTCAAATTATTATTTGTATTTCTATGATTGGCATTTTCGACTTGGCGGTTGTGCAGGTCCTCGTCAACCAGTGAACGCTTTTATACGCACAACACCGCCGAATGCAAATTTTAGTATTCAATCGAATGGAGCCTTAGTGATTTTTACTAACAATACAACCAACGCAGATAGCGTGTGGTGGAACTTCGGGGATGGAATTATAAATATCACCTGGCAGCCGAATCATTTATATTCAAAAAGTGGATTATATATTGTTACGCTTTACGCTAAGAATGATTGTGGTATCGACTCCTTCAAAATGGGGATCAATGTAATAGCAGGGCTTTCAGATATTGGTAGCAATAGCGGAGTTATCAGTCCTAATCCTTCAAGCGATTGGATTCAATGGTCTTTACCAACGGGTGCGAATCCTATTCGGTCTTCTGTCTGCGTTTATACAATCGATGGCAAACGGCTACCGGTGAAATTGTTTTTTGAAAATGGACGAATCCATTTCGATATCAGTACACTTCCGCAAGGAAATTATGAGATACAAATGCGTACGCAAAACGGTTTGTTAATCCATAATCGATTTAATAAACTCTAAAGGTATTCTTTCTTATCTCCTCAAAATTTACGAACTTAGTTTTATGAAAAAGCCATTATATCTCCATTTGATCTTTATCGTTATCGGTATTGTTTTGAGCGTAATTTATCTGTCACCAGTTTTGGAAGGTAAATTATTAATTCAAAGTGACTCTATCCAATCGAAGGCAATGCAAGCCGAGGTTTTGCAAGCGAAAGAGTCGAAGGGATATTATTCATTATGGACCAATACTAGCTTTTCTGGGATGCCTACGTTCACCATGGGGGTGGATTATAAAAACCCTGTAATTGGTAGTTTGTTGACTCCTTTTGAGCAGTTTTTCAAAAGTCCTTTATGTTATTTGATTTACTATTTCGTCGGATTCTATATCCTCATGATAGCCTTGCGTGTCGATCCTTGGTTAGCTTTCCTTGGCGCAATCATGTTTACCTTCTCTAGTTATAATTTTATCATATTAGAGGCGGGTCATAATACAAAAGCACGTAATATTGGATTGATGCCTTTAGTATTAGCTGGGGTTATATTCTTATTCCAAAAACGATATTGGGTTGGTGCTATATTGGTTTCATTATTTATGTTCCATGAAATCAAATCGAATCACCCGCAGATTACTTATTATTTACTTATCATCTTAGGATGTTATTTCGTTTATCAATTGGTAGAAGCCATTCGCACTAAAGAATGGTTACATTTTTCAAAGGCTGTCGGGATCTTTACTTTAGCGACTATGCTCGCTGTTATGGCGAATTTCGCGCAGTTGTGGGTTGTTTATGAGTATACCAAAGACACGATGCGTGGTGGTTCTGAATTGGCTGTTGCGGGTATAGATAATGGTAAAAACAAGAAAGGTTTAGATAAAGATTATGCATTCCAATGGAGCTATGGCAAAATGGAAAGTTTTACTTTCTTGATTCCAAATGCATTCGGAGGATCGTCTTCGGCTGACTTTAATGAGGAAAGTAAAATCTATGAATTTCTAAGTGATAAGAATATCCCTGCGGAAGCATCTGAACAAATCTCTCGTCAGTTAGGAGGATATTGGGGGCCAAAACCATTCACTTCTGGACCTGTCTATTTAGGGGTATTAGTATGCTTTTTGTTTGTGCTCGGTATCGTAGTTCTTAAAGATGCTTGGCGTTGGTGGCTAGTCGCTGCTTCTGTTATTGGTCTCCTATTAGCTTGGGGTAAAAACTTAATGTGGTTTAATAGTCTTGCCTTCGACATTGTACCGTTCTATAACAAATTCAGAACAGTTGAAATGGCTCTTGTGATTTTGCAACTTACCTTCCCGTTAATGGCAGTGCTTACCTTACAACGTATCTTGGATGCAAAGATGGATCGTGCAGCCTTGTTGAAGAAGTTCTATTATGTTGCAGGTGCCTTCGCTGCTGTTATATTGATTTTTGCTGTGATGCCAAGTTCTGTTTTAGATTTTAAAGGCTTGCAGGATGAGCAGATAAAAGAAATGTATGCGAAGCAGGGTGGTGCAGAACTTGCTCGCGATTTGATGAGTGCGGTTAAAGATGAACGTGCTCGTTTAGTTTCTGCTGACGCTTGGACAGCATTTTTAATATTGATTTTAGGTGCAGGTTTATTATTTGCCTATCTGCGCAATAAGATTAGCGCTCAAATCGTTTTAGTCGCCTTCACCTTAATTACCTTGGTTGATTTGTGGCGCGTAGATAAGCGTTATCTGAATGACGATAAATTTACAGAAGCAACCTCCATAGAAGATAACTACGCTCCGTCAGAAATTGATCGCCAAATTATGGCCGACAACTCCGTTTCATACCGCGTGTTTAACGTTGCTACCGATCCTTTTAACGATGCGATCCCTTCTTACTTCCACAAGAATGTGGGTGGTTATAACCCCGCTAAGTTGGCTCGCTACCAAGATTTGATAGATTCGTGTATTCGTAAGAACAACCAGAATGTATTGAATATGTTAAATACGAAGTACATCATATTTGCGCCTCAGCAAAATGCCAAACCTATGGTACAAATGAATCCGCAAGCCTTAGGCAATGCTTGGTTTATCGATACCTTACAAAAAGTAAACTCTCCACGCGAAGAGATTATGTCTTTGAACAAGTCTAATTGGAATCCTGCACGTATCGCTTTTGTAGATGCTTCTAAATTTGCAGAGGATATCTCTCAAACTAGTTTCAAAAAGGATACTTTGGCTAAAGTTGCTTTATTGAGAAATGGATTGGATACACTTCAGTATGCGTACACAAGTGCTCAGCCAGGCTTCTTGGTGATGAGTGAGGTATTTTATGCAGATAAAAAAGGTAAAGGATGGCAAGCTTACCTAGACGGGAATCCTGTTTCGCATATTCGCGTGAACTACGTATTACGTGGTATGAATGTGCCTGCAGGAAATCATAAAATTGAATTCCGTTTCGAACCTAAGCCTTTCCTACGCGGACAGAATTACGCGATGATTGGATCCTACTTAATTTTGCTAATAATAGCCTTAAGTGGATTTATGATTTGGCGTGAGTATACTTTGTCGAAAAAGAACGCAAAGTAATTTTGCAATAATTACTCCTTTGGCATTGCAATTGCCAAAATGATATACAGTAATAGTCCGCTACCAAAGCAAATTACGCCTACAAGAAATAGGATGCGTATTATTGTTGGGTCGATATTAAAATAGTCGCCCATTCCTTCACATACACCGAACAATTTGCCAGATTTTTTGGTTATTCTTTTTTGCATAAACTAAAATTAAATGATTTTGGGCATATTGCACAAATTGAAAGAAAGTAATTATTTGACATTCGTCATTTTTTACTTTCATTCTTATTCGTAAATTGCCTATCGTTATATTATTTCAACTACAAAAAACAAATATCATGTTAGAATTCTTTTCATCTAGTACTAGAATGGTAAATACCAAAAGAGGGGTAATGGAATTACTCGAGTCAGCCATGGGTAGCGATTACGCGAACGCTGATTTAATTGTGTTGCATGCTTCTATTGGGCATAATTTTCAAGAAATGGTCGATCAGGCCCATGAGATGGCACCCAATGCGCGTATTGTTGCAGCTTCTTGTTGTGGCGTTGTAGGCGTTGAAGGGGTGAGTGAATCGATGAAAGATATCGCATTAATGGCTATCAAGGGTAAAGATTTTGCCTTAGCAAATGTGGATGGTATCAACGGACAAAATTCCTATGAGAAATGTAAAGAGATGGCTTTGGCAATGAAGGCAGATAAGCCTGGAATCAATATGATTTATTTCCTAGGTTCTGGTATTGATATTGCGAATGACCTTTGTATTGCTGCTTTTGAGGAAGTTTTTGGTAAAGGAGTGACTATATTCGGTGCTACTTCTTCCGATAATATGAAAGGGTTTATTTCGTATCAAGCAGTTGATAATAAAGTAACGGAGCACGGGGCATATGCTATTGGTTTTGCAGATCCTACGTTAAGTGTTGATACGCAAGCTACCCATGGTTTCGTAGCGGTAGGAGAGCCTTTAGTGGTAACAAAATCAAATGGTCATATCATTGAAGAATTCAATGGTAAGCCAGCTTGGGAAGAATATACACGTCGTTTAGGTTTAAGCGCGGACTCTACTTGTGGAGATACCATTCCTGTAGGTGCTTTAGGCGAAAAGTTAAGTGCTGATTTGGCGAAAGAATATGGTAACGATCATATTCTACGTGTGGTGACAAAGCGTGAAGGTAATAATATGTACTACGCAACGCAATGTCCGGTAGGAACTGAATTGTGGTTGACCACCCGTGATGAGGATTTGATCTTCTCTGAAATGGATCGCATGGTAAATGATATGGTTAATCGTTCTAATGGAAAACAAGCGGTAGCTGTATTTCACGCTGACTGTTTAGCACGTGGACGATTCCTTTTCAATCGAATTATTAAAGAAGAATTAGTGAGTCGTATGCAAAATCCGTTTTATACCAATGGCGTTTGTCCGCCTTGGTTAGGAATGTATGGTTTTGGAGAATTCGCGCGTTTGGGAGGAGAAAATACCTATCATAATTATACCACTGCGCTTTACGTTATTTATCGTTAATGCTTTCATCCTTTGAGTGAAACACCTTCATATAATGAACTGCTACAGTCGTATCGGGATTTACAATTACGTGTAACTAGATTCTCCTCTGTTGAGCAGGAGTTAATCAATACACGCGATCGTTTAGATCATGAATTGGTATTATACCGTCGTCTTCAAGACTTTTCAAATGAAGCCATTAGCGAAAATTCGCTCAATGGGTTCTTTCGTAAAGTTGTAGAATCAGTCGTTGATATCTTCGAGACTGAAGGTGCCATCTTCATGACTGATAAAGGTGATTTTTTTACCGAAGGGTATAATTTTAAGGAAGAGCAGGTTCAGCAATGCAAACAGACTATTATTAATTTTAGTAAACGTTTTCGTGGAGGTACCGCCAATAGGATTACTATCAGTGATATAGAAAAGGAAGGGGTTGTAAATTTTGCTCGTGGTTTGTTTTATCATCTGAATGATAAAAGTTCAGGACAAACGCTATACATCTTAGGGTTTATTTCTAAAGAGAAAGATCCGCTGTATAATGATTTTTTGGAACGTCATGAAACCATCTTTGCTGTATTTGCAGAACAAGTACGTGCCATCCATGGCAACCTTATAAAATCAGTCCGTTTATCTGAAAACAGTATTTTGTTGCGGCAGCTGTCGCTTATTGCCACTAAAACCAAAAATGGCGTAATTATTTCTGATAAATCAGGACATATTGAGTGGGTGAATGAAGCTTTTGAACAATCCACAGGCTATACATTAGCTGAGGTAAAAGGGAGAAAACCAAAAGATTTTCTTCAAGGAGAGGAAACATCTCCAGAGTCGAAATTAAAGTTATCTGTCGCTTTAAAAAACAAAGAGACGGTAGAGGTTCCTGTAGTTAATTATACCAAGGAGGGTAAGCCGTATACCGTCATGTTGGAAATCACTCCAATTTTTAATGAGGAGGGACAACATATAAATTTTATAGCATTGCAGAAGGACGTGACGGAGGAGTTGAAGTATCGCTCTGAAATTTTACGTATTAATCGTCGCTTTGAACAGATTAGTAATAAGTCTGAAATAGGAATTTGGGCATCGGAGTTAGAGACGGGTAAAGTAGAATGGAACGAAGTGATGTTTAAAATTTTTGGGGTAGAGAAGCAAGATAAAGAAATTGATTATTTCAATATTTGGTTGAGTCATATTCATCCGGATGATTTTAAGGCTGTAAACGAGAATATGAATGCGGTGTTCTCTGGTAAAGTAGATCAGGTTGATGAGGAATATCGAATCATTAGATCTAATTCAAAAGAGGTAAGGATATTGAGTTCTTTAACCATCGCTGAACGAGATGCAGATGGGAAGTTGGTTCGATTAATAGGAACATCCACTGATATTACGGAGCGAAAATCTTCAGAGCAGCAATTAAAAGCAAGTGAAGAAAAGTATCGTATTATCATCGATAATATGGCGCTTGGATTGGTGGAGGTAGATCTGCAAGAGAATATTATTTTCAGTAATAGAAAATATCTCGACTTCGTTAGTGAATCAAATATTGATGATTTAATACTAGGTGCTAATCCTGAAACTGCACTTATTCGCAAAGTAGAAAATGCGCAAGTATTGAGCTATACTCAAATTGAGGATAATGTTTTTGAGGTCGAACTAAAGCCTAGGGTTGATCAAAATAAGACCTTATTAATTAGTACTAGTCCGATTCGTCAAGGGGATACCTTAAAAGGGTATATTAGTATTTACTTGGATATAACGCCGATTAAATCTTTGCAGCGAAATCTTGAAAATGCGTTGAAAGAACGGAATGAATTTATTCAGCAAATTGACTCTGTGAAACAATTTTATGAAGGCGTTTTAAATCACACGCCATCCGAAATTGCTGTGTTTGACTCTGATTCAAAAGTGCTTTTTGTTAATAAACATTGGATTGAAAATGAAAAAGCATGGGGTAAGCTGGAAGGAAAGTCATTAGTTCAGATTGCACAGAATAACCAATCTGAATTTGATTCTATTCGTAATCTGATTTATAAAGTTAATTCTGCAATGACTCAAAACAGTTTATTGCAATTTGAGGAAGAGAGAGCAGATTTAAGCGGTAACAAGAATTCAATTCTTCGCAACATTTTACCCTATTCCAATGAGGCAGGATTGCTCGAGTATTTGGTAGTTTCTGGTACAGATATTTCGGAGTTGAAAAATATTCAAATTGATCTTGAATCGAAGAATGATGAGTTGAAGAAAATTAATTCTGAATTGGATAAGTTTGTTTATTCAGTTTCACATGATTTACGTTCTCCTTTATTAAGTATTAAGGGGATTTTGAATTTAATATTTAAGACTACAAGCTTAGACGAGAAAACGCAGCAGTATCTCAAATTGGCAGAAACTTCTGTGCTTCGATTGGATGGAACGATTAAAGAAATATTGAACTACTCCCGCAACGCTCGATTTGAAATTGAATATGATACCTTTAATCTAATTGAAATCATTCAATCAGTTACAGACGATTTGCGTTTCTCAGAAGAATCCCATGTTGCGTTTTTGTTTGATATGCCGCAAGAATTGATGATGAAATCCGATAAAATGCGATTGGAGGTAATCTTGAAAAATTTGATAGGGAATGCGGTAAAATATTCTCGAAAGGATATTAACGACGCTTTTGTAAAAATTATGGTCTCCAAACAAGGGAATGAGCTTGTTTTAAAGATCGAAGATAATGGAGAAGGAATTGCGCAAGAGAATTTGGGTAAGATTTTCGACATGTTCTATCGGGCCACTAGTTCTAGTGTAGGAACAGGTCTTGGTTTATACATTTGTAAAGAAATGGTCCAAAAGTTAAACGGAAAGCTATTTGTGGAATCTGTCTTGAAAAAAGGTAGTATATTCACATTAATACTTCCTGCTAATTTTTAACCATGTACGAATATTTGTTAATTGATGACGATTCTGTAATTAACTTCCTACACAAGGAGTTGATTTCAATTGCTATTCCAAATGCAATTATTCACGAGTTTCAATCAAGCAAACAAGCTTTGAGTTGGATGAAACAAAGAATGCAAGAAGGTACTTGTCCGAGGGCTATTATATTTTTAGATATTAATATGCCAGAAATGAATGGGTTCGATTTCTTAGACGATTTGAAAGTGATTGCCGGAGATCATTTCGATCAAGGATGTAAAATTGTAATGGTTACTTCTTCGCTCAATGAAAAGGATAGAGAACGAGCGATGTCTTATCCTTTCGTAAGCAATTACATGGAGAAGCCACTAACTTTAGAATATTTAAGTAGTCTTTCTTAATTCTGTTGCTTTGCGTACCTTTAACGTATGCGATATATTTTGATTTTCTTATTGCTTTGGCAATATAATGCACAGGCAAAAAAGCTTGTATTGAATCCTTGTCAAATTCGAGTAAGCACCATTCGTCCCGCTTTTCCTCTAACTAAATTCTATGGGGTAGTAGGGGATGGTCCAATTCATCCTATGCTTGAAGTTGGGACTAGTTTTAATTGGAATCAATCACCTAAAAACTGTTTTTTTCAATCTATAAATATGGGCTTTGCTTATCATCGTTTCCTACAAAGTCTGTTGCCTGTCTATACTGATTTAAATTATATGCACATCATTACTTTAAAAAAACAAAAAGTTGGTGTAGGCTTGTCTCTTGGCGCTGGCTATTTACATAGTTTTCCATTGACAGATCAATTTGAAATGGTGAATGGCGTCTACGAACAAGTAGGGCGATTGGGGCGTTCACAAGCGATGTTGAAAGTAGGAGCTTTTATAAGTTTTAAGCAGTTTACATTTGGGTATAACAACATCATTCAAACCCCCTTTGTTAAAAGCTATGTGCCGTTAATGCCTTACAATTGCCTGAGCCTTTCCTATACGTTCAACGCTAATTCTTGTGTTTCTCCAACTAAAAAATCTACTGATGCGACTAAATAAAATTGTTTTGTTTCTAAGTGTTTTCACGCTTATAACATGGAACGCGTGTCGTAAGGCGGAAACAAATGCTTCTACGGCATGTACGGTAGAGGCACCTAAAAGTCATCCTAAATCTGTCGCCTTTCAATCCTTGATGGATGAGGCTACGAAAGCTGGATTGCCTGGTATGAGCTTATTAATCGCTGATTCAAATGGCGTTTGGTACGGCGCTTCCGGTATGGCTGATATCGAATCTAATATAGCCTATCAACCTTGTTCGGTACAAAAATTAGGTAGCATCACTAAAATGATGATGGCGGTAATGGTGATGAAATTGGTAGAAGAAGGCAAAGTAAACATCGATGATAAAGTCTCGAAATGGTTGGATGCAAAGACTATTGATGGTATTGCCAATGCAGATCAAGTAACGCTCCGCAATTTAATGCAACATACCACTGGTATTTATGATATCATTCGTAGCAGCGATTTCTATTTGGCGGTTTTACATAATCCAAATAAGCACTGGACCGGCGAGGAATTACTGACTTATGTAAGAGGGCAGGCTGCGGTATTTACAGCTAATTCAGAAGTGCGTTATTCAAATACAAATACCTTGTTGTTGAGTATGTGTATTGAGAAAATTACCGGCCGTCCGCACAATGAATTACTACATGAAAAGGTGATTGACCCAATCGGGATGACGAATACCTATTATCATACACATGATGCATTACCAGCCATTACTGCGCAAGGATACTATGATTTGTATAATAAAGGGACCGTTTCTAATGTTAGCAATATCGTAACAGGAAGTGGAAATGGGTTTACGGGTGTTTATAGCAATGTCTTCGATTTGCAGAAATTCGTGAAGGCGGTCTTTATCAATAAGACTATTCTCAAGCAAAGCACTTTGGATACCATGATGCAATGGAAGCAGAACTCGCCGGATACCGACTTTGGTTTAGGTTTATTTAGGAAGAGCCTTGGTACTAATAGCACCGAATACCGAATTGGTCATACCGGAGGCGATTTAGGTTATGCCTGCGAGGTGTATTATTTCCCGCATAACGGCCGATACTTTATTTTGTGTGTCAACTATGGCACAGACAGCGATAGCTATTTAAAACCTGTTTATAGTCAATTGGTGAAGGATATCGTGACGGAGATGAAAAAGTGATATGGGTGCTTTTATTAATAAAATTTTAAATAATCTAGTATTATTTTAGGGCAATTGATTTCTGTTTATGCTTATGTTTTACAAGTGGATATAGTGGTATGGGGGTAATTTAAAAAGATTAGAAGTTTTTTACCCTGTTAAGGTTTAATGCTAATCAAAACATAAAACTAAGGCTCCGACACTTACTCCTGCTCCAGACCCAAATAATACAATGTTTTGAGGGAGTTCTTTCCTTTGTTCATTGTAAAATAATTCCAACCCTAAAGGAATGGATGCTGAAATACAATTGCCATAACAATGGAGCGTTTCAATGATTTGTTCTTTGCTTAGTCCAAAATGATTCAATACATAACTATTTCCCATCTTACTTGTTTGATGCGGAATCACTTTATCAAAATGATGAAATTTTATTTTAGTAGTTGTTTCTAACTCCTTTATAAAATTATCCATGTGTTTAGTCGTTAGACGAAACAGACTTTTTCCTTGCATCTGAAA
>JACCDJ010491839.1_pt1 | contig 38566 bp, 32 predicted proteins | sample 7444481 | NCBI WGS metagenome assembly JACCDJ01 (sample SAMN15323435, study PRJNA562643) | freshwater metagenome | isolation source: river surface water | place: USA:Blue River Watershed | collected 2017-08-15
CGAAAGCTTATAAAAATATAAACTCTATCAATATTTCAACCTTTTTTAGGTGATTATAGCGGTTAGGTCCACCTCTTCCCATTCCGAACAGAGAAGTTAAGCTAACCAGCGCAGATGGTACTGGCCAAAAGCCGGGAGAGTATGTCGTCGCCGATCTTCGAAAACCCTCAGAGGAAACTCTGGGGGTTTTTTGTTTATGACCTATCTCAATTTTATCTCTACGATTATGCCGCAAATTTGCACTCTCATTTTGGTATATGCCCGTAGATCTATTCAACAAATACAACGTTCCTGGCCCTAGATATACTTCTTACCCAGCCGTGCCGTATTGGTCAGCTGCGAATATTATCAGTTCATGGCCCAATCTTGCAAGAGAAGCGTTTCAATCCTTACCCAAAGATTCTGGTATAGCGCTTTATATTCATTTACCTTATTGCGAGAGTTTATGTACATATTGTGGGTGCAATACCCGAATTACAGTAAATCACGCCGTCGAGGAACCTTATATCAATGCCCTTTGTCAAGAATGGGATTTCTATTTGAGGAATTTTAATGGTCAAGTTACGCTGGCTGAAATTCATCTAGGGGGTGGAACACCAACCTTTTTTAGTCCCGAAAATCTAAGCAGATTGATCAGACATATCTGTAAGGATGTTCAATTGCGGCCAGATTTTGAATTCAGTTTTGAAGGCCACCCCAATAATACGACCTATGATCATCTCAAGACATTGAGCGAATTGGGTTTCAACCGGGTGAGTTTTGGCGTTCAAGATATGGATCCAGTTGTTCAAGATATGATTCATCGCATTCAACCCGCAGAAAATGTAGAGCGTGTGATGAATCAGTCGCGTGATTTGGGATACTCTAGTGTCAATATTGATTTGGTTTATGGATTACCTAAGCAAACGATACAAAGTGTATCCTTGACTTTTGATGAGGTCTTGAAATGGAAGCCCGATCGCATTGCCTTTTACAGCTATGCCCATGTTCCATGGTTAAAACCTGGAATGAGAAAATTCACAGAGGCGGATTTACCTTCAGCAATAGAGAAACGAGCCTTGTATGATTATGGTCGTGTTAGACTTGAAGAGGCTGGCTATTTTGAAATTGGAATGGATCATTTTGCTTTGGCCTCCGATCCGCTTTATCATGCTTTTCAGAATAAGAAGTTGCATCGCAATTTCATGGGGTATTCAACGACGAATACACCATTACTCATTGGTTTAGGTGTTTCTGCCATCAGTGATTCATTCACGGCATTTGCACAAAATGAGAAAACGGTCGAAGGTTATTTGAATAAGGTAAACAATGGAAATTGGGCTCATTTCAAAGGACATGTGTTGTCATCTAATGAGTTGAACATGCGCAAGCACATCACCAATTTGATGTGTCATTTTGAAACGACTTGGACCAATGATCCAATTGTGGAAAGATGTATTCAAGATCGCCATGAAATTTGGGATGAATTGATTGCTGATGGATTGGTTGTATTACAACTTGGTAGAATTGAAGTTACAGAGTTGGGAAAAGGATTTGTACGCAATATATGTATGACATTAGACCCCTTGAACGTACCCACCACGACTCCGACATTTTCTCTAACGATATGATTTGATTTTTCTTTGTCTTCCAAGTCAATTTGCTATATTTGAGTTATGCCACCAAAATTATTACTTAGCGCATGTTTTTGCTTTTTCAGTTTTCTTGCTGCGCAGGCCCAATTCTATACGGAGCTTTTTTCAACTAATCAACAGATTTATCAAGCGCGAAGTAGGGATGGACAAGATACAGTCTTTACTTACAATCAGTTTGTCAATGTAATGCTTCCGATTGTTCGAAAGAACCAAGATGCCATTGTAATTCGAGGGGCATACGAACGCTTACAAACCATCGGGGAGAACGGTTGTCAAACGATTACTTCTGTGGCTATGCCCTTGGGTTATAGTTGGACATCAAGGAAAAATGCCAATTGGAAATATTTGGCGTTGGGTCAAACCAAACTATCGGGAACTTGGGAGCAGGGCACAGATTGGAAAAAACAAGTTCAGGTAGGTGGGGTATTTTTGGCAACCAAGACAGTGCGCCCAGAGCTCAGATGGAAAATGGGTTTGTTTGTGAACAAGGAAGCATTTGGACCATTTGTCATTCCTTTGGTGGGTTGGGATTGGAAAATAAATGCGCGATGGAAGATGATTGCCTTACTCCCCAATATGCTCAAAGTGGAATATACAGTGATTAATGATGCCCTTAATGTTGGGTTTGCTTACCGGTCTTTCACTCGGTCTTTTTTCGACACGCCGAATAATGGATTTATGAGATACAATGAAATGCAATTGAAAACATATTTGGAATTTCATTTCAAATCCTATTATGCTTTTGTAGAAGGGGGATATTTCATTGGCAGAGCGCCACGTTACTTTGAGCAATCCGATAAACGCACATCCATTGATACACCTTTGTATTTTGAAGCAAAGCCATTTTTCCTCATGAATTTTGGGGTGGCATTCAGGTTGCCGCAATGATGGATGGGCGTATTGCAATACGCCCATTTGAGTTTGAACCGCCCATTCGTTTTGAATCGCACGAAAGTAATGTTATGTTTTTGTAGGGGCGTATTGCAATACGCCCATTCGTTTTGAAACGCCCATTTGTGTTGAATCGCACGAAAGTAATGTCATGTTTTTGTAGGGGCGTATTGCAATACGCCCATTTGAGTTTGAACCGCCATTCGTTTTGAATCGCACGAAAGTAATGTCATGTTTTTGTAGGGGCGTATTGCAATACGCCCATTTGTGTTTGAAACGCCCATTTGTGTTGAATCGCACGAAAGTAATGTCATGTTTTTGTAGGGGCGTATTGCAATACGCCCCTACGGGACGGGATTGTATTTTTCAATTCGCATAAAGTCATATAATTTATGTGGAACATTGATTTGATTTTGAATTCATTTTTATAAAAAAAATGATGAAAAATAAAAGACGATTTCGCAATTATGAGAAGGGTAGGTGCTCTATTAGAAAGAGAGGATACAATTATTTTGGTAAAGGAATTTACTTTATTACAATATGTACGCAGAATAGAAAGCATCTTTTTGGACATGTCATTGGAGATCGAGTTGAATTAAATGCGCTTGGTAAAATTGTCGAATCTGAATGGAAAGCAACCCAAGATAAGAGGGCGAATTTTCAAGTACATGATTTTGTGATCATGCCCAATCATTTGCATGGTCTAGTAGAAATTGCAGAATCGAATTCAAATTATGTTCATCCTGAGTTCAAATCACAAAGTAATTCTATTGGTGCAATGATCAGGGGGTTTAAGGGAGCAAGTACTTTGAAGATTTTAGACTTCATTCGAAATAATAATTTTGTATGGGAAAGTGATGGAATTCAATTGGATGAATCAAGTAGTTACTTACGTTCATTTGTTCCAGTTCAAAATGTGGAAATTTGTCGGGAGGGGGTAAGTGATAAGGTCTGGCAGCGGAACTTTTACGACGTAATCATTGAATCTGAATATCATTTACAACAAGTTCGAAAATATATCCAAGAAAATCCCAGTCGTTGGAGTTTGAGATCAATTTGATTGATCTGCATGCGCATTCAATACACCATACTAGGTGTATCTTTGCGCCATGAATTCATCTACAGAAACCATTTGTGCACTCTCCACCCCGCACGGTGTCGGAGGTATTGCTGTGGTGCGGGTGAGTGGTCCATTGGCTCTTTCTGTAAGTCAGGCCATTGTCAAAAAGCCTTTGAATGAAGCCAAGGTTCGCGAAGCACAATTCAGGGCCATCCTGGATGGCGATCAGATTTTGGATGAAGCGGTGTTGACCTATTTTCAAGGTCCCGCGAGTTTTACCGGTGAAGATGTGGTGGAGATTGCAGTGCATGGTTCGCGGTACATCCAGCAGCGATTGTTGCAGGTATTGTTGGAAAAGGGTTGTCGATTGGCGCAACCTGGAGAATATACGATGCGCGCCTATTTGAATGGCAAGTTGGATTTGAGTCGGGCAGAAGCGGTGGGCGATGTTATCGCAGCCGAGAGCGCGGCGGCGCATCGTCAAGCCGTGCATCAGATGCGTGGCGGGTTTTCTCAAGAGATTGATGGATTGCGCGAAAAGTTGATACAGTTTTCATCGTTGCTTGAGCTTGAGTTGGACTTTGCGGAGGAAGATGTCGAGTTTGCGGATCGTTCGGCCTTGGTGAGATTATTGGCAGAGATTGAAAGAGTAGTGGTTCGATTGCGCGAGAGTTTCCGTTTGGGCAATGCCATCAAGAATGGTATACCCACCGCTATAGTCGGAGCGCCCAATGCTGGCAAGTCCACCTTGTTGAATGCTTTGTTGAATGAGGAGCGCGCCATAGTCAGTGATATTGCTGGCACCACCAGAGATACGGTGGAAGAAGTATTGCATTTGAATGGAGTTCAGTTTCGATTGATTGATACAGCGGGAATCCGCGAGACCCAGGATACGATCGAGCAGATGGGTATAGCCCGCAGTTGGGAGAAGGCCTCACATGCAGAGTTGATCTTGTGGTTGGTCGATGGCAGTCATAGCACTCCTCAACAATTGCAAGACGAGTGGAATGCTATCGCCAAGATCAAGCGAGAAGAAGCACAAGTATTATTGGTCGTGAACAAGCAAGATGTGGGCGCCAGCGCATTGACTTGGGATACAACGCCCGTTTTTTATATCAGTGCCAGGGACAAGCAAGGGTTGGAAACATTGACCACTGAAATGAGTCAGCGTTTTTTGGAAGATTTGCAAGGACAAGATACGATAGTGACCAACGCACGACATCATGAAGCATTGGGCTTGGCCTTAACAGCATTACAAGATGTTCAAAGTGGTATGCAGCAAGGGTTGACCAGTGATCTGCTGGCCATCGACATCCGCAACACACTTTACCACTTGGCCAGCATCACCGGCGCAGTCTCAGCCGATGATATTCTGCATTCGATTTTTAGTAAGTTTTGTATCGGGAAGTGATGAATTAGATTAAGCTTAATTCCCGTTCCGATTTTTCTTAAAATTCTCTGCTTGCTCAAAAATTTCTACATATACTTCGTCGCGCTCTACGGGGGGATAACCATGCTCATCAAGCAATAGAATTAATCCGACTTTCAAGGCTGATTTTATATCATCACGTTTGTTCCAGTCGGGGAATTTGGCTTGACCATCTACCAAATCTTTTACGGCCTTGGCTAATTCTATCATCTTATCTTCTGGATAGCGGAAGTCATACTTCACACACAACTGCATTAAGATGTCGAAAAATGCTTTTTCCTCGAAATTGATTCCCAATTCATCTCCTGCAGAAAACTCTTTGTGCACTTCCCAAATCATATTGGTTAATGCCTCAGCCATTTCTTCATACACCTTACTTTGCAAGACGTCGTTTACTTCACGATTGTTGTAGCGCTCTACCAACGCTTCCATTTTTTTTGAGAAGTCAATTCCTTTTACACGGTTCACTTTTTTGATTTCGGCAATGACTTTTGCAAGTAACTGTTGCAATAATTTGATTTTGGTGTTGGGCAATTTTATCTTCTCAATCTTGGCCAAATAATCGGCGTCGAAAATATCTTGCTCCGTTTCGTTCCCCATTTTAAATATCTCATGCACTCCTTCACTTTGCAGTGCATCTTTGATCATCTCTCTGACTCGGGCATTCATTTGTGCTGTGTCTGGCGCGTTGCCCTTGGTGAGCTTGAAAACGATGGAACGTACCGCCAAATAGAAGTGTGTGCAATCTCTTTCTTTCTGAGTTAACTGTTCACTGCCAGCGCAAATGTCATAGGCGGCTTTCAATCTTTTGACCAATCCCATAAATCGATTCTCAAATTCTTTGGATTGCTGAACATATTCCGCGGCATGATTCAATGCATTTAATTGCTCGACCGTACTTCCCTGAAAATATTGTGTACTATCAAAACTGTGAAATAGTTTGTCCAAAAGATCAAGATGATTCCGAACGATGATGATTGATTGAGCGATGTCTTCAAAATTGTCTTTGTCGCCATCACTGTATTGCTTCAATGCCAAGTTCATTTGATTCTTGATGCCGATGTAATCGACAACCAGTCCCTTTGTTTTTCCTTCAAATTTTCTATTGACACGAGAAATGGTTTGAATTAAGTTGTGCCGTTGAATGGGTTTATCGATATAAATACTGTCCAAGAAAGGCACATCAAATCCCGTTAGCCACATGTCTACAACAATGGCAATCTTGAAATTTGATTTTTCGTTTTTGAATTGACGATCCAATTCTTTTCTGTATTCCTTGGTTCCCAAAAGATTGTACAAGTCTTCCGAATCATCTTGCCCTCTGGTGGCAATTAATTTTATTCGTTCAATGGGCTTCAGTTCTCTCTTGTCCTTATCGCTCAATTCTGCACCTTCTTCAGCTTCCCTAATATCATTCCACTCTGGGCGAAGCGCAATGATATTCTTGTACAGTTCAAAAGCAATTTCACGCGTGCTGCAAACAAACATCGCTTTGCCTTTGACGGTAGCTCCTTCTGAAACGCGCTGTTCATAGTGATGGACAAAATCGTTGGCTACTTCTTTCAATCGATTGGGATCTCCAATGATGGCATACATCTGCGCCATCTCTTTTTTGCTTTGATCGATTTGGTTCTCATTGCTGCCCAGCTCTGCGCATTGAGCGTAGTAATCTTCAATCTCTTGGAGCTTTGTATTATTTACCAATACCTTGGCGGCTCTTCCTTCATAAACAATGCGAACTGTAATTTCATCTTTGACAGATTCCGTCATGGTATAGGCATCTACCACTTTCCCAAAAACATCAAGTGTTGCATCGATGGGTGTTCCGGTAAATCCAACGAATGTGGCATTGGGCAATGAGTCGTGTAGGTACTTGGCGAATCCATAGGTTTTGGTTACACCATGCTCACTTATTCGAATCTTTTGGTCGAGATTCACTTGGCTGCGGTGTGCCTCATCTGAGATGCAAATGACATTGGTTCTATCGGTGAGCAAACGTGTATCTTCTGTGAATTTGTGAATGGTGGTTAAGAAAACGCCACCACTTTGACGACCTTGTAATTTCGTTCTAAGGTCGGCGCGGCTATCAACACTCTCTACTGTATTGTCTCCGATATATCCTTTGGCTTGCACAAACTGCGTAGACAGTTGATCATCCAAATCGGTTCTGTCTGTAATCAATACGATGGTTGGATTTTCGAAATACTCACTCTTCATGAGCAAGCGAGTGAGGTAGAGCATGGTGTAGCTCTTACCACATCCGGTGGCTCCAAAGTAGGTTCCGCCTTTTCCATTTCCCGCAGGCTTCTGCGCTTCCTTAATGCTATTGAACAAAGCTCTAGCGGCATAATACTGCGGATAGCGACAAACTATCTTTTCATTTTTCTTAGAAGTATCGGGTATATAAATGAAGTTGCGGATGATATCCCGAAGTCGATTTTTGTTGAGCATCCCTTGCACCAAGGTGAACATGCTATCAATGCCATCTACTTCTTTTGCCAGACCTTCGACTCTGCGCCAGCCGTAATAAAAATCATAGGGAGCAAAGAATGAACCTGCTTTGTTGTTGATACCATCGCTGATGACGCAAAAGCAATTGTATTTAAAAAGTTCGGGGATATCTCTTTTGTATCTAACGGTCAGTTGCTTGTAGGCATCGAAGATGGTGGCATCTTCGCGAATGGCGCTTTTGAATTCAAAGACAACCAATGGCAGTCCATTGACATACAAGATGCCATCGGGAATTCTTTTTTCGTTGCCAACGATTTCTAGCTGGGTAACGAATTTGTAGATATTGGTATCTTCACCATAGGCACCGATGGGATCGGCGGCAATGGAGATGAGTTGTTCTGGATTGGGATCTCTGTGTTTGCTTAATCCAGCAAAGTCGATGAGTTGAATATAGATGTCCTTTTGACTGCGGTCTTCACGTTTGAGGATGAAGCCATCGGCAAGCATTTTTAAAAACGTCTTGTTGCTTTCATACAGGTCGGTAGGGGAGAGGGACTTAAATTGGAGGATGATGGAATTGATTTCAGCAAGTGAAATTCCTTGTGTGGCGTATTTGTTGGAGAGAAATGCACGAAGGTCATCTTCGATGAGCACATCTTCCGGCATTCTGGTGATGGTGTTTCCTAGGTGATGGGCGTACCCTTCAAGACCCAGTAGATCTGCAAATGCTTGTTCTAATTTTCCTTCGGTGAATTTCATTTGATTCTCGAAATTAAATTTGCAAAGCATTTTTCAACCTCTTTTTCACTGGGAATTGGTCGGTATGCTAATGCAGAAAGTTCTGTTTGGTATTTATCTTTGAGTAGCTTCCAAAGTTCGCTAAAGTTATTTACTAACGGAGATTCTGAAATCGTTTTCGTCTGCCATCCTTTTGGCTCTTCAAACATTTCTCTGTCGTGTTGTAAAATGGCATCGAACTTACTTTTAAAAGAATCTGATCCAACAAAAGCAATACACTCTTTATTTTTCATCAAATAATACAAGTCGTAAAAGTGTCTTATCTTTTCGGATATACTTTCCACTGTACTTTTTTCAAAGGAAAATCTGATTAGCGAAACCGTCTTTTCCAAAAGCGTTTGCTCTTTGCTCAATACGTTTACTTGAAATGACTGGAGACCGTATTGCTCGATATATTTTTCATTTCCCGTCTTCATTAAAAAATCAAAGACCATACTTTGAATGGTCAGTTTTTGAAAAGGAAATGGATTGGCAAACGAGTTTATTTCAACAATGAGCTTATTACTTGCGTTGCCTTTTTCCGTTGTTACGTATTCAAAAACAGATTTTCTGAATCTTGATCCTTTACTGGTTACTCCGTCAATTTGCAATTCGTTTAGATCAGAAGTTATTTCTTTTTCTATTGTGCGAATGATGTTTTTAATTTCATTGCCCGTTTTTTCATTGTTGTTGATAATAGCTATATCGACATCTTCTGAGAATCGTTCTATCAGATCAAATCCTTTGGATAGCGAAGTACCTCCTTTGAAAACGGAATCGTTCACATATTTGCTATTGGCCAAACGACTTAACACCCATGTTATCCAGTAATCTTTTTCTACAAATTCTAAATTAATACCCAAGTGCTGTGAAGCAGCCCGCAACGTGTTAGAGAACAACTTTAAATCTTGGTGCAGGTTCATACGATATTCCAATTTTCAGCCGTGGATAAAGCTTTTGAAGCACCTGTTAGCTTGTACTTTGTAATGGGGTTCAATGATTTGAAAAGTGTCTCTGTGGCGTTACCTTTTTGTAATTTCTCCAGTAAAGCACCCAATAAAGCCCTTGTCGCCGGAGGATATTTTAAAGCCAACCGAACCAGGGTATTGATCTCTTTGTCCGAATAGTCTTTGATAATGGCCAAAAATCGTTTGCAAGATGATGCTACACTGGCATCAGGTATTTTTTTGATGTAACGCATAGCATCCAGTAACTGCAACAGAGGGATATTCTCTTTTGTAATTGTGTTTTTCTGATTGATGAACGAAATGGTGTAACGCTCTCTTTTAAAACTTGGGCGCACTTGATTTTTTCCTATTTGAATGGTATTGCTTACTTGTGTGGTTAAGCTCAACTGATTGTAAATGCTATAACCTGTGAGATAGCCCGTAATTTTCCCGTTGTCTTCCAAAAGGTCTTTTACTACTTGCGCTTGGTTGGGTTGAAGGTTTCCAAAAGGGGTGTTTTCGGGTTTGTAGTATTTGCCTTTAGCTAGTTTGGAAATTTTGCCTGAAGCCACCATTCGGTTTAGTGCTTTTATGACCGCTTGCTTTTGACTCACCTCAGTGGTAAAGTCGGCATAGGTGAATACATAGCCTTTGGGCAATCTGTCCGTCGTTAACGCTATGTATTCAGTAATTTTCATAATTAAACGTATGAATCAAAGATAATTGATTTGTCCAGTTTATTAGCAAAAAAACTGGACATTTTCGACTTGTCAAGTTTACTGATCGAAAAACTTGACATATTTTCTTACCCCAACAACTAAGCATGCACCTGTTCTAATTTTCCTTCGGTGAATTTCATTTTTTCGGCTTCTTCAACTTTTTAAGATCTTCTTCCAATTCTTTGATGCTTTGCTCCTTCTCCATTTCCTTTTGGGTAAGCACATATTTTTCGAATTCTTCGCTTGATTTTTTCAGTGCTCTGTCATGGCTGATTTTTCCAGCGTGGGTCAATAATTCTCTGCCATTGAGTTGCAAAATAACATCGAGACGCTGAATCCAATCATTCATATACATGGGAGTTTGTTGCTGCGCCATGGTTTCCGCGAAGGCTAGATATTGTTCGACTAGTAGTCCGAGTAATTTTATTTCATCCTCATTGAGGTAATTTTTGGCAATACTGACATCCGACTTCTTGATGGCATGTAACCCCTTTTTATCGAACGATTGCATCCCCATCAAAGGCAAGGCAGCATCGGCTCTGCGATAGACCAGCTCTGCGGCTGTTTGTTGGCTAATGGCCCACAGGAGTTTATTTTGAATGACCTTGAAAAACTCAATGGTCTTTTCGTCCTTTGGATCGTAGTCGATGCTAGTGGTATAGATGTCCTTTATTTTCTGATAGAAGAAACGTTCTGAAAGTCGAATTTCACGAATGCGCTCTTGCAGTTCGTTGAAATAGTTCATGGAGCTACCCGACTTGAATCGATCGTCGTTAAGGGCGAAACCCTTGATAAGATATTCTTTCAATCGCTGCGTAGCCCAAATCCGGAACTGTGTTCCCTGGGGTGATTTAACTCGATACCCGACCGCGATAACAACATCTAAATTGTACCCTTTCACCTCAGTTTCCTGAGTTTTCCCAGGAATAGCGCCGTGTTGAGTGGTTGTTCGGAATTTCCGAACTACCACACTTTCATCCAATTCCCCCTCATCAAATACATTTTTAATATGCTCACTAATGGTAGCTTTTGACTTCTGAAACAAATCACACAGTTGAGCCTGTGTAAGCCAAACGGTGTCTTCTTCCAGCCGAACATCAATCTTAATGTTGCCCTCTTGGTTTTGGTATATGATGATATCGCTGTTCATTCAAATTAACGCTTAAAATGATAAGTTATCGTAGTACCAAAAAGTTAAAAATTCCTTCTTGCCCCAATAATTCGGTAAACGCCCTTTCTAATTTTTCTTCAGTGAATTTCATTATTTATCGTTTCAACCAATCTTTAAGTGATGTAAGTTTGCTGTTTCCATTTTCAAGAGGAGTTTTAACATACTAGCCTTTGGGGATTAATCTGCCATCCAAATATTTACTGTTCCCATTTTCATATTCTATGTATGGATAAATTCGTAAATATTCTGCACCGCTAAAATTTTGAGTATTTCTATTTATTGGGAACAAGGCAATATGCTCTTGGAATTTTTCAGCATCGCCAAACCCCAACTCCCAATTAGACCATTTTGAATTTATAGCGTTTGGAGTTGCAACGAGAATAAACTTATCCGAAACTTTAATTTTTTCTTTAAGTCGGAGTGCTGTTTTAGCATTTGTATATGCAGGCATATCTTCATCCATCCAATCAACATATATTTCTACTCCCTCTGCATTCAAAAAGGCAACTACATCTTGTAATATCGATAACTCATCATGTTTATGGGAAAGAAAAACCATTGGTTTTGACTTGTCTCTTGACGAGCTTTCATTTAAAGTAACAACATCATTCTTTGAAAATAATTTGGTTCTCGTCCTATAACCAGCAAGCTGGGATTCTGTAATGTAACTCATTGTTATTAAATGTTTTTCTTTAATTCAAACTCTTCTTTCCTATCTCGTATCTCAATAGCTTTGTCAATATATTTGGTTGGATTCACTATGAAATCTTCCCATTTAACGGAATCAATGTAAGAATAATCACCGCTGTATATCCATTTTCCATTGCAAACACTTCGATTTGGATTCTTCACATTAAACATATTTTCTCTTAGTATTTCAAATAGTACTCCGGTTTTTAACATTCTACAATTACATTCAGGGTCATAAGTAATGTAATAAGAGTATGAACCTAACTCATCAGGCAATACAACTGCAATAACTCCATTTGTTTTACTTTTTTGTCCTTGTCTATCTTGTTGTTTTAAGGAGTAGGAAATTTCCCATGGAATCCATTGGTCTTTTTCAGCTTTGAACGGGTCTTTCATACCCTTTGAGATTAATACAATAGTAACACTGCTGTAAAATATCTTATCACCTAACTTAGAGCCAATAGTGGAGTCTGCAAGTGTTGCCATACTTTCTCCATCATCTTCACCTTTATAGATATGGTCTTCCTTTTCCAGTTTTTCTGCAACTTTGTCAACATAGTGTCGAGCTGTTGTTGTGATTTTACGTTTCATTTTAGTTCCTAGAAAGTCAACAATTTCAAAAAGACCAAGGTCTTGAACTTTGGCATCAGAATACTTGTAAGAAACAAAAACATTTCTGGCCATATTTTAAATTTTATCAATTAGTAAATCTTGAAAGAGTGACATATAAGCATAGTCATTTTCTAGTCGTTTGTTTTTCAATTCAGGTGATAAATAGTTATCGTAAACAATTTGAGATGCTGCACCTGTGCTTGCGATCGGCAATACGAACGCTTGCGGTTGTAATTCACGGAATAATTTGAATTCATCTTCAATTCCTTCCATTCCCCCAATAAATATTCCAGCAACAAATGAGTTTTCAGTAAACATTCGTTTCCTCATTAAAAGCAAACTTGCTTCTTTTTCTAATTTGTTTTCCGTCAGTATTACATTCTGAAATTTATTGTTGTCCTTTGGAAAATGCTTCTCAAAAAATAATGACTGGTATAATGTAACGTGCTCTTGGATATTTAAACCAAGTCTTCGCATTATGTGATAAATTATTGGAGTAATTGAGGGATGCCCACCCCAAATTAATCTATGGCTTGGAAGTACCACAGTTGTTAAAGCAATTACAGAATCACGTATTGCAATTATATCAGCATTGTTGAAATACTTTTCGTCTCTTTCCTTCAAAGGAATGCTTGCCGATAAAAAGATGTTTTTTAGTTCTTGCTTAGCCATACTTCAAATTCTTGTTTTTTGATAGTTTTAACGTCAAGCCACTCATTGAGATAGTCCAAGTGTTTAAGCCACTTTTCTCTTATTCTAACATTGTCATAAATCAGATATACATCTTCTACTGAATATTCTTGAACTTCTTTCTTCAATTCAGAAGACTGATTGTAATCTGTTGATTGTGGTATGCCTACAGACGGAATGAAAATTCTTCGTTTGTTTTCACTTATATTCTCTGTAATAAATCTTTGTGGCTGAACCGTCATAGCCTTACCGTATTTTTTAGCGATGTTCAAAAAGTTGGTAATGAGACTATCTTGTCTTGAAGCCAAGTTTCTTGCTCGTAATGATTCAGCTTGCTGAACAATTTGCAATACTATTTCTTGGGTTAGTTTGGATGTGTCTTTGTCATTGAAATTGCTATCCAAAAAGTCCTCAGATTTCAAATTAATTGGAACGCAAACTTCCGCCATTTTTTCAAGCGTGTGATTTGGCCAAACGAGTTGCAATACACCTATTTGCTTTACACTTGCTTCAGCAATTTCTTCTTTACACCATTTTCGTTCTAAAAAACCTTCCGTATTTAGTAAAACAATCACATCGCAATCTGTCATTCTATGCCACAATTCATCTTGAAAAGGTTCACCTTGTTTAATTGAATGCGTATCAAGGAAAACATCAAAATTATTTCTTTCCAATGCCTCGTATAATTGTATGGCAACTGATGTTGACTGGTCTCGTCTGTAACTAATAAAAACCTTTCTTGTGTTTCTTAGTTTGCCAAAAGATTCAACTATCAAATTCACAATTTTATCCTTTTCGTTCGAGCTATACTTCAAGCCGTTCTGATTACCTAGTATTTCAGGTATTTCAGCTTTGAAGTCATTGTAAAATATGGGTAGTATGATATTTCCATCGTTCAGCAGCCTTTCAATTTTATCTAAGTCTTGAAAATTTCCTGATTGACTGCCAAAGTAAATTGTATAGGTGGGTTGGTTGCCTTTATATAGAGCTTCAAAATCTCGGCTGTAAACAATTTCATAAAAATTAGCTTGGAGTTTAAGTTCTTCGAGCCTTTTTAGGAAAAGGTCTGATATTTCATTTTCAGTTCCGTCAAAACTGCCAAGTAATATTAGTTGGTATTTAAAATCCATTTTCTAAATATTATACTGTTTCTAATTTCATATTCTCCACCACCCCTCTCATCAACACTGGGCAAAGTGGTTTGATAGTATTTTTCAACTGCTCATTAATTCTCTTGCGAGTTTCTAACGTATGGTATATCGTTACAATGGCTTCCTGAACTTTTAAATCTGGAATTGGTAAATTAATATTACACATATCTTCCCAATTAAATGTTTCTCTTGCACTGCCCCAAGAATGAAATCTTGCATAGCGATCTATCTCTTTGCGTTTAAAATACAAGTGCAAGTATTCAGGTAAAAGTTCTAATTCGTCCTTTACCTTAAAAGCAATGTGAATAGATGAAATGATAATTGGGTGTTTGAATTTTGACAAGCAAACAATCAAGACTTTTTCATTGTTAGTAGTTTGAACATACCCAAATTCATTATAATTGACAATTCTGTAATTCGAGAGATTATTCATATTGACTTTTACACTGGGTGATCTAAATTCTTTTAGAACACTCATACCCATAACCTCTTTGATTGCATTATCTGCGTTTCGATTATCAAGTTTCTCTATATAATTTCCTAGTGGTTTAAGTTCTTCGGATTTAATAAGGTTTTCAATATAACTATCACATATCAATTGCAAATCAGCCAAACTTTTTTCGTAGGTTTTTTGGTTGGTGAGTAAGCCATTGTAAAGCGCAACAAATTTGAGTTGTTCGTCAATACTTGGTATGGGAATTTCAATGTCGCAAAATCGTTCCCATTCCAAACCACCTCTTACACTTGAGTCACAATATGCCCAAGCCCTTCTGTCAAATTCAGGCCTTTGAAACTCCATCATTAAAAATTCTGGTAACAATTCATTTTCGTCAATGACTTCAAAAGTTATATAAGCAGGTGAAACAATTGCAGGTTCATCACTTTGATATAATGCAACTGGCAGAATTTCGTCTCTGTTCACGTGCATAATATTTGTTGCAAATTGGCCCTTCTGAATGATTTTGTATTTCGACAAATCAACTCCAGAGGTATTTGCTACTGAAGGCATGAAATCCTTATTGATATTTACACCCAATAATTTGGTTATCGTCCAATCACGATTTCGGTTGCTTACCAATCGAATATAATCGCCAATACGTTTATAACTCATAACCTAATGTTTTAAACGCATTTATGAGTTGTTCTTGCGACTGATTCTCTTCTTTTAAAAGTGCCTTGAATTCCTTCTGAATTCGTTTCATTTCTGTGTCAAAATCAATTTGACTATCCCGATCTACAAATTCAATGTATTTACTTGGAACTAAAGAAAAATCATTCGCAACCAATTCTTCAAAACTAGCGGAGTAACAAAATTCAGGAATATTCTTGTAGCTTGATTCCCACGAATCTTGTTGCCAATTATGATAAACAGTTGCAATTTTTTTGATATCCTCTTCATTCAACTCCACGTACATCTTTTCATATTCAGTACCCCATCTTCTTAAATCCATGAAGAGAATTTCGCTACTTCTATCCCTATACTTACGCATGAAATCACCATGCGACAATATTCGTCTTGTTTTATTCTTATTGATGATCCATAGTGTTACACTGATATCAGTAGTATAAAACATATCACGAGGTAACACAATTATAGCTTCCACCAAATTATTTTCAATGAGCTTTCTTCGGATTTTGTATTCCTCGCCGCCACCACTCAAAGCACCATTCGCTAAGATGAAGCCCGCCACTCCGTTTTCACTGAGCTTGCTGACCATGTTTAATATCCATCCGTAGTTAGCGTTGCTCTTCGGTGGCACGTCGTACCCTCTCCAACGTGGATCGTCTATTAATTCACTTTCAGCACGCCAGTCTTTCTGATTAAACGGTGGATTGGCCATGATGAAGTCGGCCTTCAAGTCTTTGTGCTGATCGTCTAAAAACGTATCCGCCGCTTTCTCTCCCAAATTCCCGTTGATCCCACGGATGGCCAAATTCATCTTCGCCAGTTTGTAGGTGGTATTGGTATATTCTTGTCCGTAAATAGAAACCTCTTTCTTATTCCCATTGTGTGCTTCAATAAATTTCACCGATTGCACAAACATTCCACCAGAGCCACATGCAGGATCATAGATAATGCCTTTGTAAGGCTCTATCATTTCAGCTATCAAATTGACAATACTCTTAGGCGTATAGAATTCGCCCTTTCCTTTTCCTTCTGCCAACGCAAACTTCGAGAGGAAGTATTCATAGACACGTCCTACCAAATCATTCTGCGGATCCTTGGTCGTATCAATATCGTTGATGGTGTCGAGCAACGAAGCCAATTTGGTGACATCCAATCCCAATCGAGAAAAATAATTATCGGGCAATGCACCTCGCAAGGCCTTGTTGTTTTTCTCAATGGTGTGCAGGGCGGTGTCAATGACCAAAGCAATGTCGGACTGCTTGGCTTTTTTAATGATATAATTCCAACGGCTATTTTCTTCCAGGAAGAAGACGTTGTTCATGTTGTAGAACTCCGGCTTCTCGGTGTACTTTTCTTTTCCATCTGCAATAAGCTTATTGCGTTGTTCTTCAAATTTATCACTCGCAAACTTCAAGAAAATCAAACTCAACACCACGTGCTTGTATTCCGCTGGCTCAACACTACCGCGTAATTTATTCGCTGCATCCCACAGGGTAACTTCTATTGCTTTCTCTTTTACTTCTTTCTTCGTTTTGGCCATGGTTAATTTTCTTTTTTAATGCTCTTCAAATTTAACACTTGAAAGGTAAGAAAATTATTTTGTTCTGAAATGCAAAATTTGGAAGTTCGAAATGATAGAGCGGTCAGATGGAATGGATGCAAATAAAAAAGAGGACCTCAGTCCTCTTTTCCTTTAATGTATTTTTAGGGCCTACGCCTTTCTCACAAACTCTGATTTTAAGCCCATGGAGCCGAATCCATCAATCTTGCAAGAGATGTTGTGATCTCCATCTACCAAACGGATGTTCTTGACTTTGGTTCCGGCCTTTACGGGTTTTGGAGCGCCTTTTACAGGCAAATCTTTGATTACGATAACGCTATCACCATCCACCAATGGGGTTCCATTGGAATCTAAAATTTGTGACGACGCTGCTGCTGCTGCTGCTTCCTCTGCCTCTTCCGATGGACTCCACTCATGGAAACACTCAGGACATACCAAAAGATTGTCGCTGGGATAGGTGTAGGGTGATTGACACTTGGGGCAGGGGGGTAAATTGCTATCGCTCATCTTTTTTATTTTGTGTCGCGAATATCGAACTATTCATCGCTCTAACCAAAGGTCTTGATATTTGTCATCTGGATCATACTGCTGGGCTTGCTTGACAATATTGAATTGTCGCCATCCTCTGGGGTCGTGACCAACTCCAGCCAAATACGCCCAATTCCCCCAATTACTGGCTGGATCATAGTCGATCAATTGCTCCTCGAAATACGCAGCGCCATACCGCCAATCCTGCGCGTACTCATGCACCCAGAAGCTGGCGACATTCTGCCTGCCGCGATTACTCATGAATCCGGTGGCTTTCAATTCGCGCATGTTGGCGTCAATAAAGGGTTGTCCCGTAGTTCCATTTTTCCAGTTGTTCCATTTGATCGGGTCCAAAACAATGGGCGCACATCTTGGACTTTGTAGCCCCGCCCATTGGAACAATTTTGCTCCTGTTTTTTGCATCGCGAAGTGAAAATAATCACGCCACAATAGCTCAAATACCATCCAATAGGTCGACTCATTGGCGCCATACTTTTGCTCGTAATCCTTGACCTGATGATAAATCATTCTGGGTGATAAGGCCCCATGTGCCAACCACAGGGAGAACTTGGATGAGTACTCGCTGCCGATCAGTCCGTTGCGGGTTTCTTTGTATCTGCTGATACCGTGATTTCCAAAAAGATATTGCTCCAAACGTCCCAAGGCTTGTTTTTCTCCTCCTAAAAAAGGCACGGCAGTTCGGTTGTCTTGAAGAACAATGGGTGGTTTGAGGTTTGTCGGATCCGTCTTTGAAATAGGATGCGCTTTGATCGCCAAAGGCATGGGATGAAGTGCTGCTATTTTCCAGCTACTTTCTACCTTTTGCCGAAAGGGGGTGAAGCTATCAGGGAGCTGCTCCAAAGGAAAGGGAAGGTCAACTTCGCGAAGCAAAGTGCGATCACCAGCCGTTTGCATTTTTATCCCATGGGCGCTCAAAGCCTGGCGTGTTTTTTCTAAGTTTGATTTTTCTTCTGGGAAAAATTCTTGTTGGGTGTACACGGTATCTATCTGATGATCGATACAGAATTCAAGGATACTTTTTTCTGAAGGTCCTTCGAGGATTCGAAGATCACCATTTAAGGTTTGTAGTTGTTCTTGTAATTCGCTCAGACATTCCGATACAAATTTCTTGCGATGCTGGCCCATTTTCAAAGTGCCCCATGGGGTGTGATTGTCAAGGTTGTTATCCCAAACATATACAAAGGCAATGGTACTTTGAGTAGAGATAGCTTTTTGTAAAGCCTCGTTGTCATGCAACCGCAAATCTGATTTGAACCAATAAACAATGGGTTTCATAATTGCTCAATTTGATGAAGATATTTTTCTGCTTGCGCGATGATGCTTTCCTGCATCTCTGGTTTCATTTTATTCCATACAGCATACATCATGGTCATCCTTGGATTCTTGGCAAATTTCTCCTGATGCCTGAATAGAAAATGCCAATACAAACTGTTGAAAGGGCAGGCTTTATCGCCCACTTTTTCGCTCTTTTTGTAAAAACAATTTCCGCAGTAGTGGCTCATTTTATCGATGTATGCGGCCGAGCTGATGTAGGGTTTGGTTGCCACAATTCCGCCGTCGGCAAATTGACTCATGCCGCGGGTATTGGTGATTTCAACCCATTCAATGGCATCGATGTAAATCCCCAAGTACCATTGGTCTACTTCATCGGGATCAACGCCTGCTAGTAAGGCAAAATTGCCTGTCACCATCAATCGTTGAATGTGGTGGGCATATGCGTATTGCAACGATTGTTGGATGCTATGCTGCAAGCAGGCCATTTTTGTTTTGCCAGTCCAAAACCATTCTGGAAGTTTGTTCTGATGCTGAAGGAAATTGGTTGTTCCAAAATCAGGCATGTGCATCCAATATATGCCGCGCATGTATTCGCGCCAGCCCAATATCTGACGCACAAATCCTTCCACTTGGTGATAAGCGATTTGATCTGGACGCAGGTTGTATTCTTCGACAATCCGATTTACAACCTCATGCGGATGAATCATTTTGACATTCATGGAGAATGAAAGTCGTGCGTGGTACATGCTCCAAAAGTGAGGCGTCATGTCATCTTGAAAGGTGCCGAACTGATCGATGAGTTTTTTTGCAAAGTATTCGAGAAGTTCCAAAGATTCCTTGCGGTTGATGGGCCAGGAAAAATGTTGGCTGTCTACTTGTCCGATGCTCGGTAATTCCGCTTGTTTGATTTCATCATGAATGGATGAAAGATCATGATCAAATAACAATGGGGCAGGAGGAGTATGGTTGACGGGAATTTTATTGCGATTGTCGTGATCAAAATTCCATTTGCCATGAAGTGGTTCAGTTCCGTCCATCAAAACTTGATGCTTGGCGCGCATCTTTCGATAGAACGATTCCATCAGCAATTGTTTTTTGCCTTTGAAAATTTCCGCGAGTTCATTTCGGGTGGTGTAGAAATGTTCAGTATCACAGGCTGAAACGGGGATACTCAAATTTAGATTTTGAAAAATCTGGTCCAGGCGATATTCATTCGGCAATTGATATTCAAATTTCTCGAAACGCTCTTGATTCAAAAGGTGCTGAATGTTTTTTTGAAAGTCGTGTTGGTTGGTTACGTCTGAAATGGAAATGTATATCACCTCGCAGCCCTTGGCAATCAACTCATCCTTGAAATGGCGCATTGCGGCAAAGAATCCTAAGATTTTTTGAATATGATGGGTAACGTAAAGTGATTCACTTTTGTTTTCCATCATCACGTAAGTGTAGGATGATTGATCACCTTGGAACCAAGTGTGGTTGATATTGAGTTGATCGCCAAGAATTAGGCGAAGTATCTTGGGTTGAGTCATTTCTTTTTGGCTTTTTTCTTGGGCATGGGTTTCGACTTGACGTGCGTTTTTAGAATCCGCGCACCTTCTCTTTTGGAGTCGTCATTTTTCTTGAATGCCCACATGATTTCGGTGGCGTGCTTTTGTGATTCTTCAATGTTTACGATGGGAGCTGGATAATCAATACCTATCCGACAATTGAAAAGCAATTGTTCACTTTCACTTAATATCCAGGGTGTGTGCAATTGGGGGAGAGGAACCTCTTTGAGTTCGGGTATCCACGTCTTGACAAAGGTTCCATCAGCATCGTGTTCTAGCGCATTTTTGATGGGATTGTAAATTCGAAGGGTATTGATCCCCGTTGTTCCGGCTTGCATTTGCAGTTGGGGATAGTGAATACCGGGTTCGTAGTCTAGAAATTGTCTGGCCAGAAAGTGAAGATCTCTCCAATCTTGCCACAAATTGAAACAGAAAAACGAAACCAACATGGCGCGCATTCTGAAATTGGTGTAGCCTGTTTGAATCAGGCATCGAATATTGGCATCTACGATCGGAATTCCAGTTTGACCTGTCTCGAAAGCACGAATAAAATCAGGGTTTCTCGTTTTTTTGATTTGATCATAGGCTCGATTGAAGTTCTCAAATTCGATTCGGGATTCAGATTCAAATTTTTGTATAAAATGACAATGCCAATGCAGTCGTGAAATAAAATTTTGCAGACCTCTTTTGTACGCACTTTTCGTTAGTTGTACCAATGTCATTTGGTACACTTGGCGCATACTCAAATTGCCGTAAGCGAGATATGGAGAGATTCTACTACAGCTTTTTCGACTTAGTTGTGGTTTAGAAATGTGCATGGCGTATTTCTCGTGACGACCATTGAGAAATGATATCAGATATTTCCATGCAAATGTTTCACCGCCGGGTTGGAAATTTTCTGGGCGCTCTGTGAATGCTTGGGGCAACGATTGCAGCTCATGATCAGCGTTATCCCAGGATACGAAATGCAAATTTTCAAGAACAACATCTTGCGGAGGTTGTATCATGAATTTTCGCCAAAGCTCATCCCATTCGGCTCTATTTTTTAGTCCGCGAATTACACCATTGGTTTGGTATTCTATCCAAGGGATATTTTTTTTCTTCAGCAGAAGAGCAATCTTTTTATCTCTTTGAAACGATGTATCATTCCCAATCTCCTGATGCGAAAAGACATTTTCAATTTCGAATTGATTGATGATGTCGTTAAATACTTCTAAGCTGTTGCGGTGAAATATTTCAATTTTTCCTTTGAAGGGCGAGAGTTGTTTTTGCAAGTCTTGTAAAGATTGCCATACAAAACGCCAATGTCTCGGATCACTGTCATCGTGGTTTAAAAGAGAAGGATCAAAAATATAAATCAATAGGATGGGAAGCCCATGCCCATGAGCGGCGCAAAGAGGGGCATGATCTCTCAGACGAAGGTCTCGTTTGAGCCAAACAACATTGACTTTTTTTTTGAAGGACATCTACAGTTTAAGTGACGACATGCCACCGTCCACTGAAATCACTTGACCAGTAATCCAATGTGCATTGTCAGAGATTAAAAAGTTGATGCAAGAGGCGATATCGTCAGGAGTACCAATTTTACCCATTGGATTTTTCTTCTCAATAAATTCTCTCTTTTCAGGGGAGTTGATGAGACGTTCAGCCATTGGCGTTTCTGTCAAAGAGGGTGCTACAACATTCACTCTAATTCTCGGAGCCCACTCTGCGGCAAGAGCCAAGCAAAGGCCATGGAGCGCCCCCTTAGCCATGGAAACAGACGCATGAAATGGCATGCCTATTTTGGCGGCAACACTTCCGATCAAGACTACACTGCCTTGGATATTTTTAGGTATCAACGTCGAATATTTCTGAAGCACTTCTACAGCACCCCAGGTGTGGATGTCCATTTCATTTTTGAAATCATCCATGGAAACTCGTCCAAAGGGTTTCAATTGAATAGAACCTGGAAAGTAAACGATACCATGGATTTCCTCCTCGATAGTAGGCAATGAAGCTTGTTTGTAATCCGCAACGACATGGCTCTCCACACCAGGAATAAAGAGTTCTTGACGACTAAGCGCAATAATTTGATGCCCCGTTTGGAGTAGTTGAGAGATGGTATTTTGAGCAATCTGACTGCTTGCTCCAGCGATGAGTATAGTTTTTGACATGGTAATTTTCTTGAATAACAATTAATCTCAGATAAAGTTGACCACGAATTAAAATTGTTGGGTTTCTAAAAAATTTCTATCTTTCCTCCTTATTGCTATGGAAAACACCCACCATTTTCCTCCTATGGTTCCTCATGCAAGAGGTCTAATAGGACATTATTTCGAATTTAAAAAAGACCCTTTGTCTTTTTTGATGAATAACTCCCAAAAGATGGGAGCATTATTTCGCTTTAAAATACTGCATAAAGAATATGTTGTCGCCCATCATCCAGATGCTGTTCGTCACTTGCTTGTTAATCATGCTAAAAAATATTCACGTGTCAAATCGTACTCGTTTCTTCAAGAGTTGTTGGGACAGGGATTGCTGACTACCGAAGGAGAGGGTTGGAGAAAGCAGCGCAGATTGACTCAACCCATTTTTTCACGAGAGCAAATGAATGGTTTGGTGAATCAAATGGATGAGTCTATTATCCATTATTTGAAACAAGAATGGAATGGAACAAAATCCGTTGATTTGGAAAAGTCGATGAATGTATTGACCCTTCAGATTCTGACGCAAAGTATTCTGTACTCTCCGGATCAACGTCATTTTGGACAGGTGCAATTTGATTTGCATGATGCGTTGGTTTATATGACTTCCAAGCGATTTAACGCATTGAAATTTTTGTCTGTGTTGCCATCATTAAAAAAGATAAAGGGTCGAAAAGCAATTGAACGCGTTAAAAGACTTGTGCGTCAAATCATCGAAGAGCGCAGACAAGCAGTAGGACAGAGCAACAATGATTTGTTGGAAATGCTCATGACTACCAAAGATGAGGAGACGGGAGAAGGATTGGATGATCAAGCGTTGCAGGACGAAGTGATGACCATGTTTGTGGCAGGTCACGACACAACAGCGGCTGCTTTGATTTGGACCATTTATGCATTGGATCAAAATCCCAAAATCAAGCAGAAAATGCTTGAGGAATTGGATGCGAATTTTCAAGGTGGAGCCATTTCAGGAGAATTGCTTCACCAATTGCCTTACATGAAAATGGTGATACAAGAGGCCATGAGGCTTTATCCACCGGTATGGGCATTTGGAAGAAAGGCTAAAGAGGATGATATTTTGATGGGCATGAATATCTCTGCGGGACAATCGATCAATGTTCCCATTTATTGTGTGCATCGTCATCCGGAGTTTTGGGAAAGACCCTTAGAATTTTATCCAGAACATTTTTTACCAGAGGCGATTAAAGCACGAGATAAGTTTGCTTACATGCCTTTTAGTTTGGGTCAGCACAGGTGCATTGGAGAACATTTTGCATTAATTGAAATACAAATGGTGTTGATGAGAATTTACGCTGCATTTTATGTTAAGGTTCAGCTGGATGAATCCGCAGCATTTTTACCATTGGTCACTTTAAAGCCGATGAATCCGATTTCTTTACAAATTTCACCTAGAAAGAAATGAACCAGAATTATACTTTACAAGATTGGCCAGCTTATCGCAATGATATCGTTGACTTTTTGGATTTGGATAATCGACGCAATCACGCGCAAGCCATGTTTGAAGTGGATATCACCAAATTGAATGAGCAAATTTCGAAACGCACAGAGCGTTTGCATACCGTGACATTCCAATTGGCTCATTTGCTCTACTGCTATGGGCGTTCCATTCAGCAGCACCCCGAAATGCAAGCGCGATTGTACAAGAATAAATTGTATCTGTTTGAAGATGTGGATGTGTCGATGATATTTGAGAAGACCACACCAACCGGTATCAAAGTGCCGGTTCCTTATATTTTTAGAGGAATTCAGAAAAAGAGTTACGATGAAATTTTAAAAGAGTTGCAATGGGCGAATGAAGCTGAAATGCATGAAATATATCGGCCTAAGAAATCAACATGGTTGAGGAAATTGCCCAAGTTTTTGCGCATGTTTTTGATGCGCAGAGCGTTGGCCAATCCATTGAAGTGGAAAGAGAATTTAGGTACTGTTGCTTTCACCACATTGGGTATGACCATAAGAAATCGTCAAATGTATCCTGTTCCAATTGGTCCCTACAGTTGTATGCTGGCAGCTGGTTCTTCTTATCATCAGAAAATAGAAGGAAAGACTGTTTCCAAGTGGTGCATCGTTTTAAACTTTGATCACAACATCATGGATGGAGCGCCAGCTGTGCGGTTTGGACGAACATTTATGGCAGCAGTAGAAAGGGGAATAGAAACGGAAGGAGATAATTAAAAGTTTGTTTGATTGAAGTATGAAGAATTTTTTACAATGGGTCACATTTCCGGTGGTAGTTAGCCTTGGTGTGATTCAATTTTTTTGGATCCTTCAATTAGGTCCGGAATATCTAGAAATTGCAACTACAGTGCCGATGCTCTATATCATGGGGGCTTGCTATTTTTTGGAAAGATTATTGCCTTATAATTCCACTTGGAAACCCATAGCGTCTGATTGGAAAATGGACTCTATTCACCTTGTTCTTTTTCAAACCATTTTACCTAAAGCTTTTAAAGCGATTGTCCTCATTCTTGCGTTGCGCTGGATTCCCAGTGACTTTGGTTTGATTCAAGGTGTTTGGCCACATCATTGGCCTATTTTGATTCAAGCACTTTTGATGATGTTTTTTTCGGATTTCTTTCGGTATTGGATTCATCGTTTAAGTCACACCATTCCGGCATTGTGGAGATTTCATGCTGTTCATCATTCGCTTAAGAAATTATATTGGCTCAATACCACGCGGATACATCCCGTTGAAAAAATTATTCAGCTCATTTTTGAGGTTGGTCCATTTATTTGTTTGGGGGTTGTCAAGGAGGTCTTGGCTTTGCACCTGGTTTTGTACGGGCTGAATGGATTTTTGAGACATTCTAACATAGATATGAAGTTTGGTTGGTTGAATTATGTGATTAGTACCAATGAGCTTCACCGATGGCATCATTCCCAGATTATAGAGGAATCTAACGCCAACTATGGCAGTGATACGATGATTTGGGATGTGATTTTTGGTACGTTTTATTGGCCTAAAGCCAGAAGAGTTGGAGATTTGGGATTGATGAATGCCCAATATCCTTCTGATTTTTCAGGGCAAATGTCCGCTCCATTGAAAGAGAATTTAGACAAGGAAGATCGACTCCCGTTTTCTTGGGAACATTGGTTTTTGAATATTGGTTTGTCATGGAAAATGCGCCAGAATAAGAATCGATTTACAAAAGAATTGCAAAATGATACCCACGGTATCAGAAATCAGCAAGAGCAATTGCTTCTGCGAATTGTGAGGAAAAATATGACATCTGATTTTGGAAAGCAGCATGAATTTGACAGAATTCAGAGTTATAAGGATTACCAAGAAAAAGTATCTATAAATACATATGAGGAATTGCGAAGTTGGATCATGCGACAGGCTGAGGATGGAGTGTCAGGTCATTTAATGAATGATGAGATTGTCATGTTTAATCAGACTAGCGGAAGCACGGCACAACCCAAATGGATTCCGGTTACTCAGGACACATTGGATGGTTTGCAATATAGTCAGCAATTGTCTACATGGCTTCAATATGAGTTTGCCCCAGAGGCATTTGAAGGTCATATCATGGGTATAGTGAGTCCAGCTATTGAAAATATGAGTCCTTTTGGAATTCCTATTGGCGCTGCTAGTGGGCATTTCTATAAAAATATGCCGCGAATTGTCAAGCGGAAGTATGTCTTGCCTCATTCTGTTTTTGAGGTTAAGGAGTACTCGGTTAAATATTATTTGATTGTGCTTTTGGCTTTGCAGCACAAGGATATTACTTATTTGGGTAGCGCCAACCCATCTACATTTTTGCAATTGAATCAAATTTTAAATCAAAGGAAATGGGAGTTGCTTCGCGATTTAAGGAAGGGTCAACCCATGGGTGTTGTGGATTTGATTGAGCCTAAATTATTCAGCAGGATTTCCGAATTGCTTCAGGCCAGCACACAACGATGTGATGAATTGGAGGCAATTTTTTCTAGAGAAGAAATCTTAATCAAGGACGTATTGCCTCATTTGCGTCTTCTGGTTACATGGACTTGCGGAAGTTGCGGCATAGCATTAAAGGCCGCCTTGCGTTTAATGCCTTCGAATATAAAAGTTGCAGACTTGGGTTATTTGAGCAGTGAGTTTAGAGGTAGCGTTGCCTATCGATTTAAAGATCAATCAGGATTGCCCACATATAAGAATCACTTTTTCGAATTTGTCGAAAAAGACAAATGGGAAAATGGAGAAAAAGAATTTCTTCTATTGGACGAGTTAAGGGAAGGTCAAGATTATTATGTTTTTGTTACGACACCCTCAGGATTGTATCGATACAATATGAATGACATTTTGCGTGTAGTTGGTTTTGTGAACCAATGTCCGCTGATTGTTTTTCAGCAAAAGGGAAATGGTGCGTGCAACATTACTGGTGAAAAATTATATGAGAATCAAGTAGTGGATGCCTTTCAATCCATGAATTGGAATGCAATATTTTATCAGGTATTGGCCGATGTTGAAAATGCCAGGTATGTTGGTTTTGTTGAATGGCATGGTGAACCTAGTGCCCCTAAGTCAGATTTGGCAATAGCAATGGATGATGCACTGAGATCCAGAAATGTTGAGTACGATGAAAAGCGTGCAAGTGGTCGATTGCAACCATTTGAGTTGCGTTATCTTTCACCTGGGACATTTGCTGGTATCAAACGCCAGGCGGTAGAGGCAGGACAGAAGGAAGGGCAATTTAAAATGGTCATGCTGCAATACATGGATAAGTACAAATGGGATTTGAGTCATGCAGAATGAAATGACTATCCAATATCAGTTGCTTCACGTTCCTTTTAAAGTTGCTTTTAAACACCACACGGCAAATAGAAGTGAAAGTTCTACTTTTTGGGTTGAACTGACAAGAGGGAAATATACTGGATTTGGTGAAGGTTGCCCAAGGGTATATGTGACAGGTGAGACAGAGGAGTCATGTGTCTGTTTTTTTGAGAAATTTAAAGAGCAATGGTTGACCATAACGAGCCTAGAGCATCTAAAAAAATGGGCAGTTGAGCATAGTTTCGATATAGACTCGAATTTATCCGCTTGGTGTGCGGTCGAGATGGCATTCTTGGATTTGTGGGCTCAAGAACAGGAAACGTCAATTCCCAGGTTATTGGGATATGAAGAAGTTACGGATGAGGTCATATATACTGCAGTTCTTGGTGATGCTTCTGTCGAAACATGGAAGAAATTGTGTGATTGGCATTTGCAAAACGAGATGAGTCATTTCAAATTAAAGATCAATGGAGTTAAAGAAGTAGACAGTGCGCGCGTTTCATATATCAGAGAAAAATGTCCCCATGCGGATATTCGCTTAGATGCCAATAATATCTGGAAGGATGCCCATGAAGCGGTTCAATTTTTATCGGATTTACCTCATGAAATTGTGGCTATCGAAGAGCCGTTAGTTGTTCCAAATTGGGAGGGTCTTTTCAAAATGATTCCAAATATTTCGATGGATATTATTCTAGACGAGCATGCTTGCTTGATGCAAGATTTGTTGCGAGTGGAGTATCCCCAACGGATGATTTTTAATTTACGCGTTTCCAAATGTGGAGGCATTTTACGAAGTGTAGAGATGGGTAAGGTGGCATTGCTGATGGGAATAAGAGTGATTATCGGAGCCCAGGTAGGGGAGAGTAGTGCATTGACCCGCGCTGGATTGATAGTGGGGCATGCCCTTGGAGGCAAGGTTATGGCATTTGAAGGAGGCTATGGACTGAATCTAATGGAACGAGATTTTTTTAGAGAAGTGTATCAATTTGGTAAGGGTGGGGTGATGCGATTTTCATTTTAACATAATTGTTGCTTGAAAATTAAGAATTTGAAGAGAACTTGTCGTCCAATTCTATAAACTTCAAATTATGCGAATCAATTTATTGTTACTTGTTTTCATTTTTCTTTTCAAATTCTCCCAAGCACAACAGTGGGGGGACTACACATTGTATAGTGTACAGAATTCGAATAGTGCCACACTTTTGGATACCAATGGGACGGTCTATCATTCGTGGACTTTTGCAACCAATAAAAAGACAGGATACGCTTCTTATATGCTTGAAGGTGGAAATATCATAAGAACTATTTCCAATCCGGGAAATTCATTAAATGGTGGGGGAATTACCGGAGCGGTTCAAACCAGTGATTGGAATGGAAATGTCGTTTGGGACTTTGTTTATTCAAGTGCCAGCTATTGTTTGCACCATGATATTTGTCCATTACCCAACGGAAACGTTTTGATGATTTCTTACGATGTTTATTCTGCGGCACAGATGACGGCCGCGGGTAGCAGTGTTAATCATAGCATGTGGCTTGAGAAAATAATTGAGGTTCAGCCAACAGGTTTGAATACAGGGGATATTGTATGGGAGTGGAAGGTTTATGATCATTTGTGTCAAACCATTAATCCTACAGGTAGTAATTATGTCAATTCTATCTTAGATCATCCGGAATTGCTGAACATCAATTACCAGAATACGGCTCAGTCGTCTGATTGGATGCACATGAATGGAATAGATTACAATGCGGATTTAGATCAAATTACATTTAGCTCACATAATTTGGATGAAATTTATGTAATTGATCATAGCACTACTACAAGTGAAGCTGCAAGCCATGCCGGCGGTAATGCAGGAAAGGGCGGTGATATTTTGTACCGTTGGGGTAATCCTGCCGCTTATGGGGGGACTGGAGATGCTATTTTAAATGTGGTACACGATGCACATTATATTCCGGTAGGATGTCCAAATGCGGGAAGTTTGGTAGGTTTTAATAACAACGGCGTTTCCAATCAGATTTCTTGTGTGGATATTGTTGATGCACCCAATAATGGTTTTGGTTTTGATATTACGCCAGGCTCAACTTTATTGCCAACATCATACACTTCACGTAGAAATTGTAATGGACATACCAGCAACATGGGAAGTTCAGAGCAATTTCCAAATGGAAATATGATGATGTGCATCGCTATGCAAGGATCTATATACGAGATTGACCAAAATGGCACAGTGCTATGGTCAAAGACCATTAATGGAACCGTGCCTCAAGCACATCGATATACAGCATGTTATATTGCTGGGTCAACACCTGCCGCTCCAACAATTACAGCTAATGGATCAGAGTTGACATCATCATCTGGGGCGGGATATCAGTGGTATTTGAATGGCGCACCGATCACGGGCGCTAATGCTCAGAATTATACGGCATTGGTTAGTGGAAATTATCAGGTCGCAATTATCGAAGCTGGATCTTGCACTTCTGATTTGTCTCAAATTACAAATGTAGTGTTAGCTGGAGTTCAAGAATTTGTATCCAATAGTTCTCTAGTTTATCCCAATCCTTTTGATAACACAATTTTTTTGAGTTCTAATTTCAGAGGTATTGTAACTATTTATGATGCCGTGGGAAATTCAGTATTTCAAAGTTCAGGAACACAATCAATAGATGTTAGTCAATTGTCATCTGGGGTGTATTTGATTAAAATGCTGAATATGGAAGGAATTACAGAAGTTAATCGATTGATTAAAAAATAGTAAAATGAAATATTTAATATTGCTTTTAATTTTTACATTGGGCAGTCAATCTATTTCCGCAAAGAAAGTTAGGTTTTCTGTGGACATGGCGGATCAAACCATCAGCCCACTTGGCATCCACGTTATGGGTGATTTTCAGGATGAAGCTGGTTATGTTAATGGTGATTGGCAGCCCAACACGACAGTGATGACAGCCAATGCAGATTCGACCATTTTTTCAGTAGTAGTTGATATTCCTGCATTCAGAAAATATGAGTATCGTTTTATCAATGGGGATCAATCATACGAAACTGAATTTATCCCGATCCCTTCACGCGTGGGTTATGATTTCATTGACAATAGATGGATTTATATTGATTCCCTGGCCAATGACACCACAGATATAGGGGCAATTGTTTTTGGAGGCAACGCTCCAAGAGGATTGAACTTAATGCGTTTTTTGGTTCAGATGCCAACCGCTGCGGCTGTTTCTTCAGATGGTGTTCACGTCATTGGTGATTTCCAAGGTTGGGCGCTTAATCAAACCTACATGTACAGTTTCATACCCGACATTTATGAGGTAATTGTTTACGATACATTGGGTGTTCACCAGTATGTTTTTGTGAATGGCGAGAACCTGGATGAGCAGGAGCTGGGCACGGATAGTTGTTTTGTAAATCAAATGAGATATTTGGACTTGATGTCTGATTCCGTCTTGCTTCCTGTTTGTTTTGATGCTTGTACTCAAACATGCTTATCTCCAGTTCAACTTTTGAATTTGGAAGAAATGAAAAATAGTGTGTTTCCCAACCCTTCAAATGGAGCATTCAATGCAGTGTGTAAAGGAATTAATCAAGGAAGTATTTTAATCTGGAATAGTCAGGGTAAGTTAATGCGTCAGATGCCAATTTTGGGAGAATCTTTGAATTCAGATTGTTTTTCATTTGCACCAGGTGATTATATCGTACAGTTTCAAGATCAAAAGGGGAATATTAAGCAGATAAAAAAATGGAGTATTGTTCGATGAAAAAGTTATTTGTTTTTCTGTTTTCATTTTTGTTGACTTTGGGCCTTAGCGCCCAAAGTTTTTTTGATGTCAACGCTATTCAAGATATCAGAATATATTTCAGTCAGCCCAACTGGGATTATCAGATGGATACCGCAAAATGGGGTGCCGAGGGATATCTGCAAGCGGACAGTATAATCATCAATGGGGAAGTTTTAAATCTTGTTGGAGTTAAATACAAAGGAAATAGTTCTTACGATTCAACGTATGCGAAAAATCCCTTGAACATAGCACTTGATGAATATACAAACCAAGATTATCAAGGTGTAAAAACAATAAAGTTGTCTAATCAATATTTGGATCCGTCCATGATTCGCGAGGTATTGGCTTATTCAATTTTGGGTAACTACATGGAGGTACCCAAAGCCAATTTTGCTTCTTTGTACATCAATGATGTTTGGACAGGTTTGTATACCAACACTGAGACGATTGATAAGTCTTTCTGCGCGGAACATTTTCAATATAGCAAAGGAACATTTGTCAAGTGTAATCCCATTCTTAATCCTAGCCCAAGTACCAAGTCTAATTTAAAGTTTATTGATTCTGACAGTTCTTCATATTTCAATTATTACGAAATGAAATCCAATTCGGGTTGGAATGAATTGGTTGGATTATGTGATAGCATATTAAATAGTCCTGAGGCCTTGCCACAAATGTTGGACATGGATAGGTTTATTTGGATGCTCGCATTTGACAATGCAATGGTGAATTTGGATAGTTATTTGGGGGTATTTGCACAGAATTATTATTTATACAAAGATGGGACAGCGCGTTTTAATCCCATTGTTTGGGATTTGAATATGTGTTTTGGAGGTTTTCCTTATATAGGTGGAGGAGGCACGAGCATGGGAGCCTTGGCCATTTCTGAAATGCAGAATTTGTCGACCAATGCGCATTCTTCTGATGCTTATTGGCCTGTGATTAAATGGATTCATAATCATTCAACATACAAGAAAATGTATTGGGCACATTTGAAAACAATTGTTGAAGAGATGATTCAAAGTGGCGTCTATTTGAGTATGGCAAGTCAAATGCAATCATTGATTGACTCCATGGTTTCCATGGACCCTCATTTGTTTTTTAATTACACAGCTTTTCAAAGTGGAATGAGTGCATCTGCTAGTTCAGGTACCTATCTTATTCCGGGCATTCAAGATTTGATGGAAGCGCGTGCTAGTTTCCTTGGTAATACCACAGAATGGAATTACAGTGCTCCCGATATACAGCCATTGACTACTGCTTCTGTGCAAATTGGCGAGACAATCACTATTCAAGTTGTGGTAGGAAATGCCAATGAGGTATACTTGGGGTTTAGATTCTACTCAGGAGATGCATTTACTCGTTATCTTATGTGGGACGATGGACAGCATAGCGATGAGTCTGCGGGCGATGGAATATTTGGAGTTGAGATCCCCATGGTAAGTGGACAAATGCAATATTATTTTTATGCGCAGAATGGAAATGCTGGTATTTTTTCACCTGCACGTGCTGAGCATGAGTTTTATTATTTAAACGCCATTTTCTCTACGGGGGGATATCCCGTTTTGAATGAATGTATGGCCTCGAATATTCAAGGCGAGGCCAATACTTTTGGAGATTATTCTGATTGGATTGAATTAAAGAACAATTTTGATTTTTCCATTGGGTTGAATGGTTATTTTATTTCTGATGACATAAGCAACTTGCAGAAATACGCTTTCAAATCTGAGGATTTTATTGAAGCCAATGGTCGTCTAATTGTCTGGGGTGATGATAGGATGGAATCTGGAATTCCGCATTGTGGATTTTCAATTCGTAGTTCGGGGGACAGCTTGTATTTATCAGATAGTCAAGGAGGAATAATTGATAGTGTATCATTTGGGAGTATTCCTTCGGATTCGAGTTGGGCAAGATGTCCCGATGGACTTGGTCTTTGGGATTTGACAGGAACTACTTTTGATATGGCAAATTGTCAGGTGGTTGGAATCGCTGCAGAAAAAGTGGAGAGCAGTATCTATCCCAATCCATGCGAAAATTATATTAATGTAAATGTAGCGGAGTTTCAGCTCTTCAATATTTTTGATGCGCACGGTCGATTGTTGTTATCAGGAAATTTATTTCCTGGAACAAATGAAATAGAAGTCAAAGAACTTTCCAATGGATTATATTGGCTAAGCATCAATGATAAGGTGAAGATTATTTTGGTTCAACATTAAATTTTATCTGATTTGAAAAGTGGAATTAAATTACCCGGGCTGATATTTTTAGCGTTTATTTTGGTTTGGATTTTTGTAGGATTCATCAATCGGAAAGCCGATTTGGTTTTAGATGTTAATAATATTGATCTTCGATTTCAAGCACCAGCGGGGTATAAACGGTTGACTTTAGACATCAATTCCTTTGGGAATTTTCTGCGAAAATTCCCCCTCAAGCCAAAAGGTTCTGTTGTTCATTATTACAATGGACAAGTGAAAGCAAATGATGTACATGCAGCAGTTTTTGACTTGTCTGTTGGCACAAAAGATTTGCAGCAATGTGCAGATGCGGTGATGCGCATGCGAGCGGAGTATTTATTTGCCCAAAAGCGTTTCGATGAAATTCATTTTCATCTGACCAATGGATTTGATTTGGCCTATTCCAAATGGATGCAGGGCAATAGATTGCAAGTGAATGGTAATAAGACACAATGGAAATTAACTGCCAATCCATCCAATGATCATGATTCATTTTTAAAGTACATGGAAGTAGTCTTTAATTATGCGGGGACGCTTTCATTGAGTAAGGAGTTGAAGTCCAAGCGTGCAAGTGAAATTTATCCTGGCGATGTTTGGATATATGGTGGATCGCCGGGTCATGCGGTTTTGGTGGTTGATGTCGCTCAGAATGAAAAAGGGGAAAAGGTTTTCATGATTGCACAGAGCTACATGCCCGCGCAAGAGATGCACATTCTGAAGAATTTTGAGGAGCCGAGTTTAAGTCCTTGGTTCCGTGTTCCAACCTCCCAATTGCAGACACCCGAATGGACCTTTGAATCCAACGAGTTAAAGACTTGGTGAAGTTGGTTTTGATTATTTTTGCGTCATGGGAATGACAGATTTTTCTTGGTTGTCAAGGACGCAGTTGTTGGTTGGAGAAACAGCATTGCAGCGATTGGCAAGTAAACATGTGATGGTTGTTGGAATGGGCGGAGTAGGTTCATTTGCTGCAGAATTTGTCGCGCGTTCGGGTGTGGGTAAGATGACCATCATCGATGGAGATGTCGTTGACCCGACCAATCGAAATAGACAATTGCCAGCATTGGCAACCAATCACGGAGTGCCTAAAGTGCAAATCATGGCACAACGGATTCGTGAAATCAATCCTGAGATTGAATTGAATGTTATTCAAGAATTTGTGAACCCTGAATTGGTAGCTGCACAATTGACCTTGAAACCTGATTATATCATTGATGCAATTGATAGTATTACGCCCAAGTTGACCTTCATGCAATTGGCATATGAGAGTAAGATTCCAATGGTAAGTAGCATGGGAGCTGGAGGAAAGGTTGACCCTACGAGATTGCATGTTGTAGATTTGTCCAAGACATACAATTGCCCTTTTGCGCATCAGATTCGAAAACGTTTGAGAAAGGTGGGAATAAGAAAAGGGATTAAAGCGGTTTTCAGTGATGAGTTGCCAGATCCCAATAGCATTATGCTCACAGATGGTAGCAATTACAAGAAATCAGCTTACGGTACTATTTCCTATATCCCTGCGACCTTTGGCGCAGTGGTGGCTTCTGTGGCTATTCGTGATTTGATGAAGGAGTCATGAAAATTCTATGTGTGTGTTTAGGCAACATTTGTCGCTCGCCCTTGGCTGAAGGAGTTCTAAAGAAAGTTGCTGTCGAGAACAATGTAGTCATGGAAGTGAGAAGCGCTGGTACAGCAAATTATCACATTGGAGATCCTGCGGATCATCGCTCTGTGCAAATTGGTAAGAAATACAATATCGATATCTCAAGTCACCGAGGTCAGCAATTTTCAGTTGAACATTTTGATCAATTTGACTTGATTTTGGTAATGGATCAAAGCAATCTGCAGAATGTCCGTAACTTGGCGAGAAATGAAAATGATCTTTCCAAGATCAACATGTACAGAAGGGATGGAAGAATCGTTGACGATCCCTATTATGGAGACATGATGGATTTTGAAAAAATGTATCAAGTGCTACAAGAGCATGCGTTGCATTGGGTCTTATTTGAAAAGCAATAAAAAATTATGCAGGTTTGTGTATACTGCGCTTCGAGTGCAAAAATTGATTCGGCTTATTTTGAAGCGACAACGGAGTTGGCGGAAATTTTGGTTTCCAATAATGTCCAAGTTGTTTTTGGTGGTGGGGGTTCAGGTTTAATGGGAACCTTGGCTGATACGATTCTGCGATTGGGAGGAAAGATAAAAGGCATTATGCCGCATTTCATGAATGAAGTGGAGTGGGGGCATACCGGAGTTAGTGATTTTACCTATACCCATACCATGCACGAGCGCAAGTCTAAGTTCTTGGAAGGGACTGACGCCATTATCGCATTACCTGGAGGTACTGGAACTTTTGAGGAATTGTTTGAGGCGATAACATTAAAAAAGTTAGGGCAAATAGATACTCCGATTGTAATTCTCAATACTCGGGGGTATTATGACCTTTTCAAAAAATGGATGGCTTTGGCGGAAGATGAGCGGTTCATGTCCAAAGATCAAAGTGAAATATGGAGAATTGTGGATACACCTGAAGAAGTTCTTCCAGCAATTTTGTCTTTTGAAAGAAGACGCATAGATATTCGTCAGGCCGGAAAAATGCGGTGATTTATTGTTGCGCGGGAAGGCGCAATGTGAAAGTTGTTCCTTTAGTCAATTCTGATGTTAATGTAATTTCACCTTGCATTGAATTGATAATCTTCTGAACGGTTGCAAGTCCAAGTCCATGACCTTTATTGCCAAATCGGTCTTTATTGGCCATCACCACAAAGGGGGCAAATATTTCTAGTTGATTTTTTGGATCAATTCCCGGGCCATTGTCTTTTATCTCAATTTGGTAGTTATTGTCAAATTTTGAAAAATGCAATTGAATCAATGGTGTAACCTTGTCGTTGTATTTTATACCGTTTGAAACCAAATTCGTTAGTAGCTGAATTAGCAATGTGGGATGTGAAAAAACCTTTTCGATTTCAGATGTGTACTCGATTTTACATTCGGTATTATTGAGTAGCAAACTTTTCAAATCTGATATGACGGCGGAAATCTTAATCCACTCAAATTGTTTTTGAATGTCTTGATGTTCTCGGCTGTATTCCAAAAGACCGTTGATTAGATCGGTTAACTTATCAGCGGAATATTGAATCTTCTCAATCATTTCAAATGCACTTGGTGGAAAGCTATTTTGGCCTTGTTCAAGAAGCAATTGTGCAAGTGAATTGATGTTGTGAATGGGAGCCTTAATGTCATGTGCAGCAATGGAAGTGAAACGATTTAAATACTCGTTTTTTTCCTCAAGCGCCAGCTTGCTTCTTCTTAATTCGAGCAATTGCACAACTTGTCTTCCGAGTGCTTGTAGGCATTCGATTTGATCTGAATTAAGATGTCTAGGTTTTTCATCAATTGCGCAAAGGGTTCCAATTGCAAAACCATCATGATCGACCAGAGGAATGCCCGCATAAAATGCTATGTGTGGCGCACCAGTTACAAGCGGGTTGTCGACAAATCGATTGTCCTTGCTGGCATCTTCGACAATCAAAGGTTTTTGAGGGTCAAGTATGGCATGTCCACAAAAGGAAATTTCGCGACTTGTTTCTTCTGCGTTTATTCCTATTTTAGATTTGAACCATTGCCTATCTTGTTCAATAAGGGAAATCAATGTAATGGGGACATTGCATATCTGGGATGCAATTCTAGTCAGATCATCGTATTCAATTTCAGGCAAAGTGTCTAAAATTTGGTACGATTTAAGCGCCTTTAATCTTTCGGACTCATTATCTGTTTTTCTAGGAGCAATCATGATTCTTTAAAAGTAATCAATAATTGTGTTCAGAAAAGTGAGATATATCGCTTTGTGATTCTACTAGAACAATAACCAATAAATAATTAGCCAAATCACGAGAAAGAATGTTCCCAATTGCAAAATGGCTTTGGCTTGGCGATGATCTTTCTTGATAAATTTAAAATAAGCCCAAGCCAATAAAGCTGCAATGACAAATGCAATGGGAAGCGCAATTCTCATTTTCAAATGAAGGCGCTCAAACTAAACATCAGGATCAGTGCGATGGCACCTAATGTTACCAATAGACGATTACCCTCAGTGAATTCTTTCGCGTTGTCGTTTTTGCCATACATGGCAAAAATGACTTTCAAGTAATAATACATGCCTATGACCGAAGTAAGAATCATGATGACGGTAAGCCACGTGTAATGACCCATTAATCCGCTGATGATATAGTATTTTCCAAAGAAGCCTGCTAATGGGGGAATACCGGCCATTGACAATAATGCGATGCTCATAATAGCAGCTGTAAATGGAGACTTTTTAGCCAATCCATCAAAGGAATGAAGATCTTCTCCAATCTGATTTCCTACGAGTTGCATCACGTAAAAAGAAATCAGAGATGCAATTCCATAGCTCATAATGTAGAACATCAAAGTTTCACTGTTGAAGCCAGGAATTAATAATGATGAAAGCAAAAAACCAGCATGTGAAACACCAGAGAATGCAAGCATACGTTTTACATTCATCTGAAGCGTTGCCATACCATTTGCGATGATCAAGGTCAATGTCACCATGATGGCAATAGCGCCATGGAAACTATGCAAGGTACCTTCAAACGCTCCTGCAAACAAGCGATACATGCCAATGATTGCAGCACCCTTAACGACAGTTGCCATCCATCCTGTGATTGGAGTAGGCGCACCTTGATAAACATCAGGTGCCCAAAAGTGAAATGGTGCAGCGCTAATTTTAAATGCGAAACCTACTAGAATCATCCCGATGCCAACCATCACAAGATAGTTAGTGGGTTGGGTTGAAATAAAATCATGAATGACATACAAATCAAAGCTAGCGGTGGCGCCATAAATCATTGCGATACCAAACAAAAGAATTGATGAAGCGACAGAACCCAATAAGAAGTATTTAAATCCAGCTTCATTGGATGCGCGATTTCCTCTTTTGCTCGCTGCAAGGACATACAATGGAATAGATAAAATTTCAATGGCCAAGAATAACATGACCATGTTCGTGAAATTGGTCATCAAAATAGCACCACAAAAACTGAAGGCAATTAAAGCATACAAATCGGAACCGTTACCAGTTGCCATGATGTGCTTGTGTTGCAATAGAAGCCAAAAAGCTGCTAAAATGGTTATGATAGCAATTCCTTTAAGAGCGAACGCATCCATCATCATCATGTTCTGATTCATGATGTTTTCAGACATTCCCCATTGTGCAGCTGTTCCAGCCAATATCGCGAGAAAGGACAACAACATCAAAGGCATCATCCATGATCGCAATTTGAAAA
>JACCDJ011008695.1_pt1 | contig 38510 bp, 36 predicted proteins | sample 7444481 | NCBI WGS metagenome assembly JACCDJ01 (sample SAMN15323435, study PRJNA562643) | freshwater metagenome | isolation source: river surface water | place: USA:Blue River Watershed | collected 2017-08-15
CCTATTTAGAGGTATTATATAATAACTATTAATATATCAATAAATAATTGCAAAAATACACTTCTATAGTAGGATACCTAAACGTTCAATTGTAAAATTTACTTGTTAGAAGTTGAAATTTATTGTCAGTTTTAGCCTATCAAAAATAAAAAACATGAGGTAAAATTTTATGGGTGGTAATTATAACATGGGTACTCCAGGAAGCAACATTATAACTGACCATGGTTACGGTGAATGGGTTGTAGTTTTATACAATCCAAGTGGACCTTGTGGTTTATTTAGAGGGCATCTCCTTGTTGCAAAAGATTTTCATACAATTTATGGTTTTAGACAGAACAGCAAGGGTGAAAAAGAAAAGAAAGTATTGGCTTCATTTCCAAGTCAGAATGTAGCTTTTGCTTATGATGCAAGATTTATTGAAGATATAGATTGCGAAGATACTGAGGAATAAAATTATGGGTTGGTATAGAAATGTAATCTCTAAAATAGCAAGTTCCTACGAAGCAAAAATTGTGAAGATGGATGCTGAAAGAATTGCTAGAAGAAGATTATTCTTCAAAGGAAATTCCAGCCCAACTCCTGAGTATGTCAGCAACATAGTCAAAGAAGTAGTTTCAAATTTAGAAAGTAAATTTGGATCATTAGACAAAATCAGAAGAGCATCTAACTCTGAAAATTTAGATAGTATTATTGAGAAGGCCGTAGTAGAAATTTTGCCTTAAAAACAATCAAAAAATGGCATCGGCACTTTATAAAAAGGTGGTAAGCGATGTCAATAGATACAATAGAAGATAAATTATATCAATCTAATTTCAAATCAGAACAAGTAAGATTACAAACATACTTGGCTGTTCATGCTACATTAACTAGGAACAAAGAGGTTCCTAGAATTTACATTAGAAACATTGATTATAATTTTGAGTCAATAAGATTATTATTAAAAGAGATAATATTCAATGACATTAATCATGTAGTTGAAGATACCAACAAGCACCTTGCTATTTTAGGTGTTTCCACAAAAGCCCTTACAAGTTTATCACATGATGAAAAAAATGAAATTATTTCATCATTAGAAGATTTACTTTTAAATGGATGGGGCTCAGGCAAAGTTCATTACGAGTATCCAAGAATTTACCCAGTAGAAAGTTGCGAGCTTTTAAATTGGATCTTAAAATTAAACATTAATGATGACAGATTATTTAGTTTAATAGACATACTCAAAAAGAGACAGAGCGATTTGTTAAATTTTCGCAATGAACAAGATAAAGTATTTTCACCTGGGTACAGAAGATTTCACCCTACAATTTTATCAAAATCTTACCAATTACTTATAGAAAAACAATGGAAGAATAATTGGGCTCATCATAGCAATTATGATGTTTTAAATCATGACTCTATTCCATCATTAGTAATTGCGGAGGATTTATAAATGCTTATTCATAAATGCAAGCTTGCAGTAGTTTCAAATGTTGTTTTTATTAATTTGGGTGTTGAATTAACTTTAAACAATGAAAAGAATTACAAATTAAATAATTATGAGGGCCCCCAATTTAAATGTGGAAGATTCTGCATCTATAACACAAATTCTAAAAATGAAATGTCTAATTTATATTTACTTGACGAATTAGGTAAACCATTTCAAGTTTTTGGTAAATTTGATTTATTGCAAGAGGGATCTGTGATTTACGACACAACTAAAGAAATAACAAAAGAGATTGCTTACGCAAAACAAATTTGCATACATTCATTTAATGTTTTGTTTAAAAATGAAATAGAAGAATTTAAAAATGAATTACTTGAGATTGAAAATTTTATCTACAATTACATTTTGTCAAACAAATTAGGATGGAAGAATAATAAAAAACAAATTTGTGAATTGTTAGTTGATTTTAAATTACCAGAAAATTTAATTTTAAAAATGATTGAAGCGATTAAAATAGCACCAATGCCTAAAATTGCTGTTATTAAAACACCAAGTGTAAATTTAGAAGAATACACTGATTCAGCTTTTGTAAGAATTTAAATACTTATTGGATCATTTACACCAAGGGCATCCATAGATGCCTGATTGTATTCTCTAGCTGCAGCTTGGCAATCTGGGCACATACCTGAGTCAATTTTCCATTCATAGCCGCCCGAGATTTTTTCTCTGACTCTATTCACACATCTACAACCATCATGAGGAGCTTTAGGTGCTGGCAATGGACTTGGTTTATTGATGTTATCAGATTGAATTGCTGGGTCTGTGTCATCAATTAAAAGAGGGGTTTGTTCAGGCTGGTTGTCTTGAACTTGTGGAGTTTCAATAGTCTCAGGTTGCAAGTCTTCTGGAAGCAATTCTGGATTTTCAGAAACATTTATTTCTTCAGGTTGATCTGGATCATCTTCAGCAGCAAAAGGCGAAATGTTGCGCTTTCTAATCACTGGACTGTATAAAAATTTTTCTTTTGCTGTTCTGTACCACATGTCTTTTATTTTACATTTATGGTAAGATTTATCCTGTACAAATAACTCATTAGGTAAATATTATGAGTATGTCAGGTCATTTCAATCCAGAAAAAGTAATTGACTTTAATGTTGATTATTACGAAGTATTAGGTCTAGAAAAGGGCTGTTTGCCCAAAGGCGATTCGCGTTCTGAAAGAGAAAGAATTACAGACATTTTAAATAGAGCTTATAAAAATTCTGCTTTCAAAACCCATCCCGATTTTGCCTCCAGTAATGAAGAACGTGAGTTACTCAACGAAAGATTCAAGTTGGTTGTAAGGGCTCACACAATTCTTTCTAACCCCCTCTATAGAGATTATTATGAGAGTGGGGGAGCTGCCAGACCATCAACTGTGGAGGATGGTAATTCTTTTGAAGTAGACTGGGCTAAAGTAGGCACATACAGAGAAGGAATGCTTGAAGATACAGTTGGCAATGAAATCTTTTTGAATTTATCTTCCCGGGCTGAAAAATTAAAATTAATTCCAGCTTTTAAACCCAATTGTGAAGCACATAATTTTGAATGGGATTGGGTTGTAGATGATGTGTTTATTCGGCCTGATCAACCAACTAAATTGGCATTAGCTTGTGTTAATGATGAATCAGATGTTTTAAAGTTAACTAGCGGATCTGATTTAGAAAAGTCATTACCATTTAAAATTTTCTTTTGCTTCCCAAGAGCAGCTTTGCAGTTTTTGAGAGAAGAATCAAAGAGCTATACCATGGGCGATGGAGATAATAAAATCGAGTTTACTCTCCCTGGTACACTTAAAGCCGCTGTTTATTCTGACATAAATCTTTTGGAAACTACATCACTAGAAGTAGCATTAGAATACATAAAAGAGGGCGGGCAATTTGAAACCGATTTAGCATCTTTAAAAGACGGAACTTTGATTCAAAAGCAGAAAGATTACGATGCAGAAAATAATCAATCACAGTGGCTTTCTACTGACCAAATCAAAGCATTAGATGCACAGAAGTTAAGATCAATTCTTATTTCAAAAACATTCTTTACAGAAAAGAATGAAAAAGCAGCAGAATTGATTGATCAGCTTCCTGATAAAGTTATTAGGAAGAAAGCTAGATATCAAAGGTGATCTCTAGCTTTTATAGGTTCAGGAGCCCCCTTAATTTAAAACATAATTGGAAGATAAAAAATCTTCCCCACTACAGGAGGAATGATTGTGGCTAAACCACGGAAAATTTTCGTTATTGATACTTGTGTTGTTTTGCATGACCCAATGGCTTTGTCAAAATTCGGAGAACATGACATTTATCTTCCATTGGCAGTTATAGATGATTTAGATGACATCAAAACAAGACCAGGCAACATCTCATGGAGTGCAAGAGAAGTATTTAGAACTTTAGATAAACTCGATCTTAAAACCATGGTAGATAAAGGCATTATCATCAATGATCTAAAAGGCAAATTATTTATTTACAATACAGAAGCGCCTCTTACAAAAAATGACACACCTAACATTGTGAAAGTAAATAGCGATAATGCTATTATCAATGCTGCGATCAGTTTAAAAAATAAATTTCCTCATAGACAAGTAACTATTATCACTAAAGATACTGGATTAAGAGTAAGAGCGAATGCATGGGGTTGCATAGCTGAAAATTATCAAGCTGATTTATTGAACACTTCTTTGTACACAGGCATAATTCATGTTGATGTTGATAATCAAGCTGACTGGACACAACTTTGGCAGAATGAAGAAGTTGATAAATACAAGCTTTCTAAAGAATTGCAAGAAAAACTTATTAGTGTAAATCCAAACGAATTCATTGTTTTCAACTATGGCGAAAACAAATGTCCTGCATACCATAAAAATGGTGTATTTAAGATTTTGAAAGAAAAATCAAATAGAGAGGGCAAGACAGCTTACTCTGGTATCACATCAAAAAACCTTGAGCAGAAATTTGCTTTAGAAATTTTAGCTGATAATACTGTTCCTTTGGTAACTTTATTAGGCGCAGCTGGAACAGGTAAATCATTTTTAGCAATTGCTTCAGCTCTTCAACTAATTAATGAGGGATCTTATGACAGAATGGTCGTAATGAAGCCTTTAATCCCTGTTGGTGGAAAAGACATTGGAGCATTGCCTGGTGATAAATTTGAAAAAATTGCAGCTTGGCTTGGTCCAGTAAAAGACAACATTGATCAGATTCTTGGGTCACGTTCATTGTCAGCCAATGATAAATTTGAAGAAATGGTCAAAGATGGTCTTATTGAAGTTGAAGCTATGGCTTTTATTCAAGGTAGATCAATTGCAAATTCTATTATCATTTTAGATGAATGCCAGAACATCACTCCAAGAGAAGCTAGAATGGTTGTTGAAAGATGTGGTAAAAATTCTAAAGTAATTTTACTTGGTGACCCTTCTCAAGTAGAAAACTCTTATTTGGATGCAAGATCGAATGGTTTAGCACATGCTGTTATGGGAGGCATGACTATGAAAGAATGTGCTACTGTAACATTAACTAAAGTTGAAAGATCTGTTTTGGCATCTGTTGCATCAAACATCTTCAATTCACCTGAGGCTAGAAAATAAAATGGCAGTAACAGCAACCTGGGCACTATACAATAGTATCCCACCTTATAATAAAACTTTTGATAATTTACCTTACTTACCAATAAATTTAACGAATAACATTAAAGTTTTTAACATGAAATTTATTGGCTCTGAGATTGATTATGTACAGATTTATTTACAGGATGAGTTTGCTGACATTTATTATTCTGATGCAGCTACAGACTACAGAGCTGATTTAATTACAAATGCTGACCTAGAAATTTACGTTACAAAATTTTGGGTCAGCACTGTTAAAAATTTTACCAATCAAGATGTTGGTTCGGATTTTGGTGGTGTCACTTATTCTAATGGTACTTCTGGAGTTGGAGCTACCCTTACAGCTACAAACCCAGGTGTATTTACGCATGACATTTTAGACAATTATTCGGTAGGAGATTTGATTTTAGTAAGAAATCAAACATCTTCTTTTCAAAATGGTATTTATGAAATTACAATTTTAGGGAATGATACTACCGAATGGGTTTTAACTAGACATACTTCAGCAAATACTGGTTTGAAACTTAAAGATGTAGTGGTTATTAGTGAAAATCAAGATTTTACTTTAGATTCTTCATTGGGCTTAAGAATTGATCAAGCAACACCAGCAATCAATGGTTCAACTGCTATTACATTTACAACAACTTTAGAAACAGAAGCCGATCTGGATACAAATTTTACTTGGACAAACATCTTAGCTAGAAGCGCAGGTGACATGGTGAGATTTGATTTAAATTCAGCTACAGAAAATAGAAGTTTAGAACTTGACAAAAGATTTGAAGCACAAAGTTATTTTGTTGCAATTAAAATGGAAAGATTGGATGGAACATTTGACCACTTTCAAGTTAGAAATTTAAAAATAATGTCTCAGTTCAAAACTAAATTACCAACAACAAGTCCAAGGCCAGTGAAGATTTTCTCTATGCCGGGGGTTGCTGTGGTTAGAGATTCTATGCAGGTTGAATATTATTTGCCCACCACAACAGCAGATAATTTAACATACAGTGTAAATAAAACTTGGGCAATTACAGATAAAATAGAAGTGTTTAAGCAGCCATCTGGTGGAGTTAGAACAGTTGTTAATCCAAATGACTTTTTATCAAGTGGGGCAAGTGGAAATATAACATTCTTATCTGCTCAAAATCCTACTACGATTATCACAGTTACTATTTCAAGACCACTGACAGAACAAGGTATTTGACAAAAGGTAAATTAATAAATTTAATTGTAAATATTAACTAATCTTAAAACTAAAACATAGTTCTAAAGGTAAATAATTCATTCTTACATAAAATTTTATTTAATCGACCATTAATTCATTTGAGAGAAATTATGCGAACTATCGAAGCAAAATTACATGACATTCTACTTGATCTATTTCCAGATCAATTCAACAGCTACAACCAAGCTAAAATTGTAGCTGAGGCAGCAGACCTCTTTGTTGAAAAATCTAATAAGAAAACAGCTTCTGTCAATAGAAATGGTGAAACTGGGTTGGTTAAAGCTCTTTGGGCTGCTCTTTCTTCATTAGGCTTAGATGAAGACTTTGAAGATCAAGATTCAAATTATGTTGATGGGTTTGGTTTAGATCCAAATCAAATTATCAGAAGTGCAGTAAGTCAAAACAATAAGTATAATTTGAAACTTAAGAAACTTTCTATGGAAGTATTGAATGATTCAGAATTAGATGTATTCTTAAATGAAGAAATTGAAAATGAATACAATTTAGACGATGCAACCGACGAAGAGTTACATCCTACACAAGTCTATAAATCTCCAGGCGATGCAAAGCACCATACAGATTCAAGAGTAACTCCTGGATAATGAAACGATTTTATAAAATAGCACAGCTTGCAGACCCTGCAGCTGCTGCGCCACCTCCACCACCACCATCTGCGCCACCTCCAGCTCTTGGAGGAGGTATGCCCCCTATGCCAATGCCCCCAATGGGTGCAGATCCTATGGGCGGCATGGGAGCGCCACCGCCTCCTGCTGCACCAGCTGGTGATAGACAAGAAATAATAGGCCCTATAAAAAGTCTTGCTCAGATTTTTTATGATATGGACGTAGCTAAATTTATTCAAAATAATTTACACATTGATCATGAAAAATTAGCAAAGAAAATATGGGAAGAATACGGTGGTAAACCCAACGGAGATTCTAATGAAGCAAACGTTGGAAAAAGAACTGAGAAGAATACAGAATTAACTCCTGAAGACGCAGCTAAAGAAAGAGAATCCACAGAGCAAAGTAAGTGGCAAAGATTTGAAAAAAATAAAAACATTTCTGACATAATTTCTTACGATGATCTTGGCAAAGTAGTTGAAGGTCTGGTTTATGGGGTAATACAAAAAGCCTCTGCTGCTGCAGCGGCACCTCCAGGCGGAGGTCCAATGGGCGGGGGAATAATGGCTGCCAATAAAGCAAGAATAATTATTGCTCAAGCCTTGGAAAAACAAGGCGAATTTAAACTTTCAGATACGATAATAAATAATATTTTACAAAAATAAGCCCCTCTCAAGGGGTTTATTTACTTTTTAGGCCTTAAACACACGATAATACTATATCCAAGAAATAGGTGTGTTTAATAATGACAAATCAAGATACAATTCAAGTACTCAAAGGGCTGGAAGCAGTAAGACTTCGCCCAGGAATGTACATTGGTGGTACAGACAAAAAAGCCCTTCATCACATTTTATGGGAAGTATTTGACAACTGTGTTGATGAACACATGGCAAAAGACCCTAAGGGCAATCCTTATTGTAATGTTATTCAAGTTATAATAAGCGACAATGGTGAAACTGTCACTATCACAGATAACGGTAGAGGAATTCCCGTTACAGTTCACAGCGAGTACCAAGATGAGGGAATTACTCAACTTGAACTTGCTCTAACCAAACTACATGCTGGTGGAAAATTCACGCATGATACTGCCACAGGTGGATTACATGGCGTAGGTGTGTCTTGTGTGAATGCTGTCTCTGATCATTTAGAAGTTGTGGTAAATCGAGATGGTGGTACTTTTATCCAACAATATTCCAGAGGAATACCAACATCTAAACTTGAGAGAATTGGTAACTCAAACACTCATGGCACAAGCATAACATTTCACCCAGATTCTGAAATTTTTACTGAAACAATTAAGTATGATGAAGAAATTATCATAAATAGACTCCGTGAAGCTGCAATGCTTAATGGCGGATTAACTATTAAATTCATCAATCGAGCTACTGGTCGAAAAGAAACTTTTCTCTACCAAAGTGGAATAGCTGATTATGTTAAGTATCTTACCTCTAACAAGAATGGAACTTACCCATTAGAGCCTATTTGTGGCAATGGAACTTTCAAGCATCAGCAAACAAACAAAATAGTAGAAGTTCAGTTTGCAATGCAATACATTGAAGACGATACTGAAGTAATCAAGACTTTTGCTAATAACATCAACAACCCAGACGGAGGAACTCACCTTTCGGGTTTTAAAACTTGTTTGACAAGAATTATCAATCAATACGCAAGAAGCTCTGGCGCACTCAAAGAGAAATCTTCAAATTTATCAGGTGATGACATTCGAGAAGGCATTGTTGCTGTAATTTCTGTAAGAATTCCACAACCTCAGTTTGAGTCGCAAACAAAAGTAAAGCTTGTTTCATCTGAGGCTGAAAGTGCAGTCAATTCAGTTGTAACTGAATATCTGACCGACTTCTTTGATAAGAATCCTTCCATCATTTCTCAAATAGTCAAAAGAGCTTTAACGGCACAAGAAGCAAGAGAAGCAGCAAAGAAGACTCAAGAAATGATCAAGCGCAAGTCTGTTCTTGGTAAATCTTATAGATTGCCAGGAAAGCTTTCAGATTGCAATAGCGAAGATCGATCAAAGACAGAATTGTTTCTCGTTGAAGGAGACTCTGCTGCTGGACCTGCTGTAAACGGTAGAGATGCTGAGTACCAAGCAATCCTTCCTCTCAGAGGTAAAATCATCAACGCAGAAAAGCATGATCTTGCAGCTTTGCTTAAAAACCAAGAAGTTCAAGATGTAATTTCTGCTATCGGTACCGGTATTTCTATTGGAAGTGAAGATAATGATTTTGACATTTCTAAATTAAGATATGATAAGATTATCATTCTCACTGATGCTGACGTAGATGGAGCACACATCTCTACTTTGATTTTGGCTTTCTTCTACAGACTCATGCCTGAGCTCATTATGCAAGGACATGTCTATCTTGCTAAGCCCCCTTTATTTAGAATTAAGTCTGGTAGAGAAGTCACTTATGCATTCACACTCGAAGAAAGAGATGCAATTACAGCTAAGTGCAAAGGAAAGGCAGAAATCACCCGCTTTAAAGGTCTAGGAGAAATGAACTTTGACGAATTAAGGGACACCACTATGGATGTTTCTTCAAGAAGATTGGTCAGAGTTGAAGTGCCAGACAAGTTTGAATCCGATAATATGTTGTCAATTCTCATGGGTAATAACATTGCTGCAAGAAAAGAACACATTATCAAAAAGTCTTTGACTAGATCAACTCAGATAGCTAACTAAGGAAATACAATGGCAAAAAATAAAAGCACAGCGCCTGAAGCGCAATCATTTGAAGAAGTAATTGAGAGCTTCCCGTTCTCAAGTCTTATTGATGAAAGATACATGAATTATACTTTTCATGTAATGGAAGACAGAGCTATCCCAGATGCCAGAGATGGAATGAAACCAGTTCAACGTCGCATTCTATTTGGAATGAAAGACCTTGGAAGCAAAGCAAGTGGATCAACAACTAAATCTGCAAAGATTGTTGGCCATGTAATGGGTAATTATCACCCACACGGTGACGCTGCTATTTATGATACCCTCGTAAACATGACCCAAGACTGGAAAGCAAGACACCCTCTTACAATTGGTCAGGGGAACTGGGGTTCAATCCACGGCCACTCTGCTGCAGCACAGCGCTACACTGAGTGTAAAATGTCAAGATTCGGAGAAGCATTACTTGATGATGTTAATCCAAAGGTAGTATCGTACGAACCAAATTACAATGATGAAATGCAGATGCCTACAGTTCTTCCTGCCAAGCTTCCAAATCTTCTTGTAAATGGTACTGCTGGAATTGCAGTGGGTGTTGCTACAAAGATTCCGCCTCACAACCTCAATGAAGTTTCAAATCTTATTTCTGCCTTTATTGAAAAGGAAGGCAATTTAACAATTGATGATGTTCTTGAAATTATGCCTGGCCCAGATTTTCCAACGGGTGGAATAATTAGGGGGCAAAAGGGCATTCGAGATTACTATGAAACTGGTAGAGGATCAGTAGTAGTCGATGGAATTTATGAAATAGCTGTTGATGAAAAAGGTCGTCAGCAAATTGTAATCACAGGCTTGCCTTACAGCGCTAATCCTTCTGAACTTGCAGAAAAGATAGAAGAGCTTGTCAGAGACAAAAAGATTGACGGAATTGACGATCTTAAAGATTTATCGCACGGTAAGAACGGTAAGACTCACATCAAGATTGTTGTGTATGTATCAAAAAATGGCAATGCTAATCTGATTGTAAATCAGTTGCTCAAGTCTACAAACTTGCGACTTGCTTTCAACGTAAATAACACTGTTACTGTTGAAAAAAGAATCATTGAAAACGCCCCTATTTTAAAATTAGTTGAGATTTTTGTCAAACACAGAAAGCAAGTGCTGACAAATAGATACAATGCTGAACTTGAAGATAATGAATCGAGAATGCATATTCTTGAGGGACTTATTGCTGTAAGTTCTAGAATTGACGAAGCCATTGCATTAATTCGTGCATCTAATAATCCAGCTGAAGCATCTCAATCTCTTATCGATAATGGGCTTGTAACATCAGATGAACAAGCAAAAGCAGTGCTAGCAATCACTCTTTCTAGACTTACTAAGCTTGAAGCTGACAGACTTTTGCAAGAAAAGGATGAGCTTTCCAAGAGAAATGAATGGCTCAGGGGAGTATTGTCTTCAGATAAGAAGGTTTTGAAAATCATTGCAAAAGAAACAAGTGATCTTGCAAAATCTCTTGGCAATGAAAGAGTTACTAAATTAGGTACTTCGCCTGATGAAATCACTACTGAAGATCTTATTCCTGAAGAGCAGTGTGTTATTTCTATGACAAAGGATGGATACATCAAGAGAATTCCATTAAATGCTTATAGAGTACAGGCAAGAGGCGGACGTGGTGTAACTAACATGTCAAAGTCCAATGAAGAAGCATCTGATCTCTTCATTGCATCGACACATGAACTTATTTTGTTCTTTACAAACACAGGCCTGATGTTCAAAAAGAAGGGTTACGAAATTCCAGAGTTCTCCAGAACTCATAAAGGAATTCACTTAGCTAATCTTCTGGACTTGAATCAAGAAGAAAGAATTACTGGATTCATCAGATTAAAATCTTTGGACACAGATGGCTTTATCATCATGGTTACAAAAAAGGGTAAGATCAAAAGAAGTTTCATTAGAGACTATGATACCAATCTTAAAACCAAGGGACTTAAGGCTGTAGTTCTTAGCGAAAATGATGAAGTTGCTTATGTTGATCACACAGACGGCACTAAGGATGTTTTCCTTGTCACAACAATGGGTAAAGCAGTAAGATACTCTGAGGACAATGTAACAATCACTGGCAGAGCCACACAAGGCGTGAAGGCAATGAATTTGTCTGATGAAGATAACATTGCTCAATTGCTTGTACTTTCTCCAGATGACAATCCTGACATCCTTGTTGCAACATCCCAAGGTTACGCCAAGAGAACAAATGCAAGTCAATACAAGTCAACTTCAGGCAGAAATGTAAGAGGTGTAAATACAATTGATCAGGTTAAATTTGATAGAAATGGAATGATTGTATCAGCCTCAACAGTATCAGATGGAGATACACTTATTGTATTGACGAAGAAGGGTCAAATTATTCAAATTCCTATTGATGAAATTCGAGCTACAGGCAGAAACACAATGGGTGTGAGGATAGTAAAATTAGATGCTACAGACGCACTAACAGCGATAGCTAAGGTCACTAATGGAGTGGCACAAGCCGAAAGGGCAGCTGAAGAAATAGCATAAATCAAGGGGGCTTATAAAGCCCCCTTTTTATTTTATAGGTTTTATTTATTAATTTGATAAATACAAAACTATGGGAAGAAAAAAGAAATCATCAACAGTTTTTCAAGCAATGGCTGAACCAACAGTAAAAGCTCCTGGCATAAATTCAAGAATGGAGCCAGCTACAGGCTTACTTGTTAGATCTGTTAGAATCAACAGCAACTATCTTCTTGTAGAAAGCTGTGACATTTTCCAAAAACAAGACATTGATGTCAAGTTTTATATTCAAGGGGGGCCAAGATCTAGTGTTGCCGACATTGGCAAAAAATGGGTCGAAGGCCAGATTACATTTAAGTTAAGTGTCGATCGCAATGGTGATATTTTAACACCTATAAGAGACATTTTACAAAATGCTGAAAAGCCAGTATCTGAATTAAGATTGGATACAAATCATTCTCTTTCTCATGTAAATTTAACTGCCGAAGATGGCGGTTTCAATAACAACTCACTTGTTTCATTAGATGGACTTGTAGTTAAAAGCATGACTATAAATGTAAGTCCAGATAAAGACGTTACAATAAACTGTTCTCTTTATGGAACAATTGACTTAAGAACACCTGGAGATTATGTATCTCCAGAAAACATTCCAATTTCTAGAGCTATCTCTTGGGCTGATTGTGATGCTTCTAGATTCAGTTCAGCAATGAGAACTATCTCAAGCATGGAATTTAAAATTGACAATTCTATACAAGACTTAATTTTTTTAACAAACTTTCACGAACAGAGAAATGATCAAATTTATGGATTTGGTGTTAAAGAGACTAGATGGCAAGGATCTTACGAAGAATTCTTGAGATTAGGTATGGAAGTTGACAATTACGCACATGCAGGATGGAAAGTTGGAGAAAATGTAATTTTTGATTTTAGTGCTGTAAGGTTTCTAGTCAGGGTGCCATTATTCTATAAAAGCGAGCAACCTATAAGTTCAAAACTCTTAGTAAGAAAGTCTAAATTTTTAAGCTTAACATCTCCTGATCAAAATAACTTACAAGGAAAATTGGTCTACTTTGCAGAAGATGTTATTTGAACCTTTGTTTGAATCTTAGTTTTTTTATTTTTCAGTTTATTAGAAAATAAAATTTCAAACTGAAATAAGTTTATAAGGAGAAATATCCAATGCCAATCAGAAATCAACTCTTTGGTGTGTACAAATTGCTAGAACTTAAAAGCCCAACAGGTGATACTTACAGACCTTATTTGGCAGAAACTGCATCTAGAAGACGCACCATGGAAGTACAAGCAAAGAACTTCATTCAAGGCACAGCTAAGAATAGAATTCTTGACATCGGAGCGATCAGTGAAACATTCAACTTTAAGTTGCCTATCCTTATTGGTGGCGCTTCTGTAATGGATGGTAGAACTTTGATCCTCGACTACTTAGCAGCAGCTTTGAACGAGTCTTCAACTAACTTACCTTTGATTACTAGTGCAAGTATTAGTGTTTCAAGTGAAGGTGGCGCAACAGTTGACGTTGAAATGTTGTCCGACGGTGCTCCTGCATCTATGCCTTTTAGAGTTACAAATAGACCAATCGACAGTATTGGAGTTGGTGGTGTAAGCTCACCATTAGACCCAATCAATGCTCCTAACCCAACAAGAGTTGCAAAATTCTATGACTTCAGAGCTAAGATCGGTAAGTTTGTTTACTACATTATGGAAGCAAAAGTAACTATTAAAGTCAACACTGAAAAGAAATACTTTATTGCTGGTAAGCAATCTGGCTGGGGTACAAGTTCACAGTTTGTAAGCGCTGCAATTACAAACCCACTCAAGTCCACATCTACTACTGATACAAATGGAAACCTTGGTGGTAACAACCCATACAACTTTGGTACTCAGTTCCCATTCATCGGTGTATCTGGTATTACCGTTGAAGGTAGCGGAAAGGCTGCTGTAGAACTTACAGACGCTTCTACTCCTGCTGACTACGACTTTGAAGATTATAACAACGCAGGTGCTAAGTTCGAAGGCGTTAACGTTGACCTTACCCCAGACGGTGGTGGCGACGGAAACAACTACGAATTGACATGGCAAACACCTGGTGTTGTAAGAACTTCCGCACTTCAAGCAGGTGATGCTGCTGAAGCTGGATTTGCACTTGAGATCTGGGATGCAACAAAGGTTACTCCACAATGGGTAAACTTGTTCCAGAATTCAGCTGGTACTGACGTTATCAACTTAAGCAAGTCTGTAGTTAAGTCATCTAACTTCCAGGTAAGTACTGGCGTTATGACTTCTGACTTTGAGTTCCAGTGCTGGGTTAAGTAGTTTTATCTTAAAACTCATAAATCAAAAACCTCCCCAATTGGGGAGGTTTTTTTATTCTATTTCTTCTTGTAAATTTTGATCATAATCAGTAAAATCTTCCATCGAATCGTACACAGATTTAACAACAAAGATTTGGGCATCTGCCATAATTGCAAGAACAGTGGCATCACCAGCGCTACAAACTTTAAAAAGCTTTCTGTTCTTATGATCTATCCAATGTAATCTTGCATAAATCATGTCGCCTTTCACTGATTCAATAACTACTTTTTCTAATTCAAATTTTACCAAATCCATAGTGTCAAAATAGAGTTGGTAAATTGTCCTTAGATGAGAGTTTTCATAACAGCCTGACACAACAAATGTAAGCATTGTGCCCTCTATTGCATTGAAATCTACACCAACTATTTTATCAGGGCCTGTGTATAAACCAACAGCTTGCCCTTCTTGTTGATCAACTGTCACTTTATAGAATGACAATTCAATCAAATCTAAATCTGATGTTGGCTTCAAATTTCTAATAAAATCTTCATCTTCGGGCAAATTATCTAACATTTATTTCTCCAAAGCACATGAGTGACAGCTATCACAAAGCTTTTTATTGACTAAATGTGAACATGCCATCATTGATCCACCAATAAATAGAATAACTAAACTACTGAAACCCCAATTATTTTCATGTGCAAACCTACCAAGCAAAAGCAAAGAAATACCGACACTAAAAAGGAAAAACATTTTCTTGTTTTTGTGGGTTCTGTATCCTAAACATAAACTAAGAATAGCTAGTATGATAGATGCAACTAGCATTACTATTTCAAATGATTCATCTACAATAAAAGATAAACCGTATAAAGGCAAAATAGTAATTAAGAATGGCAACAAAATACAATGTATTGCACAAGTCGCACTTGAAATCATTCCTACTTTATCAATTATTCGTGTAATCATTCATCATTTCCAGCATACTTATTTGTTTTGGTTTATTGAATCCAGTGACAGAAAAGCTTTTTCTATGGATGTCTTCTAATAATCCGTGTTTATTAACCAATTCTACATGAAGTTTATTAATGTAGCCATTATGATCATTAAATTTATATTCTGGATGTTTTGTAGAAAGTTCTTCAATAATGTCATCCCTATAATTTTTAGCTAAGATTGATGCAGCAGCAACAGATGCTGAAATAGAATCTGCTTTTGGCATCATAATGTGAGGGTGCAAATTCTTACATGGAGACTGATCAATTACATACAAATCTATTACTGATAGTTTGGACATTTTGAAAGCTGACATAGCAGCTTGTTCCATCGCAACTTTATTTGCAAAAGTAATTCCCTTTTCATCAATAATAGAAGGGCTGATTGCAGCAATTCCCCATCCAAGACAAGTAGATTTAATTTCCTTGTCAAGTTTTTTTCTCAAATTATCTGATAATTTTTTTGAATCATTTACGCCATCTATAAAATCATTTGGGTTAAAAATAACAGCTGCAGCGACTAATGGACCTGCCCAGCAACCTCTGCCTGTTTCATCAATACCACATATAGAATTTATTTGTTTTTTATTTCTTAGTCTTTGATCATAATCAAAAAGTTTTTGGCTCATAAATAATTTATCGCATAAAAATGCAGGAGAATGCATCACTCTCCTGCTAGGTTTACCTTAAATGATGTAGTCTAAATAGGTGTTACCACAATTTGGACATTTGTCATTAGTTTTATCTTCGATGAGAGTCATTACATAACTGCCTGACCAATTGCAAGCAGGGCAAAATGTATCAACTGCCATTTCAGGAAGGTATTCATTTTTTTCTGGACCTTTGAAGAATCTAATCCAAACATTCTCGAAGAAACGAAAAATTGCTTTCATAGACAACCTCCAGATTTATCACTTTATTAATTTAGCAGCCTCTTGATTAATCAATTTGGAAGCTTCATTAATAGTTTCTTTAGCTGCGATGTTGAGAGAACCCAACATTTCTAGTTTATTTTCTCCCTCTATCGCTTCCTCTAAAGAAACTTTTAAATCATCAAGATCTTCAATTATTTCCTCGTTTAGTATTTCACTTGAATCTCTCAGCATAGATTTTACTTGTGTTAATTTATTGAACAATTGTTCTTTGATCTTTGCTGATTCTTTGAAAATAGCATCAGACATTTTACTATCTTCTGCCTCAGAGATCATTTGTTGAATTTGATCCGAAGTCAAGCTGGAGCTACCAGTGATAGTAGCTTTTGCACTTGTGCCTTTAAGTAAATCTTTAGAACTTACATTAATAATTCCATTTGCATCAATATCAAAAGTGACTTCAATTTTAGCCTCTCCTCTTGGAGCTGGAAGAATGTCCTCAAGTTTACAAATTCCTAAAAATCTATTTTGAGAAACTTGGGGTCTTTCGCCTTGGAAGACTTTAATGTCAACGAATTTTTGATTATCTTCTGCTGTAGTAAAAGTTTGTGAATAGTCAGTTGGAATTGTAGAGTTTCGTAAAATCATAGGAGTCATCACGCCCCCTAAAGTTTCAATTCCTAATGTAAGTGGAGTAACATCAAGAAGAAGAACATCTTTCTCTCTAGCACCAGATAAAATTCCAGCTTGTATAGCTGCACCAACAGCAACAGCTTCATCAGGATTCACAGACTTATTGGGTTTTTTCAATAACCATTCTTCTATAAGATCTGAAATACAAGGTATTCTTGTGGAGCCACCAACAAACACTACTTCATCAATGTCATCTGGGCCCATTTTAGCGTCATTTAGAGCTTGTTCTACACATTGCTTAGTCTTCATCAACAAAGGGTTTATAATAGCCTCAAATTCAAATTTAGAGACACTGACATCAACATGAAATGGCTCGTTATCAATAAATGTTAAATAAGGAACATTTATTTCAGCTGATTGAGAAGATGATAGAGTTTTTTTAGCTTGCTCGCATTGTTGCCATAGCCTAGCTTTGGCAGTTTGATCTAAATTTACTTTGGGAATTTTTGATAACACTAAATTGTAAAGAGATTCGTCAAAGTCATCGCCACCTAATTTGGTATCACCTGATGTTGACTTAACTTCAAACACTCCTATTTCAGAAATGTTCAGAATTGTAACATCAAATGTTCCACCACCTAAATCATAAACTAGGATTGTTTGATTTCTTCTATTATCAAGACCATAAGCCAAGGAAGCAGCAGTTGGTTCATTAATAATTCTTAAAACTTCTAAACCAGCAAGTTCTCCAGCTGTTTTTGTTGATTGTCTCTGGTTATGGTCAAAATAAGCAGGAACAGTGATTACAGCCTTACTCACTGTTTTGCCAGTGGATAATTCACAATCCTTTTTAATTTTTTTAAGAATTTCGCAACTTATTTCTTCGGGCGACCATGATTTTGAATCAATTTCAAATCTATGATTTGTGCCCATCCATCTCTTGACAGATCTAATAGTGTTTTTGGCATTTTTTGCCTCTTGGTCACAGGCTGTTTTTCCAATTATAATTTCTGAATCTTTAATTGCAAAAACTGATGGTGTAGTTCTGAAGCCTTCTGCGTTATTTATGATTTCAATTTGGTTGTTAGAATTAACATAGGCTGCACATGAATTGGTAGTTCCCAAGTCTATGCCAACAGCAATTTCGTTTTCACTCATTTTTATTTTTCCCGAGCAATTTATTATTTAATTATACAAACCAAAAGACCGAGGTTGCCCTCGGTCTTCGTCATAGTTTGTAATCGTTTGAATAAAATCCTGGTCCTTTAAAAGCAATTCCTACAGGATAAAGCTTTTTTCTAAGGGGGCCATCTGGACATTTAGTGCATTTTGTTAAAGGTTCATCTGTTATTTTTTGTTCAATATCAAATTGATCTCCGCACTGCTTACAAACGTAAGTATAAATAGGCATCTACTAACCTCAATCTTGCGGCAGATCAGACGCTCCTGGAATTAGTCCATCATATAAAGATGATAATGGATTAAAACTTTTATCTGCCATTTTTTTATTAAAATTATCTATTTCTTTTTGTGTAATTGGGCTACGCTTAGCCACTTTTTTTGGATCTCTTGGTAATTTATTTTTATATTCGTGTACCATTGAAACTGGTTGAACAATTGCAAATGTATCCATGCACTTTGGACATTTCACTACTGCGTAAACTTCAACTTCATTCTTGGGGTAATACCCAAGGTGAGACTCTCTATAAAAATTAGCTTTGCAATTTCTATTAATACACTGCAAAGGATTGCCTACGATAGTTTGCTTAAACATAACAAGCACCTCCACGGGCATGGCTTCGAGACCACATAATTACTTTTTAAAGTCTCTAAGATCAAAACCTGCCTCTGACTGATAAACTCTCTTCCTTAACAACGAATGTTTTCGCATGTGTTTGTCAGAATCCATGAAATCAATAATCACTGCTTCAGATTTACCACTTTCTTTATGTGATCTGATTACTCTACCAACAGTTTGCAAAACTGTAGCTGAAGCTTGAGTAGATCCAGCCATAATCAAAACACTAATTTTGGGGGCATCAATTCCAGTATTCAACCATTGCGTACCAATCAAAATTATTTCATTGCTTTCACACTTATCAAGCATCCTTCTTCTGTAATCTTGCTCAACATCATCTGGGTCATCTTCGCCTTTATCGCTTCCTGGAACAAACACAGAATTATGAATCATTTTTTCAAGTATTTGCCCGTGCTCTATACGATCAACAATAATCATTACAGGTCTGTTTTCTTCTTGAAAAGCTTCAGCAAATTGCTTAATTCTGTAGTTTCTTTCCCAGCATTTAGTTACATGCTTTGAATAAGAATCTGCATAATTTGATGTAGTTTCAGCATGCTTTATAGGAACCATGTAAATTCTTGGGGGTACTAAAAAACCTCTGTCTATTAAAAAGGTTGGGCTGACTTCAATCAGCTTCTTACCCATACAGCCCTCAAGTCTAATTTCTTGATTGTCTTCTCTCCATGGAGTTGCAGAAAGACCAAATCTGTAGTAGGCCTTTGAAGCGTGATTTGCCAAAGCTTCAATAACAATAGCAGCTAAGTGGGCTTCGTCTACAATGATTGCTTGTGCGCTATTAAATAATTCCCTAATTCTTTTTTTGTTTTCTAAAGATTTTAATCTTGTGTCCAAAGCAGCTTTAGCTTTTTTATAATTTGCAATCTCTACTTTTAAAAATGAATTAAAAGACTTTTCAAAATCCCTCTGTAAAGCTGCCAATGCTTTTTGTAATGTTTTAATTTCCTTCTCATCATTGCTTGATGAAATTTGTTCTTTCATTTTCTCAATTGATAATTCGGTTTCAGCAAAGTTATTTACAGCCCTCTTTTTTTGTGATTCAAAAGCTTCTTTAGCTGATTCGTATTCTGATTCAAGCTGATTCAAAGTCTTCTTTGAATTTTCACCAGCTAATTCATCTATTTCTATTTTATTTTTTGATTCAGAATACTTTTCATTAAAAGCTCCAAGAGCAGTTTGATAAGTGCAAACATTGATGCCTTGTGGTTGTATTTCACAAATGCCATCACCAATCATTCCAATTTGAGCAGGCTGATTATTAATTTTAAGATACTTTGTAAACTCTTTATGAGTTTGCTTTAGCAAAGATCTGGATGGCACTGTAAAAACTACTGGTGCAACTTTCATCTGTGCAATTAACTCGCATGACAGCATTGTTTTACCAGCGCCTGTAGCAAGAGCCAAAACGCCCCTGGAGACCTTTAGAGCTCTCTCAACGGCTTGTTCTTGGTAATCATAAAGGGATCTATTGTAATCAGCAAAAGTTGTTTCAATTTCTAAGTTACAGTTTGGCTTTTGTCTATTATCTAAAAGCCTATATTCACATTTTTGTAATTTAAGTGCCTTGGTGACATTGCCCAGTAATCCCGTGGGGAATGTTTGAGTTCTCTTGTCGTAAAGAGAAATAATTCCGTCCCATTGATTATTTTTAAAAGAGGGGGCCCATTCAGCATTTGGGACGCTATACCCGCACACCTGTCTCAACATTGAGTGGAATGCATCTCTATGGGTTTTATCTGGATGCATTTCGCCAATTATTTGGCTCTTGGTATTAGTGATAGAAATAGACACCATAATAAAAATTATGGTGTCTATTTTAAATTAAATGTACTTAAAGACCTAATTCTTTAAGAGTTCTTCTTAATTCTTCTCTCCACAGATCTGCCTTAGCTGGCTCATGATCAATTAAGTTTGCGAAGTTAGATTCAATATCTTCTCTAGTACGCTTGTTAACTTCGGCAATTTCTGCCTTAGAACGTCTGCCTCTTCTGCTCATTGCTTCAACTTCTGCATCTTCAGAAATTTCTGCTTCAACCGCTTCTGGTGCAGGTGTTTCAGCTACTTCAGTTGGTTCTTCAATAACTTCAACAACTTCCTTTACTTCTTCAACTGCCTTTACTTCTTCAGCTACCTTTTCAGCTTTGGGCTTGGTTGTTTTTGCTTTCACTTCTTCAGCCATTTTTGTTTCCTTTATTTTTTAGATAATATCTTGAAAGCTGCTTGGTTTTTTGTATTACCAGCAAGCGATTGTATTGTCATGCGAGCTGCATCTTCAACTATCTGATTATCGTCTTGTTGTAGATCAGCAGAAGCGGCCCTCAATTTAATTATTTTAATAAATTCTTGGACCATTTCCTCTTCAGACAAATTTCCATCTTTGACCACATCTAGTCCTTCTATCCAAACATCAATAATCTGTCCAGATTTTGGCCCTAGTTTTTCTATTAAAAACGATCTTACATCCTTAAGTTTTCTTTGCATCAAGTAAACCGCCCAGCCATAAGGTGCGATGAAATAAAGAAAAATTATGAAACCAAGACCTAATAAAATATACCACCCATAAATGGATAGAAATGTTTCTAATAGTTCAATCATTTAGACCACTAGCACTTTACTGCTATTACATCATCGTCATCATCATCTGCTAAAGCATCTGGAATGTCAACTCTTTCAATACTTGCTTTAACATCACGATGGCAATAAGGGCAATTTCCGTTTGCCCCCAAATTAATTTTAAAAACTACATGTGAGCAAGCTTTGCAAACAACTGCCCCATTTGTAGATTTGTCTTCCATCTCTGCTACATTTTCAATTTTACCACTAGTGGCTCTTCGAATCATCGTCATTTTATTTGTTCCTTTTTTGGCATATTATTTTTTTTGAACCAAGGATAAGTATTCTCTCAAAGCTTTTTCTTGTTCACCGGTCAAACTTTCAGGCATTTTGTGTTGAAACTCAATTATAAAATCAGCCCTGCTAGTTGTAGTTCTGTAAAAACCTTTGTTTTTAAATTGAACTCGCTGACCATGCTTGGAAGCTTTAGGAATCTTAATTGATATTTCTTCTCTTTCTAGTGTCAAAACCTTCTTTTCCGATCCAAGTATGGCTTCAACAGGATCAATTTCTAAAAATGTGTAACAATTTTCAGCATTATCAATTTTGAAATGCTTATTGTCTGCAAGTATGCATTGAATAACAAGGGGGCCTGGTTGCTGATTAGGATCTTCAATGTTGCCACATCCGTGTAAAATAAATTGCTTATTTAAACATCCAACAGGCAAGGAAATGTCCTGAGTCCTTTTTTCTTTTTTGACACCAAAACCAGAACATGTATTACATACAATCTTAAATAAAAATCCTCTAGAATTGCATCTTTTACATGGGCCTAAGTCTTGCTGCATGTTGAAAAAGCCTTCTTGAAAGAATCTTATAATTCTTCCTAGACCATTACATTCTGGGCAAACAGCAGGTGCGCTTCCATCAGATTTACCACCTTGGCCTTGACAATCGCTACAAGAAACAGTTCTTTCATAGTCAATTGTACGATTGAAATGCTTTACAGATTCAAATGGATCGATTGAAACTTTGATTTGAACTGCAGAATTTGGTTCTTTATGTACTGCTCTATGTCTTCTAAACTGATTTAGAAGATCGCTATTGTGATCAACTTCAAATCTCTTTTTCGGATCTGATAAAATTTCATAAGCTTCGCCGATCTCTTTGAACTTTTGTTCGGCGCCAGGATTTTTGTTTACATCAGGATGAAATTCTTTAGCAAGTTTTCGATAAGCTGCCTTTATCTCATCTGAAGTAGCCGCTTTATCAACACCTAAAATAGAATAATAATCCGCCATAATTCGAAATACCTCGAATTACATTATACTATTTTTGAATGGTTTCGAGTAATTTCAAAATTTTATAAGAGGGGCAAATACTGCGTTCACCAATGCCAATGTTAGCTCTCTGACCAGTTACACCCATAATGCTACCGTAAACGTAGCCGTCTGTTCCGATGACCATACCACCGCTAGAGCCCTCTAAAATATCAGCATCAATAAAGATAATGTCATTCCAAGCAGGGGTAGGAGCTTGCTGCCCCATTGATTGATGGATGTTTGAAATTCTTCCAACGGTTGCAGTGTCATGCCATCCTTCAGGAGAGCTAATTACAGCAATAATGTCACCAATTGCAGCTTTATTTGAATCTGCCAGATTCACAGCTGGTACAGTTTGAGCAATCTGGGGGTTGAAGATAATTCCTGAATCAATGTTTGGCTCTGAAGCTATAAGTTCAGCAGGAAAAATACTACTGCCATCAAAAGTCATAGAAATCTGAGCGCCAGTGCCTTTAAGTTCAGGAGGAACTACGTGAGAAGCTGTTGCAACATAACCTTTGCCTAAATGAAAGCCTGAACCTGTCCAATTCTTTCTGCCTTGTTTTACAAAGATAGTACATGAAGCATTGATAGATTCTTGAATTATGTCACCAATCGGGTCGTGAACTTTTTCTCTTGTAGGAATAGTACCTGCAGATTGCTGTGCAAGTTTCATTCTTAATTCTAATTCATGAACGTTAAATTTAAACATTTTATTACTCTACAACTTTTGCAAAAATTTGCTTTGTACTGATTGCTCCAAAATTTCTTGAATCTTCTGAATAACTTTCATTATCTCCAATTATAAATACATGATTTTTTGGAATTTCATAAACATAAGCATGCACTCCATGCGTATTTAAAACTTTTAATTGCTTTTTAACATCTCTTAAAGGGGGCAAAATTGCACAAGATCTCACACCTAAATCGGCGCAAATAACTTTTTGACCAGCAACATAAGCTACTCTCTTTATTATTACTTCGTCGTCGTAGTTGACAAGCACTACATCTCCAATAAGATAATCTTTGTCTAATGTGCTTGCTAACACTAATTGGCCCTCTTTTAAAGAGGGCTCCATAGAAACACCAACAACTTTAGTTATAAAAAATGGTCTATAAATTAGATAAATGATAGACAAAATTATAAAAATAATCTGGCCTAAATAAACGCCTAATTTTTTATGTTTTAATTTAATCATATCTTTACTAAAATATTATAACTTTTATTATAACTATTTAGCACTTATTAATTGGAAATTTAGGTATGCCAAAACCAAAGTTCCCATCTTTGCCATCTAAGAGTCTACCCTTAGGATCGCATAATTTATTCAACTCTGCATACAAATCTTGCAATGTTTTGATTTGTGGTAAATCAGGATTTGCTCTAGAAGCCGAAAGTATAAGAGCGCAAATTCCTGCAACAAAAGGAGAAGCTTGGCTTGTTCCTCTCAAAACTGCAAATCCATTATTAAGCCATGTAGAATAAATGTTATCACCTGGAGCTATTACACTTATTTCAGATCCTCTAGAAGAAAAATCTGTTAAGTCTCCATTTTCATTAATGGCTCCAATAGCTACAACTTCATCATAAGCAGCGGGCCAATTTACCTTTTGTCCGTCATTTCCAGCTGCTGCAATTATAAAAATGCCTCTGTTGTAACATTCTTTAATAACTTCGTGAAATGATTCAGGGGGCATACCAGGAGCCCCAAGGCTCATATTGATAATGTCAACCCCTTCATCCATTGCTTTACGCAATCCAGCCTCTATAGTGGCATAACCGCCTCTGCCGTTGTTGTCTAAAACTTTCATGCAGTAAATCTTGGCTTCTGGAGCAACACCCAAAACTCCCAAATCATTATCTTTTGCAGCTATAATTCCGGCAACATGAGTGCCATGTCCCTGTCTGTCCATAGGATCTGCATGGCCTGTGCAGTCATAATTCGCAACAATGTTTTCTATAAGTTCGACATGGTCAGAGCCACCTGTATCTAAAACAGCGACCTTAATGCCAGCCCCCTTATTAGATTTATGAATGTCAAGAATGCCAGCTTGGATTAAGCCCCAACCTGCAGATTGTGACAACTGCATAAATGGTTGAAAAGCTGGTATTAAATCATCAGGCTGTAAAAAATCACGCTTATCTTCATTTTGAATCTTTTCTAAAAGTCCGTGTTCCATTTCATTCTCCTTAAGTTAATTCTGTCTCTACATCATATGCAAAACTAACATGTTGTTGAGCTCTTCTTTTTAAAATAGTAGCCCAAATGTCACCTTTTCTCTCATAATCTTGACCAGAAATCGATTGGATGTCTCCAGAATTCGAATAATCTTGCAGTAAACGCGATTTGATGTCGCCTCTATTTGAATAAAAGGGACTAGCTTCAAGACCTTTCGGGAAAAACCTTGCGGGAAAATACCTAGAGGAAAAGTATTTTGGAAACATATTATGTTAAATCCGTAGTAATTGCAGATCTGTTGCCATAAACATCTACAGTAGCTACAATTCTATTTTTATTGTCTCCGATGTTTCTGAAGGTTATTGTATTGGTAGCAGCGCCAGAAACCTTACCTGCAGCTGCAGCAACCATCAATCTTAAGGCTTGTTTTAAAGTAACAGATGTTTCGACACCATTGGATAAATCTAAAATGGCTGATGCTATTGTATCATGTTCTGCAGAGCTCAATGAAACATTTCCTGAAGAATCGGCATCTGAAGTGTATGCAACATTTAACATTCTCGACACTGGAACATGTATGTCGGTAGAAGACTTTGCATATTCCAAACTAACATCTCCATCAACCCAAGGTGTTGCCGACAAAGTGATTGTCCAGTGTCCGTCTGATTGATGAGTCATTGCATTAGCTGTTTCCGAAGCTTGCCATGTGCCATCTGAGTTTCTCCACCATTTACCAGCATTGGCCCCTGTGATGTTTTTCAAATACCAGTTTATAGTTCCAGATGTTACACCTGAACCGCTAGTTTTGTCGATAATAGTAAAACATCTTGGCGATGTTGAACCTGCTTGTTGTGTTCTGAAATCATTCATAAAGCAACTCCATAAGTATTTTGTAACATTGTGTAATAAGCCCAAGGTGCACCAATGTGGAAAGGCCTGGTAATTCTCATTCTATGAAGAGTAGAAGGATAACCTAGTCTTGATTCTTCATAAATTCTATAAGCATAAAATGAAGGCAGATCTATGTTGTAAATACAAATGTCATCTATTATGCCTGATAGATAATAATGATTTGAGCTACTATCGACCATGTCTCCTAATAAAACATTTTGTGTTGTACTACTTAAAGACCAAAGAGCGGCAGATGTTCCACTAGCTTCCAGCTTGCCATTTACATAGATAAAACAACTCAATCCAGATCTGACTGCAGTAAAATGATACCAAGTATTAGTAGCAATTAATCCTGTGGAAGAAGCGAATGAAGCGTTAGCAGCTCCGCTCAAACTAATAGTAAAAATTATTGAACCGCTAGTGTTTACACTTACATAAAAGCCCTTTGATCCTGCAGATTCATATCTGCTTATTATCACTTGTTGACCATTGGCATTCGCATTATTCAAAGTGTCTAATTTAAACCAACCACTTATTGTAAAATTTGAAGTATCAAATTGAAATTTAGATTGATCGGTTATAGACAAGTAGTCAGTATTTCCACTCAAATAGATTTGTGAATATCCGCCTGGTCTTGTTGAACTTGTCCAACCATAACCACTGCCAACATTTGTAAGTGTAGCATGTGATAATTCAAATAAATCATAAAGATACTTACCTCCTGACAAATGAGGCATACTTAGCCACCATGCTATTTTATTTTTATTTAAAGTAGCATTTTTGACTATTAAATCATCATTTCTGAAAAGAGTATTTGACAGGAGTTCCATTCTTTAAACACTTTGTAAAGTTACAGGTCTAATCTTAACTACATTTCCACTTGATGCAAAAGCTTGCCCTGTACCTTCGTTCCTTAAGAGTGGTTTAAAGTCTCCAGGAGGCAAAATGCAAGTTTTAATCATTCTTTGTGGATTTGTTGTTGATCTTACACCAAAAACTACATCGGGATTTCTTGTAGGAGTAATTGATGCACTACCATCTTCATAGTTTGTCCCATCAATCTCTCTAAGAAACCAAATAGATACAGCAGTATTTGCAGTTGGTGCACTACCAAATGTAACATAAAGCTCAACTTCAACCATTGTGTATTCTGTTGAAGTTGGCTGAATAGCTGTTGATTTTATAACATTTGTATTATTTGCTAATGAATTAAGCTCAGTAGTTAGAATTGTATCAGCGGTTCCTCTTGACCATTTTTGTGTTGTTGCCATTAGTTTTCAACCTCATTCAATGAATTGCTTACTTGATCTACTGTTACAGCAATGCCAAATAATTTTTCAGATCTTGACCCTTGTCTTGTTTTTATGGAATCTAAATCTTGAGATGTTAATAAACCATCTGTAATCATTTCATTCAAAATAGAATTTAGTGCAGGATCATCAACATTTATTGTATCTGAATTTGCAACCAATCTGTCAAAAACATCAAGCCAAAATTGCGCGTCCTGATTTCCATTTTTCAAAGCAACCATCAAATTGAAAACCATAGATGTAGTTATTTCAATAAAATGATCTTTTGAAATTCTTCCACGACTAACTTGGAAATCAGATCCTTCACCAACTGAATTAATCAAGGCATGAGAACCCAAATCATTTCTTGCGCTGACAAATTGATCGTAACCCAAATTGAGTGGATCATTCAATAGTTCTTGCTTTAAAGCATTCAAATCTATAGCCATTTTTTTATCCTATGTCTACTGCACTTACAGTTAATTGTGCTTGATAAACACCAGTTGGATCAGATGATGCAACTTGTTGTCTTACCCAAAATTTTACAAATCCTATAACTGAATCTAAATCTATAGTAGCTCCGCCAGAGTTACTATCTGCTAAATAAAGTTCTGTTCTGCCTGCCACAGGGGTCAAATAAAAGTTGATTCCTGTAGCATCTGTTGCCAATGCAATAGATGCTACTCTTATAGCTTGCCCTGAAGTTATAGTGATTGTCGCAACCGGACTTGCTAAAGTTTCTCCACCTGCATTAGTAAAAGTATAAGCTACTTTGTAGATGCCAGCCCCCAAATTTGTTGAACCAGAAACTGCTGACAATGTGGGCGCTGAAGCTGGATTTGTGATTGAAGGAGATGATGTATTTGTGCCTGGTTCTGCTTGGCTAGGGGGAAATTCTCCTGAAAAAATCAAAGTACTGCTTCCTAAAGTTCCATAAGTGCCAGGAGAACCATTATCATCAGGTGCTATTTGCAAGTTTGCTACAAAAGCAGCCCCATTTAGACCTGTTCCAGCTTCTGGGGTCAAGTATACATCCAGCATGGTTGTCGTGCCTGTGTTCAAGGCATAACCGGCCACTCCAGAAGATGTTGTCGTGCCTGCTCCTGGCACAGAAGTTGTTGGCAATAAAATAGACTGAGTCCAAGCTTGATCTGATAATTCTTGAGTAAGTCCAGCGTTTTTATATAGTGTTATAATACCTGCCATTTGGAAACCACCTGAGTATAGTTCTTACTCATTATTTATCTGAATGAACGCTTTTATCCTATGTCAAAAGAATAGTGGAACTCCAAACAGGCACACCATATCTTACACCATTGTAAGGTGTAGCTTTGAAAATGTAAACTTGGCCGCTTGATAAAGTGTTTGCTGCAATGGTTTTTCCAGTAAATTTTACAACTGATTGATCATCTTTCAAATACCATTCAATGAGAGTTTCGTCAGGAACATTGTCTGCATTATCTGGATTTCTATAAGAATAAACTGCTGTCAATTCATCTGTTACTGGAGCTGAAACTAAACCAGTTGTTGGGTCTTTAGATAAATTTGGAGATGTGACATAAACAGTTTCAGCCATTTCAGTTATAATTGTGGTAGCTCCACCTGTATTTGTTTGAGCTAAAAACACTGGTATTAATTTTGTTGAACCAGAATAAGTTGCCACTGAATTAGCAGACATTATAAATAAAAGGTCTGAGCTAATAGAAGCAACTTTACCCAAAAACACATTAGTACTACTGTAAACTGAATCTCCGACTTTTAATTCTGATAAATACTTGGTACTAGTTCCATTAACTGAAGTAGAAGAGCTACTAAAACTTGACGAACCACTTAAAGCGATACTTGCATCGGGTTTTGTAGTGCAGTAATAGTTTATTCCATTCGCTTCAGAAACTAATGTAATTGCAGAAATACTAATTGATTGAAAATCAGAAAGAACAACAGATTTCAATTTACTTACAACTGTTTCGCCTGCTAAATTAAAGAATGAATAGCCAACATAATAAGTTCCTGCTTCAAAGAAGCTTGTAGAACTACTTACGGCAGATACTGACCAGGAATAAGCATCAGAAGGCGCTGCAATAACTGGAGATGAAGTGTTTATGTTTACAGGCTTTTTCAATGTTACAATAAATGGGGGCTCATCACCATCCAAGGTTACAACTTGAGTAGATACTTTTCTTCCAATTGTGTATCCATCTGAAGGTGTAATTTCAACAAAGATTTGATCGCCAGCACCAAATATAACTCCTGTTCCCACATCACTCTTCTTTTGAGTTATCCTATTGTTATAATCACTTAATAAAATGTATGTATCACCAAGATAAACTTGAGTTGTTTGCCCAACTGTGCTTTGCCCAGATCTATACCTCCACCATTTTATTTCAGTGCCACTTTCAGAAGCATTATCAGGTGAATTAAATTTATAATCTACTAACAATCTTTGATAAATAGTTGGATTCACAAGCGCGCCAGTGTCATCAAAATCTTGAGGAAGCATTCTTTGTGATGTAACAAAAGGAGCGGATGTATTTTCAACTTCAGATTGCAACTTTACATTCTGTAAAACATTATAGAATAAAGCAAAGTTTCTAATGTCTAAAGGTACTGGATTTCCAGATCCATCAACCGAGGGATCAAAATTTTTAATTTCAACACCAACTCTATAGACATCTGTAAATTCAATGTAGACAGATACACTGTCTGTTTCTTCTCTCTCTTTTGCAAATGTAATTGTGCCTTCTTCAGGATTTGTCCAAAATCCGCCTCTGACAATTTTATCATTGACCAAAACTATAACGGAATTATCCCTAGACCATCTTCCATTTGTCAAATAGTATGTTTTATAATCTCTTGTTGTTGTGACTTCGCCTCTGGTAGAATATAAAGAGGGTGGAGTTCTAATTGTTACAGAAATTGTTGTGCCAGATTGAGATCTCTGAAATGTAATTGTACCCAACTCAGCATTTGCAACATAAGACGCTGGCGGAACTTCAACTTCAGTGCCTACATTGAGCCTTTGATACACGGTAATTTCATCTGAAGTTGCCCAAGTTTTAGGAGCGGTGAATGTATTATCTGTGTAAACAAAATAAACTAGGCCATTTGCATCAGTTTGAGTTGGCAGTTTTGTAAATAAAATTTCTTTTGTAAAAACTACACCCGACTGCCTGTTTGGCAATGCCCCCTTTCTTGAAATGTGTACTGGAGAATAATCAGCAAAATCTGTTGAGTCGCCTCTACTAACCCCCCAAGTGGCAGTTGCCGTGTCAGGCAAAAAGGCTACAGAATTTAATAATGTTTCAAACATCATACCGTCTATAGCTTGAGGCGGCGTAAATAAATACTGGACCGATGGTTCAACTGTTGTATGACTTAAAGTATTTAAAACTGGCCGAATGATGTCTGTACCATCCCATCCATCTTTCATTGTAATTCTATATTCTAAAACCAAAATCAACTTTTTAAGAATAAATGGTGTGCCTGAAGATACTACATTCCAGTTTGAAAAATTTAATCTATCTGTTGACCATCTGACTTCTACTAAACATGAAGTTCCATCTCCGTCGGGAGTTACAGGGGTATGTGTTGTATTTATTTCACTAACCCATGTGAAATTATCAAAATCGTAAGTTTTATTTACATAAGCAGTGAATAAACTAAAATCACCAGCATGCAGGAGCTGAGTTTCAGCTGCATCCCAGTCACTCTCTTGAGTTATGTAGAAGTGATTACCATTTGTGCCAGAAGACATTGTTCTAAGATAGTTTTCTGAATGGGATTTACCAAGACCAAAAGTAAAAATGGGGGCGCCTTGGTCATCCCATGCTGAGTTTGCCGATTGAACAGATAAATTTACATCCACAGCAGTACTATTATCACCATCGGCAACTATCATAGCAGTTGGCACGAAAGATTTTGCCCATCTTTCAACTATGTATTCAGATACATCAGTATACAAATAAATAGAATCTCTAAGAGCATCTTGATCTAAAGAAGCAGAAGGGAATGTCAAATAACTATCAGCCCAGTCACTTCTTACAGCTGCATTAATGTCAGACCAATAGTTGTAAACTTCTTCTAATCTCAAGCAGCCTATAGCATCTAAATATTCTACTAAATAACTTACTCTTGCAGAATCTCCAGAATCACCCTTGAAGAATGCGTCAATGATACTTTGTCTATTCAATCCACCTAAAATAAGGGGGCTAGATTGTAATAGTGTTGAAAAAAGCCCCCTTTGGAATAATGAAGATGAATAAGTTTGGATGTCAGTAATTGAATTTGTAAACCCAATAGATCTATTTATTTCTGTATTGGTGTAAATCCAAAAATCTACAAATGATACAGGGTAGCCTGAGGCATAATCTGTTACAGGTGTGGTTTGGCTTCTAGACAAAATGTTTTCGAAAAACAATGGCAATCTTTGAGATAAGCTATAACCAACTTCTTCAGGATCGCTCCACGACATCGATACTGTGTCGTCAATTAAAACTGCCATCAAAAGCTTAATGTCAGTTGTAAGCTCGTCATTGTCATTCAGCAATACACCTTTATATTCACCAGATAAGTAATCGACACTAACTACAGTCTCAACTGGAGCAACTGGTGTATTAAAAAATACTTTAAAGAAAAAATCTTCTGTATTGCTTGCTGCCCATGTGGATCCATTGTATCTTAGTAGTTTGCCGTTAGTGTATGCCATTTTAAAACCTTATCTATCAGACTTGAACCATTTGACTATACGCATGTCAGGATCAGTTATTGTGTTTTCTTCTGAATCTAATTCTCTTGCAACTAAAGCATAAGTTGTGGTTGTAGATAGTCCATTTACATTAATTATAAATGATTTAAATGATGGGTATTCAATTTCCCATGCAGATAATTTTTCTGGCAAAAGATATTGAACATTATTGTTGTAAATTCTATAATCGCCAAATCTTACAATTCTATTTGGAACAAAATCTAAATCACCATCAAGTTCATCTTTCAAACTTAATCTATAATATCTATGATTGCCTAGATTGTTAGTAGTATTAACTAAAGGGGGGCTTGCTGCGCCACCAGCTGGGCCAGAACCTTGATCATTAAAAATAACTGGAGAAGAAACAGGATTTACGGTTCCTAAAAATGTTTCTGTCCCATTAGTTCTTCCATAAACATTGTAAGAAATTGCCCCTGGAACTGGAGTCCAAGAAATAGAAATGTAATTACTTGAATTAAGTGTTGAATTTCCTACTTTTGTTATTGAAGCAGCTAATGATTCGCCTAAATAAGTTACAGATGTTACTTTGTAATAATAAGTAGTGGAGTTGTCACTGGCCCCCATTAATGATGCTGTTAGGTCGCTTGGGGCTAAAATGTTACTGTCAGCAAGTTTCCAAATAACATCTTCCCATTTACCAGCTCCTCCATGAATGGGCATTCTAAAGACATGGATGGTCGACCACACTGTGCCATTGTCAGAATAATCAAAAACCATAGTAGGATTCTGAGTGTAGTAAACTTGTGTAATCATTTTGTCAATTGCTTGACTAGTGGTCATGTCATAAATAGCTGTTATTCCTGCTTCTCCACTAAGGCCAGTATTTTCTGAAAATTCATAGGTTTTCTTATCGTATTCCAAATTGTCAGTAAGTTTCTTAGTAGATACAATGGCAGAAACGTCTTCTTGATAATTCTCAGATACTCCGACAGAAATTGTACTTGCACTACTAATAGCCAATGGGCTTGAAAGATTTGGTACATAATTTCCGCTTACAAGAGATGTATTATAAATTCCAATTGTAACAACATTTTCAAGTGCAGGATTTGAATCTTCTACCTCATCTCTGCCCAGATAAATAGAAACTTTATTTATTGTTGATGATGCTGGTACAAATGTTTGAGCAAGTAAACCGCTGGTGAAATACTCACCGGAATCTACAGCACTTCTAATGTCGGTACAGGCTGTGCCCTCATCTGGAGTAGCGTCTGTTTTGTACCAAGTATCACCTTCATCATTAGAATAGAATAATCCGCTATCTGTTGCGGCTAAAATACAATTTGAACCTAAGGATTTCAAATCATTTACTGGAGTATCAGCAAAATTAATTCTTTCACAACGTTCAAATGTTCTTCCATCGTCGTATGATCTGAATACTCCTAAGTTGGTGCCAACATAAATTTTATAGATAAATTTTTCATCGCTTACTTGTTCAGTTGCAGTAGCAAAACAAGTACATGAAATACCTTGCAAATTATGATTAGAGACAACAAAGTCTGAAGTTCCAGAATTTGCAGGATCACACCATCTCCAGTTAACTACCGTAAAAACACCATTGGACGTCAAAATTATAATAGGCACTGGAGGCTGATTATTTTTTGGTGGCTTTGGACTATTAAAAATTTTATAGTATTTTATTGAAACTAATTTAGAAGTTCCATCTGGCAAACTAATCGTGACCTTATTTGGGTTAGCACCAAACATTTCTCTGCCAGTTAAAATAGATTTGTAAGTGGTTCCACTTCGGTCGCCTTCGCAAACTCCAAACAATCCAATACTTGTGCATAAATAGAGCGCGTCGATTAATACTTGCTTAACTCCGCCTTGTCCATCATCTACTAGCCTATAAAACTTTTGCTTGTATAGTCCGTAAACATTTTTTTCATCTACTAGATCAAAGTGATCTGAAATAAATTCTCCAGTGGACGTTGTGGTTCTTACAAATGATAAACCATCATTTTTACCAAATGCTGAGAATGTGTATTCTGCTCCCCAGCTTCCAGATGCATGATCAAAGATTGCTTGTGGGTAAAAACTATTTAACTCCCAGCTATTATCTGCTTTTTGTTCAAATAGTCCTAAATCTGTGCCAGCCATTAAATAATTTGTTGTATCAGATGGCTTAATAAAGTAAACTTTACTTGAGCCCCCTAAATTTGATTCATTAGACCATCTATCATTGGTACCATCGTAAATCCAAACACCATTATTTGTGCCAATTCTCATGTTATTTCCGCCACTTGACGGGTTATAAATAAAATAGAATGAGCTTGGCGGAGTTGGAGAGTTAGTGGCAGAAGGAACTTGACCAACATAAAATGTTGATGAGCTATTTCTTGTATCTGGTGGTGTTACAGAAAAATCATAAAATAAAGCATTCTTTGGTCCTCTTGTTGCTTCTTCTGCAAAAACAGGCACTGGTTCACTGAAAAAGTTTTCAAATAATTTCGGATAAATTAATTCATTAGTGCCTTCATCTTTAACATTTTTTGCGCCAACTGACAATTGGGCTAAATTAGAGCCAGCAAGAGAATTGAAATGATAATATTGATTTGAATAAGCTTCTGTAATTTTGTCTTCTATACCCAATGATTTACCAGTTGTTACTGAGTAAACTTCTGTGGCAACAGCTGGCAAAACAATTGAATTAGCTGATCTATTATTTAAAAGATAAATTTCTCTTAAATTTGTTTGAGCATTAGTGGTTACTTTGACATTAATTCTTTCTTTGACATTACCTGGAGTATAAACTAAATCTAAAAGTGTTGTATTTAGAGGAATATTGCCAGGAGTTTCTACAAAAATCTGAGTAACACCGCCCTGTGCGCTAGCGGCTAAATCTTGTTGTAGTCTTGTTAAGAGAATGTTTGTTTTAACAGTATTCATCAATTCTGCGTGAGGATAATCACCTGTATTTGACAAATACTTATTAAGTTTTGTTATAGTAATTTTGACAACATCAGATCCCATGTTTGGGGATGAGAAACTTATTTTACCTTCACTTGGAACGGTCGAAAAAGGAACTTCAGTGTCTGCATCATTTATGTAAACTAAAACATTTGCATCATCATCCCATGAATCTACATAGTAGTTTATAAATTCATTTTCGTAGATGAATGATTCACCAATTTCATTAGATGTATCAAATGTTATAATTTGATAATTTTCATTTACAGAATAATTTAAAACTAACCCTAATAAGCTTTGCTCATCAGATGAAACGCCAAAAATTTGTTCATTGTATACATTTGGCAATCGAGATTCTAGAATTGGAGTGATTAATCTTTTCCATGTAACATTTGTTACTTTTTTATTATCTACAATAGGATTTGCATAACTTAAAACAGCTGGAAATACAGAAGTTCTTGTGGGACTTGAAATAATTTCCACAGTATAGGTTGTAATTCCATCAACTGTTGCGCTTGTGACATCTATACCAACCTCTATAATTTCAGTTGGTGAGTTTAATTCAACAAGTGAATAACCATCCAATAAAGAACCTTCTCTGACAATTAAATAAATATCTGCTGTGCCTAAATCAGAATTGAGTTTGACTTGCAATAAATTATCTATGTTTGTTGTGAAATATAACCCCTCTTTTGATGCAACATAAAGCGATCCTGTCTGAGTATTGTTAAAGAAAATAGAATTTATTTCTGATTGAACATTTGAATTCCAATTGACTTTTTTAACAATTGGATAATCCCATTCGTTAGAAGAGGTAAGTACTTTTTGGTCAGTGATTATCCATGGGTTATTTTTACTACAAATAATGTATTGGTTAGTAGAAGATCTTTCAATAGCTTTTTGAAAATAAATTGTTCCAGAAGATTCTGAAATTGGATTGACATAAAGTTCTTGAAATGTAATTAAATCTGTCCCTATGTTAATAGAAGAATTTGAAGGCACACTTTGCTCTGTATAGAAAAATGTCCAAGCGCTTCTTGCCCAGTTTTTACCATCTAAAATTAAAACCCATTTATTGACATTGGTCAAATTGGCAGCAGAAACATTTGTCCATACTCCATTAGATCCAGAGCCTACGGTTGATACTTCGTAAATACCATTTTCTGTTTTATCATTTTGGTTTCTTACAAGAATTTTATCTCCTACAGTAAGTTGAACACCATCAATTTTATTGGGGGCTGCAGAGAAGGATGACAAATTAGTATTTAATAAGAAATCACATTCAATTTTATTGCCAGATGAGTATCTAGTAGTAGTAAATTCAGAAAGGGGGCTAGACCAATAAGTAAGAGTGGAATTAGCAGAAGATGTTTCTATAAATCTTGCAGTGTGACTAATGTAAACCTTATTATCAGTAAACCACAAAAGATTATTTGCTGACAAGCCTCGAATCCATAGAAAGCCTTTAGCAGGCTCAGATGAAACTAATTTAGTAGAAACATAGCTACCGCTAGGGCCATGAACGCTGAAGCCTTTATCTGAGCCAATATAGATTGTTCTGTCGTAATCATACTTTACAGATCCATCTTGATTATCAACTCTTTGTGTTACTATTTCTCCAATAGCATAAATCTCTTTATTGCCAGTAACGTCTGACCATGCATCAGTCCATGTCCAGTCGGCATCGGTTTGATTTTCTAGAATGGTAGCAGTGTACAAGCCATTTGTTGTGCCAAGATAAAGCAAAGTGAAGTATTTATATTTAATCAAACCATTTTCTTCATAAGACTCTATTTGAGTTGATGCTAAAAATGCATTTGCCAAAATTTGTGTAGGATCTCCAGAAATAAATGGCATTTTTAATTTTGACCATGTGGAGCCATTATCAAAAGATCTGAATACTTTACCTTGATTTGTTAAAACATAAATACTTTTAAATTTATTAGAAGTGCCATTTACAGAGATTGAACGCATGACATTATCTTGGATGTCAATTATTTCACCATTGTCAGGATTCCAAGATGAATCAAAATTTATGCTTGACAAGCTTGTTCCTGAAAATAAACCTCTTTTTGTTCCAAAATAATAAATGCCAGGGTTATTAACCGAAGTATTAATTGTGTAAATTTCAGTGTTAAATTGTAAATCTTGAGATTTATCTTCTGGAAAGTATCTTAAATTATCACCAGATGAAAACAATCTTTTAGTTGGACTCAATAGGGCTGTTTCTTTGTATCTTGCCAAACCAACATGGTCTAAAGGTGCTATTCTTTTAATGCTCAACTCATTTTTGCTGAACAAAGAAGCACTAATGTTTGCAATTCTTGAAGAATTTAAGTTACCTGTGATTTCTCTGCCGATTTTTTCAATTATAACATAAAAATCATCTGAAGGATCAACAGTAACGTCAACAAATGAAATGGTCCCTTCACTTGGTTTAATTACATAAAAATCTGATGCTAATAAAACATCATTGTAATAAACCACAGGGTCTAAATAACTTCCTGAATCCCATTTGAATAATCTAGGGGTAGAACCACCAGTGCCCCCTAATTCGTTTCCTGAATCATTCAAATTATCTGTTAAGTTAATAATTGTATCGGTAATTAATGAGCCTGGTTTTATTGTTAATTTTTTTTGAGGCGACAATGGCAAAGTAATTTGAATTACAGATTGCTTCAACAAAGAATTTTTTAAGTAAAGCTTGCCAAGTGATGGGTTTAGACTATATTGAGATTCATTTAACAAAATGCCATCAAGTCTTACTTGTGGGAAACCATAATCGGAAGCATTCCAACTTGATACAATGTTGCCATTTTCATCAAATGTTTGAAAAATTGTGGATCCTACAGGACCTCTTGCAAATAAATTTCTAGATGTTGATAAGTTTATTTTGGAAGGATGATCATTGCCACCGAGGTGAACATGTCTATAGAATGCTTTTCTCAAAGCATTTTCAAATGCGCCCTCTAAATTTTGAAGTTTATTTCTTCTATCATCATACTCGACAGTATCTATAATAACATTAAAGCTTGAAACTTTATTAATTACTTGAACAGAGGCAAGATAAGCTGCTACATTATAACTGTCATAATTATAATCAGGACTCAGCGGGCTAATAATTAAAGTTTTACTCTCAGTCGCTAAACATGGACTCGCTGTTGCCCAGACATAGTATACATTTTGTTCAAAGTATCTAAAATAAACATTTTCTGATGTCTTAGCTTTGTAAAGCCCAACTATACCATCGCCATTAGTAACTCGAACACATTGTTCAAAAGCATTTTGGAAAACTACATTAGACGAGTCTAGCGTAAAGCTATTTTTATTAATGTCTAAACACCAAATTGTTTTAAAATTTGTTGAACCAGCTGTCACCCAATAGCAATTAAAGCTAGTTCTTGAAGCAATAAATTCTGCTGAAGTATTTAAATTTGAATCTCTTGTCAAAACCCAATTCGTTGAATTTGAGCCAACATTTGTGACTATGTAAATTCCATTCTGAGAAGATGTACTTTGATTTTTTACTACGACATAATCGCCTGAATTTACCGTCTTCGAATCAATTACTAAAGCTTGTTGAGTTGAGTTATTAGTTAATGTTTTTGATGTACCATCGTAAGTTGAACTTAAGTTTGAGATTGTTGCAGCTACACATTGCCTGGTCGGCTGCATAAGCATAGTTGAAATTCTTCGACCTAAATAAGAATCAGCACTTTCAAGATATGAATCAAATAATTCAATTTGTTCATTCCTAATAGTCTCATTAAGAATTGAAGAATAACTATTGTCTGCAAATAATTTAGTTACTTCCCATCCAATTCTAACACCCTGGCCAATGAAATTGTATAGTCCACCAA
>JACCDJ010396512.1_pt1 | contig 38493 bp, 28 predicted proteins | sample 7444481 | NCBI WGS metagenome assembly JACCDJ01 (sample SAMN15323435, study PRJNA562643) | freshwater metagenome | isolation source: river surface water | place: USA:Blue River Watershed | collected 2017-08-15
ACGAGATCCAGGTCGTGTCGGTGTTGTCGGATCTCGCCTACATCCAGGCTCCGCGCAGCTGGAACGTGACCTTCAAGTACGACTTCGGCGCTCGCCGTCGCTGATCGCTACTTCGATCTGATCGATCGATGAAACCGGGGTGGCTTAGCCACCCCGGTTTTTTTATGCGCGTTACTTCGTCGCTCGCGCCGCTACCGCATCGATTTCGATTCGCGCCTCGGGTACCGCGAGCGCTTTGACGTACACGAGCGTGCCCGCCTGTTTTCCAGTTGGATTGTATTTGCGGCCCGCTCGAATCACGGCCGGTAGATCGGCCGCATCGGTCAGATAGACGGTGGTTTTGACGAGATCCTGCATCGTCATTCCGGCATCAGCCAGTGATTTGGCGATTCGCTCATAGACGATCTCCGCCTGTGCATCTCCATCGGCCGGTGTGTTGCCGTCGGCGCCCGTGGCGGTCTGACCGCTGATGTACAAAATTCTCGACCCCGGCGGTATCTCGACCGTGCGATGCGTGTAGCCCCCGCTCGGATTGCGGATGAGGTTGGTCGAGGCGCCTTGTTGATTAGGGGACTGCGCAAATCCCACCGTGCTCGCGACGAGGCATGTGATCGCGCAGATATGACTCAACGAAATCCCGTGCATTTCGATTCCTCCGTGTTGTCAGCCTTTGTTAGCATCGCATGCATGAACGAGATTTTGCTGTTTTTGGGCGGGATAGTCGCACTCGTGGTGGGTGCCGAGTTACTGGTCCGCGGCGCTTCCAAGCTGGCGCTGTCCTTTGGTATCTCGCCGTTGGTGGTGGGCCTGACGGTCGTCGCCTTCGGTACCAGCGCGCCCGAGACAACCGTATCGGTCTCGGCGGTGCTCTCTGGACAAACGAACATCGCAGTCGGTAACGTCGTCGGCAGTAATATCTTCAACGTCTTGTTCATCCTCGGAATCGCTGCGCTGATCGTGCCTTTGCGGGTGGATGCGCAGGTGATCCGACAGGAAGTGCCGATGATGATTGCGGCATCGGCACTATTGCTTTTGTTTGTTCTCGATCAACAGGTTTCTCTTTTCGAGAGCGTATTCCTCTTCGTGCTACTGATCGGCTATACGATTTTTTTGGTAGTTCAATCACGGCGCCAATCTGCGCTGGTGCAATCGGAGTATGCCGCCGAGATCAAACCCGCGGAGCAGTCCGCTTGGGACGCCAAGTTGCCGGTGCAAATTGCGCTCGTGTTGATCGGGTTGGCGTTGTTGATCTTCGGATCGCGGTGGCTGGTGATTGCCGCTACTGGCTTCGCACGGGAACTCGGTATCAGTGAATTGGTGATCGGCCTGACCATTGTCGCCGCCGGGACTTCGCTCCCCGAGGTGGCTGCCTCGGTTTCGGCCGCTCTGAAGGGCGAGCGCGATATCGCGGTCGGCAATGTGATCGGCAGTAACATCTTCAATATCCTGGGCTGCGTCGGCGCAGCTGGGATTGCCTCGGGTACCGCGGGACTATCGATCGGTGCAGCCGTGGTGAGCTTCGACATCTGGGTGATGTTGGCCGTGGCATTCGCTTGCTTGCCGATTTTCGTCAGTGGTCGCGAGATCGAACGATGGGAGGGCGGGTTGTTCCTGCTCTACTACCTCGTATACGTCGCCTACCTCATTCTCGCCGCGCAGCAACATGATCAACTTCAGGCTTTCTCTTCGGTGATGTTGTCGTTCGTAGTGCCGATCACCATCGTGACTCTGGTGGTATCGATGATTCGGCGGCCTACGGCCGGTCGCTGAAGATGAGTCGCAGTAGCGTCGAAGTCACGACTCGCTGGTCGTGGCGTTCTCGAGGCGTGCTGCTGCTTTTAGCGTTGGCGATTCTGTTCGATGGTGTCGATAACCAAGTCTTGGGCTTGGTCGCTCCAGCGATTCTGGCGGAGTGGCAGTTGGACAAGGCTGCGTTCGCCCCCGTTCTCGCCGTGGGTCAGTTTGGCATGATGATGGGCACGCTACTCGGCGGGCTTTGGGGTGATCGAGTAGGCCGCAAACAAGCGCTGCTGTGCTGCGTGCTGCTGTTCGGCGCTACGACGTTGGTGATGTCCTTCGTCGACACGGTGGAAGCCCTGTTTTTACTTCGATTCGCTGCCGGTATCGGGATGGGTGGCGCGCTACCCAATGCGGCCGCACTCGCAGCAGAGTGGACGCCGCCGCGCTATCGGGTCGTCGCTGTCACCACCACGATCGTTTGTATTCCCTTGGGTGGCGTTGTCGGTGGCGCGTTGGCAGCCGAGGTTCTACCGGCTCAAGGCTGGCGGGCGATGATGCAATGGGCGGGCGCTTTGCCGCTGGCATTGCTACTGTTTCTTTGGCGTGGTCTGCCCGACGATCCGCCTCGTGACGCTGCGCCCGCGACGGCATCCGGCGTAGTCGTCGGACAGATTCGAGCGTTACTGAGTCAAGATCGGCGGCGAGATACCTTGGCGCTGTGGTGTGCCTTCGGTTTTTGCTTGATGGCGATCTATGCGAGCTTCAGTTGGCTTCCCACTATGTTGGTCGAGACAGGCCGCGATATCGCCGAGGCAAGTCGTGGTTTGATGTATTTCAATCTCGGCGGAGTGATTACGGCACTGCTGGCGGCAGGCTTGATGACTCGTTACGGTTCACGTCTGCCGTTGGCACTGATGGCAGGCGCTGCAGCGGCGCTGAGTATGGTGTTTTTGCTCGGCGACATCGACAGCGCGCCAACCGAGATGTTGCTGGTGCTGCTCGCATTGCTGGGTGGATGCATCAACGGGGTGCAGACCACGCTCTATGCGTTGGCTGCGCATCTCTATCCGGCATCGATTCGAGCGACGGGAATCGGCGCCGCTTCCAGTATCGGCCGCTTAGGTGGCGTGTCGAGCGCATTTTTCGGCGCCGCGTTGTTGACGGCATTCGGTGGTGCCGGGTTCTTCTTGCTGTTGCTCTTGGCCATGTGCGTCACGTTGGTGGCGTTGCTCGTGTTGCGCAATCACATTTAACGAATAGCCAAACTACCGAATACCCGAGATTTGACCAGCGTAGCGCGATTGGTACACCCTCGAGGTCGGGGTAAACATGACCGAATCGACGGATTGGCCTAAGCCTCGGGTGGCATGGTACGCAGTAGCAGTCTTGTTGCTGGCCTACACCTGTTCCTTCATCGATCGCACGATCCTCTCGCTGCTGGTCGAGCCCATCAAAGCCGATCTTGGTCTCTCCGATACCCAGATCGGGATGCTGCACGGTCTCGCATTCGCCTTGTTTTATACGCTCATGGGTATCCCGATTGCGATGCTTGCTGATCGCTACAGTCGGCGAAAGATCATCGCGGGCGGCATCGCCTTTTGGAGTATCGCAACGGCATGTTGCGGACTCGCCAATCGCTTTTCGCATCTGTTCATTGCGCGTGTAGGGGTGGGCGTCGGTGAGGCCGCACTCTCGCCAGCCGCCTTTTCTTTGTTGGCAGATTCTTTTCCTCCGCAAAAAATCGGTCGTGCGCTGAGCGTTTACTCGACCGGCGTTTTTCTGGGCGCGGGGCTTGCGTTCATCATCGGTGGTGCGGTGATCGGCCTGATCAAAGGGTCTGATGGTATCGAACTGCCGTTAGTGGGCCAGATCGAGGCGTGGCAGGCAGCGTTCATCATCGTGGGTCTACCGGGTTTGTTGCTGTCTTTGTTGGTGCTGACGATCGCCGAGCCGGTGCGTCGCGACGCTGATAAAACGCCAGCGCCTCCGGTGACGAGAGTCTTCGGATATCTCGCCGAACATCCGCGCTTGTTCTTTTGCCACTTTCTCGGCTTTGCCTTGTTGAGCGCCGCTTTCAACGCGGTATCGGGTTGGGGTCCTGCGTTCTTGCAGCGACAGTTTCAGGCTGATGCGCCGACGGCAGGGCTCGGTTTGGGTATTGCCGTGCTGGTGTTCGGGACGGCGGGCCTCTTGGTGGGAGGCTGGCTCACCGATCGAGGTCGACAGCGTGGCTGGCTGGATGCGGCACTGCGCGTGGGTGTACTGAGCGGGCTCGGTCTCATTCCGTTCGGATTATTGGCGATGGGCGCTAGCTCCGTCTGGATCGCCGTCCTCTGGCTCTGTCCTTTCATGTTCTTCGCCAGCATGTCCTTCGGTGGTGCAGCAGCAGCCATTCAATTGGTTGCCCCGACGCGCATGCGTGCGGTCGTGTCGGCTTTGTATCTGTTTTTCAATAATTTGCTTGGTATCGGCCTTGGGCCGATGGTGGTGGCTTTGGTCACCGACTATGTATTTGTCGACGAGAAAATGTTGTCGGCATCCATCGCATGGGTGACGAGTTCCATGGGGCTACTCGCTGCGTTGGTGCTGTATTGGGGTTTACGACCGTATCGGTCGGCTTTGGAAATGGCTCGAGGTGAATGATGGCTAGTCCTGGATCGATAGCGCAATGGCATGAGGAAGTGGATGTCTTGATCGCCGGATTCGGTGTCGCCGGTTGCGCGGCTGCACTCGGTGCGCGGGATGCAGATTCGGTCGCGAAGATACTGATCGTAGAGAAGATGTCCGAGCACCTCGCCGGCGGTAATGGGAGAGTCTCGGGACAGTCTTTGCTGATCTCGCACGATGCCGAGGCGCTCTATCAGTATCAGCGGAACATGAGCGTCAAGAATCCTGTGCCTGACGAGATGCTGCGCGAGTGGGCGCGCCAGATGGCCGAACTAGAGCCGTACATTCTCGAGCGATGCGCTGAGGCAGGTACCGAGTTCGTTCGCGGTAGCGGCTGGAGCGGCGGCGAAGCGGTTTACGAGTTTCCCGAATTCGGCGCCGAAAACGCCGTGGCGTACAACTCCTTCGTCAAGCCGATACCAAGTGGTGTGTGGATCACGATGAAACGCTGCGTCGAGCGTCGCGGGATTCCCGTCAGATTCGAGTCGCCCATCGTCGATTTGGTGCGGGATCCCGATACTCTCGAGGTGATCGGTGCGATCGTCGAACAGGGTGGTGTTCGTCGCGCCATCAGAGCCAAGGGTGGTGTGGTGCTCGCCGTCGGTGGCTACGAAAACAATTTGACCATGCAGCGCGACTACTACGGACTCGCGGAGGCTTACCCCTTCGGTTCACCTGCCAACACCGGTGATGGTGTGAAACTGTTGCAGAAGGCCGGTGCGGATCTCTGGCACTTGCGCAATTTCGGTCAGTCCGGCGGCATTTGGCCCGCGATCAAAGTGCCGCAGTGGCCCACCGTCTTCATGCGCCGGCATCTGTGGCAGACCTTCAGCTGGATCGATATCGACGCCGAAGGGCAGCGCTTCTACAACGAGGGTGCGCCGCTCTACTACACGCACTACAAAGAAAAGCGTCACGGACATTGGGTGGATACACCGCTACCGCGCGCCTTGCCGGTCCATATGATCTTCGATGAAACGACGCGTGCCCATAATTGCTTGATTACCCAGGCGATGACTTGGAATACGGTGGTCGAAGGTTACGAATGGTCTGACGACAACACGGTCGAGATCGAAAAAGGCTGGGTGTTGCGCGCAGATTCGATTGAGGAACTTGCCGTTCTGATGGGACGAGACCCTAGCCGAGTGCGCGAGACCGTAGATCGCTATAACACCGCGTGCCGAAATGGGATCGACCCTGACTTCGAACGACCGGGTTTTTCGCTGCAGGCGATCGAGAATCCCCCGTACTACGCGGTGCGAATCGAGCCGGGTATTGTCTGCACGAGCGGTGGCGCGCGTCGTAATATCGAGTCCGAAGTGCTCGATCATCGCGGTGTGCCGATCGCCGGGCTCTACGAGGCAGGCGAACTCGGTTCAATGATCTCGGATCTGTACCAGAACGGCTCTTACCTCACCGAAGCCATGATCTCCGGCCGTGCAGCGGGAAGAAACGCCTCCGCGCGGGCGCAGCGCAGCTAGCTCTAGAGACCCAAGACGCCCGGATTCATTTGTCGATGCGGGTCGAGGGTCGTCGCGAGTTGTTGATACACCCGCTGCTGCACGTCATCGAGACTTGCAGCGAAGGGGTACGCGCGGCCGACCTGAAAGTGACCGACACCGAGCGGCTTCCATGCTTCCATGATGGCCTGACGCAGCTTCGCAACCTGGTTGCGTGCGGATGGGTTCGGCGGATTGCGAGGAATACGTTTGATGACTTTGTCTTCGAGCGTGTCGAAGTGCAGCGGCTCAAGCTCGTCCTGCCAGAAAAACATCGGCTCCATCAATGTCGTCGTACTGCCGACGGCAGAGAAGAGGGTCGCGGAGGTGATACCCGCAGCCGCAATCTCTGCCTCGAACGACTCCAACGTCTCGAGGTAGGCGCGGTAACCTTCTTGAGCGCGATCGACATTGAAGAGACCGTGCACCGGCACCCAGCGTTCGCCGTTCGGTCCCAGGATTCCGTTCAGTGGCGTAAACGGTGTCGCCATCATGACTTTCGGAATCGTGTTTTCGATTTCACGCCCACCTAGGTCACTTACGATCCGACGAACTTGTGCGAGCTTGCTGTCAACGGCGTGAGTGTCGAGTCCTTCGCACATGACGTGCTGGGTGAAGCCCGCGTCACCCAGGAATCCACGTCCGGCCAAAGATATCTCGGCGATACTGCGTAAACCCTTGAGTGTGGAGCCGCTGCCGCGCAGCACTTTAGACAGCGTGCGGAAGTCATCGGCAAAGCTGCTGCGGCGGGTGCGTACGTTGGCTAGTAAAGGGTCGAAACCCACTTGTTGAATGGCCAGCCGGCACCGAGCGATCGACTGCATCGATTCGAGCAGATTGATGGGTTGCTCGAAGGAGAAGGAGGCGCTGTCGGTAGCGGCTGGCAGCGGTTCGACGGCCAAGGCGATACGTAGTTTGACGCCGAAGCGCCCGCAGTCACCGACGAGGAGGGATGTCAGATCGGGTCCGAAATACCTCGAGCGGCCCTCATCACCCCGCGATAGCACGCCCGTGCGCAACACGGTGCCGTCGGCGAGCAGTACCTCGAGACCGAGTGTCGACTCTGCGGCCGAACCATGCAGACCGGAACCCCAAAACGCGGCATTTTGTGAAATTGCTCCACCGACCGTGGCTCGCAAGCCCGACAAAGGTCCGCCAAACACGGCACGCAAACCTTGCGGTTGCAAAGCCTCGTGCAGTTGCTGCCAGGTAACGCCGGCGTCAACCACAACCCAACCGTTGGAGAGGGTCGAGAGTTCGATCTGAGACAGTTGGCGCAGATCGACCATCACGACCGGGCGCGAATCCTCTGCGAGCACGTAGCCACCGGTGTAAGACATGCCACCACCACGTGCTACGACAACACATCCCTCGCGCAAGGCTTGTCCGATGAGTTGAATCGCGTCTTCTCGGTTGTGTGGTGCGACGACTCGTGTGGGTGCCGAGCCTCGATAAAAGAAATCGTGGTCTAACAGCTGCTGCGTCATCGGAGCTCCCGATCTACCGTGTTACCGTGCAGGCGCATCGCCGCGAAGGTTTTGAGGCTGGATTCGAGCAGCGCGCGCTTTTCCTGAATTCTTTTGCAGGGGCCACCAATCGCCACGAACAGCGGTCTTTGTAGCGAGTCTTGCGGAAGATGGCATGCCACGGTCGCGACCTCCGGGTTCAGCGTGCCGAGATTCCAGGCGAGCGAGGCGCGTTGACTGGCTCTCACGTCGCTCAGTACGGCGGACAACTCCGGTACCACAGCCCGTTTCTCACTGGCAGCGCGACGGTGCATCGCCCGAATGGTGGAGGGCGGGAGAGTCGACAGGTAGCTCGTTCCGGTAGCCGAACCAAAGATGGGAAAGCGTTCGCCGACGACGGGCGACCACGCGATTCCCGCTGGGCCCTCGAACACGGCAACGATTTCGACGTCGAGATCGGTTGGTGTGCAAAGCACCGTGGTCTCACCGGATGTCGCCGCTAGCTCGCGCAACGCGTCACGCAGACCCGCTTGTCCGAACCAGGATGATTCCAACCACGAGCCGAGCGACGAGAAACGAGCCGTCGGGAAATAGGTTGCGCTGCGCCGGTCGATCGACAGCAGGTTCAAGCCGACGAGCGTTCGCAGCAGGTCCGCCGTGCTGGAGCGCGGCGCTTCGATCAGGCGAGCGATCTCGGCGCTGCTCAAGGGTTGTTTGGCTTTGGCGAGCGCGTCGAAAACCCGAAAGCTGCGGGTCACGGAAACCGAAGTGTCATTCATGTCGAGATATACGCGTATTCGTTCGATAGGTTGACAGGACTGGATTTGTTAGTCCGCAGTCTATGACAATGTCGGCGGTAAGTTCACACTTCATTTCGCCATTTCATTGGGGACGACGCATGAGCGGTTACATCGACATCGTTTGCAACCTTTACGATCCGGAAGCAGTCCGCAAGGGTCAGACCGGCATCGACAACGCTTTCAAGAAGCAGGTTCGGATGGATCGCCGGCTGTGGGGCGGTATTCCGGTCAGCGAGTATTTGCGCAAGATGGATCGCGCGGGTATCGAGCGCTCGTTGTTGATCGCCGTCAGGGCGGGTGACATGAACGTCGCCGGCTCTTTCGAGGTGCCGTACGAGCGAGTGCATAAAGTCGTCAACAAGTATCCCGACCGTTTCTCCGGGTTGGCCGGCGTCGATCCCTTCCGAGGAATGAAAGGGCTACGCGAGTTGTCGTTTGCGGTGAACGAACTCGGCTTCGTCGGAGCGCATCTCTATCCGCACTGGTTCGGTCTCGCACCCGATCACGCGAAGTACTATCCGTATTACGCCAAGTGTGCCGAGCTCGAGATCCCGATCATGATGCAGATCGGACACAATCTCGTTTACTCGCAGAGTCGTCGTCTACCGTCCGTGGGTCGTCCGATCACGCTTGATCAAGTGGCGATCGACTTTCCGGAGCTCAAGTTGCTCGGAATCCACATCGGTGTGCCTTGGACGGAAGAGGCGATCTCGATGGCTTGGAAACATTCCAACATCTACCTGGCTGGCGACGCCTATGCACCGAAGCATTGGCCCAAGGCGTTCGTGCATTACGCCAACACGTACGGCAGCCACAAGGTGCTCTTCGGCACTGACTGGCCCGTGATCGATCCTGAGCGTGCCGTGGCTGAGATTGCAGCACTCGGCATGCGTCCCGAATCGCACCAAAAGATGATGCGTGATAACGCGCTTGAGGTGTTCACGCGCATCCCGCGCCCTAAGGCGGTTCGCAAGGCGAAGTCTCAGCGCAAGGGCTGAGATCGCTCGCGACGATCAGGGCCGGAGCGCGCGCTTCAAGATCTTGCCTGACGGATTGCGCGGCAATTCCGCCAAGAAGTCGAACTCACGCGGGATCTTATAGGACGACAACTGCGGCTTGAGGAACTCGATGAGTTCCTCGGCCGTGGTGCTCGTCCCCTCTCGACAAACGATAAAGCCCTTCAATCGTTCGCCCCATTGCTCGTCGGGTATGCCGATGACAGCGGCCTCCTGTACGGCGGGATGCCGATACAGTAATTCTTCGATCTGACGTGGATACACGTTGATGCCACCAGTCACCACCATGTCCTTCTTGCGATCGACGATATAGAAATAGCCTTCGTCGTCTTGTCGAGCCAGATCGCCCGCGCTGAACCAACCGTCAGCCAAAGGTGGGATGACTCGTTTTCCGTCTTGCCAGTAACCGCTGAACATGAAGGGGCAGAGGGTGAAGAGTTCGCCGATTTCACCTCGCGGCGTCGGCTTGCCATCCTCGTCTAACAACTTCACTTGAGTACACGGAAAGGGCAGTCCGACACACTGTTGCTTGCGCAGTTGGTCGGGGGGGCGCAGGTTAGTTGCGAGACCGATTTCAGTGGAGCCGTAGGTTTCGTGTAATAAACCTTCGCCCCAAAGACCGATGATCTTCTCTTTCATGGCCTGCGGTAGCGCCGACGCATTCGAGATCATCGCCTTGAGACCGGTTTTTCGGTGCGCCTCGAGGAATTCTTTGGGCAAGGCGAAGATCGCATGAAATTGGGTCGGTACCAAGAAAACACCCGTGAACTCACCGGAGCCGAGTTTGCTGACGACGGCCTCGGGATCGAACTTCGGCATGATCTCGCAGGTGCCACCAAAGAATACCGGGCACAGTGCGAAGGCCATGCCGGCGCCGTGCGCCAAGGGCGCGATGGCGAGAAATCGATCATCCGGTCCCATACAGCCGTATTCGATCGCGAATACAGGAAACACGAGCGCGCGTGCGCGATGCGACAGCATCACGCCTTTCGGGCGACCCGTCGTGCCGGAGGTGTAGGGAATGCAAAACGTATCCCATTCGCCCGCGAGTCGTGGCGGCTCGGCGAGCGCCGGTGCGTTCGCCAGACGATGTTCGTAATCGTCACCGAAGTAGATGATTTGCTTGACCGTCGCGAAGCGGGCGGCGGCAACCGTGGCACGACACGTTTCGTGGGCGAATAGGACTTCTGCTCGCGCATCGTCACAGATGTCCGCAAGTTCGACCGAGTTGAGCCGATGGCTCAGCGTGGCGCTTGCGATGCCGACTTCAGAGAGGCCAACCACGACCTCCAGAAACTCGATGCAATTGGGTCCGACGACAGCCGCGTGTTGTCCAAATTGCAGACCGAGCTGGCCGAGTGCGTGCGCTTGCAGCCGATCGATGCGCTCGCAAAACTCGGCAAACGTACGACGCTTCTCGCCCTCGATGAACATGGTCTTGTCTGGCGTTCGGCGGGCAGAGCAACGTATGCCGGTCGCAATCGTCAGAGGCTGATAGGTCGCGGGCACCGTGAGTTGAATGTCGTTCATGCAAAGTCCTTTGATGGTTCTACCAGTCGCGAGTCGATTCGACCGCCGCTAACAGTTTTCGCGGCAGCGAGTCGCCGAGTTTGGCAATTCTTTCGCTAGGTCCACCCACGCTCAGCACGAGGGGGCGTAATGACAAGGGGGTCGGCAACGCCGCTGCGTAGGCCGCCACATCCGGTATGACGGCGCTGTCGGCAAAGGCGTAGCCGCGCTCGCGGGCGAGACGCACTTCGCGACGCACCTCGCGCAAATCCACCCGCTCCTGGAGTCGCGTTTGGCTACGCGAGGCGAGTGAGGCGATCGTTGCATCGGGCAGCGTCGTGCAGTGCGCCCACCCGATGGCGGAGTGCAGCAAAGGCAGCGTCTGTCCAACTTCGATGACGAGACGGATGCCGCCGCTCTGGGCGGATACGTACACGACCTCGACGGCGAGATCGCCAATGGCGGAGATCGAGACCGTCTCGCCACACTCGCGTTGCAATCGATCGGCCAGAGCGGCGAGTCGCGGATCCAGCCAGCGAATGTCGAGTAGCCAACGACTCCAGTTCGCAAACCGCGCCGAGGGAAAGTAGGTGGCGGAGCGTCGGTCGACCGTCAACCAGCCGAGCTCCGTCAGCGACTTCAAGAGACTCGCGGTCGTCGAACGCGAGGTGCCCAAAGCCTCGGCAATCTCCTGACTCGACAGCGGCGAGTGCCGGCGCGCGAACAGTTCGAGCAGTCGCGTGACGCGCAACAGTTGCGGGGGTGCGGAGCCGGAAGTCATGAAATACGATTATTCGTATTGAAAGGGTGTTGCAACAGGATTCCTTGACATTGGACGTGCTCGCGGAGAATCTGTCAATGCATCCAATTCATCCTCCTTATGGAGACATGCATGACCTTTACGAAAGTTTCATCCTTTGTTCGATTCGCGCTGGCTTCGAGCCTCGTTGCGGCAGCCTCATCGGCCGCCTCTGCGCAGCAGGCCAACGATGAGGCCGTTGCGCTCGAAGAAATCACGGTCACGGCTCAGCGTCGTGAGGAAAGCCTGCAGACATCGCCGATCGCGATCACGGCGATCGATCCGACGATCATCGAGCGTCGCCAGATGCTCGACACCAAGCAGGTCGTGTTCAACGTTCCCAACCTGACCGGTAACAGCAACGTCGGTCAAACGACGGCGACAACCTTCTTCATGCGTGCCGTGGGCACCACGGAGAACTTGGCCACCGCCGATACGTCGGTGGGCCTCTACGTCGATGACATCTACGTGGCGCGTCAGGCAGTCAACAATTTCAATCTCGCCGACATCGAGCGAATCGAGGTGCTGCGTGGTCCGCAGGGTACGCTCTACGGTCGCAACACCAACGGCGGCGCCATCAAGATCGTCACCAAGAAGCCCTCGGGTGACAGCGAACTGAACCTGCGTGCCGGCATCGGCAACTATGGTCGTTCGGAATTCCGCTTGTCGGGTAACGGCGCGCTCGGTGGAGATCTCTACGGTCGCGTGAACGTCCTCGTGCAACAGGGCGACGGCATCATCCGTAACCGTACGCTCGGTACCGACGTCAACGACATGGAGTATCAGGGTGCTCGAGTGGCGCTTCGCTACGCACCGGAAGGTGGCTTCGAAGCGAACTTCGCGTACGACTTCAGCCGTGACGAGACCAATGGCGGTTATGCCTCCGATATCGCCGGCATCATCCGCCCGCGCACGAACAGCTTGTTCGATGTCGTTTCGAGCTACGACAACAAAGGTTTGGCCAAGACCAACGGTGGTCATCTGAACTTGAGCTGGCAGCTCGACAACGGCTTCTCGGTGCAGTCCGTGACGGGTTATCGCGATACGTCGCAGGACTTGCGCTTGGATCTCTCCGACCAAGCGCCGACCCGCTACACGTTGTTGCAGCGTCAGGATAACGACCAGATCTCGCAAGAAGTGCAAACCTCGGGCAACGTCACTGACGCACTGCGTGTGACGGCCGGTGTGTACTACTTCTCCGAATCGACCGACGTCGTGATGACTGACATCATCGCTCCGAACACCTTTGCCAAGGTGTTCAACGTCGACTCGTCGAGCACGGCGGGCTTCGGTCAGTTGGAATACACGATTGGCTCGGTCACGCTGCTCGCTGCTGCCCGATACACCAAAGACGAGCGTGATCTCGAGATTCGGCAGACGAGCTCGCTCGCCGGGCCGTTGTTCAACTTCGACACGGCCGCTTTGGCGGCGCGTGGCGCGGCCGGTGCGAACATCAGCCCGAATCGTCGCTTCAGCGAAGTGACGCCGAAGATCGGCGTGAACTGGGAGATCAACGATGATCTCTTTGCCTACGCCTCGTACACCGAGGGCTTCCGTTCGGGTGGTTGGTCTGGCCGTGCCGTGCGCTCGGATCAGTACGTCAACTTCAACCCGGAAAACGTCGAGTCTTGGGAGATTGGTGTCAAAGCCACGCTCGCCGATGGTCGTGCCCGTTGGAATAGCTCGGTCTTCCGCATGGATTACACCGACCTATTCAACACGCTCGTCGTGAACAACATCTGGGCGGTACAGACGGCTGACGCGCAGATCCAGGGTCTTGAGAGCGAGTTCACCGTTCGTGCCAATGCGAACCTCGACCTGTTCGCCAACGTCGGTATCCTCGATACCAAGTACGTCGGTACCAAGCCGGTGAACTTGGCGAGCGATCTGCAGCGTGCTCCGAAGTTCCAGGGCAAGTTGGGTGCGTCGTTCAACTACCCGCTTTCGGGTGGCACGTTGCTCATCAACGGCGATGTGTTCTTCACGGATGACTACATCGTTTCACCGGCCAATCTGTCGTTCACCGCGCCGGCACTGCCTAAGGGTGTGAGCTTGGTAAAGGCTTTCGAGTTGGTCAACGCTTCGGTGGGTTACCGCTGGGCTGATGATCGATATGAAGTCGCTGCCTCGTGCACGAACTGCTTGGACAAGGAGTACTTCGAGGCTGGCACCTATACGGCAACGTTCGCTGCCGTGTACCCGGGTGCTCCGCGTCTGTACCGTCTGACGGTATCGGCCAAGCTCTGAGTTCAACTCTTCGGCAATCTGTCCGATCATTCGGCGGCGGTAGCAATACCGCCGCCGTTTCTTTATCACCATGCTGAACAATCGATACCCAACCCAGGTCGCACATCGTCGAATCCTGATTTCCGTACATGGCCGTCAAGTGATGGCTCGTGTCGCGGGCAGCGGTCCGGCCGTATTGGCTTTGCACGAATCTCCGCGGTCTTCCCATTCGTTGTTGCCGCTGATCAATGCACTGGCGCACCGATACACGGTGATTACGCTGGATACGCCGGGTTATGGCGAATCCGATGCACTCGAGCCGTCGAGACCCGAGGCAAGCGATTTCGTGGCGGTGATCGGTGGGGTGCTCGATGCACTGCAGATTCGCAAGGTGTTGCTCTACGGTACCCATACGGGCGCCGCACTCGCGGTGTCATTCGCTCTGGTGCATCCAGAGCGTGTTGCTGCGTTGGTACTCGATGGTTTCGCTGCCTTCGATGCCGAAGAACAGCGCGACTTCAATGATCGTTATCTCTGTCCTTTCGAGCCCTCATGGGACGGCTCGCATCTGGCTGAACTTTGGTCGCGCGTCCGCGACCTGTATATGTGGTTTCCGTATCACCATCGCGATGCGGCACACCGCTTGCGGACCGAGTTGCCGTCAGTGGCTGCGTTGTACGGCACCGTGCGTGGCTTTCTCGCCAGTGGCGCCGGGTACTGGCGCGGTTATCGCTGTGCGGGCGCCATCGATGCGCCGGCAGCCGCGCAGGCTCTGCGCGTCCCAACCTTATTGACGGCGCGACCGCACGATCTCATTGCAGCGCACTTGCAACGTATTCAAGCGACGAGTTACGTACGGGTGCAGTCGCTCGGCCCATCGCTCGAGGAGTGGGCAGGAGCGATCGACGCACACTTCGCCAGTCGCGAGTCCGATGTTGCGGCGGTTTCGACGAGCAGCGGTGAGCGTCTTCTGACGTATCTTGGGGAAGGCGCGCTGCACTGCCGCAGGACCGACGGTGTGGGACGCCCTTTGGTTGTCATTCCCGATCTGCCAACCGGCGCAATCGATGAACGATCGACATCCGAGAGGCCATGCTGGGTAATCGATCCACCGGGCTGTGGCTACTCCGATCCACTCGCGTCGGGTGGTGAGGCCATGGGCGATTGGTTGGTCCCTGTCGTTCGGCTGCTCACTGAACAGGGCGTCGACGCCTACGATGTCACCGGTTCTGGGTTCGGTGCAGTTTTTGCGCGCCGTCTTGCGGGTGCCGACAGTCGGGCTTGCGTGGTGTCATTGCAAGCGGAGCCGGTCTGGTCTGCAACGGCTGTCAGCACGCCCCGCGAGCGACTCGTACCCAAGCCTTGGGCAGATCCCGACGGCGGTGCTTTGTTCTCGACTTGGTACCGGTTGAGAGATCTACGCTATTACGATGAGATCGAGCAAGGCATCCCGCGATTGCGGCGCGAAAACGCCGTGAGCGAGTTCAATACCCAGCGTCTCTACGATGCCCACAAGGGACTCTGGTTGGCCCCTGAGTCGTCGGATCTCATTGCGGCACTTCAAGCAAGCTGCTCGAAATGAGTTGCCGCGTATAGTCGGCTTTAGGCGATTTTAGTATCTGCGCGAAGTCTCCTTGTTCGATCATCCTGCCCTGACGCATGACGATCAGGCGTCGACAGAGGTTGGCTGCGACCGCCAGATCATGGGTGATCAACAAGAGTGCCGTCGATCCATGGGTGAGGTCGCGCAGCAGATCCAAGATCTCCGCTTGCACCGTCGCATCGAGTGCGGTGGTCGGTTCGTCGGCGATGATGAGCAGCGGCTCAACGGAAATCGCCATCGCGATGAGCGCGCGTTGACGCATTCCGCCGCTGAGCTCGTGAGCGAAACGGTACCGTACCTCTGCCGACAGACCAACACGTTCGAGACATCTTACCGCGCGATCTCGCCGTTCCTTCTTTTTGCCGAATCCATGGCGCGAGAGTAGTTCGTCGAATAGATCGCCGACCCGTCGCACGGGGTTGAGCGCTCGAAGCGGATCTTGCGGGATGTAGCTCACGGTGGAGCCACGTAATCGGCGTAGTTCATCATCATCCGCATCGAGTACGGAGGTTTCACCGATCAGGATCTGACCGCGTGATGCCCGAATCGCCGGGGGCAGCAAGCCGAGTACGGCCCGAGCCGTCAAAGATTTTCCCGCACCCGACTCACCGACGATCGCGAGGGTGTCGCCGCGTTCAAGGGTCAGATCCACACCGTCGACGAGCGTTCGCTCTCGAGCGTTTTCGGCAGAGACTAAGTTCAGATCGCAAATCGAAAGCGCTCGTGAGCTCGTCGCGTTTCGCTCGGCGTTCGTGTCGAGGTCTGAAAGTCGCAGCCGACGGATGGGTGAAGCCGATCGCAACGCCAAGGTGTACGGATGCGCTGGTGCGGCGATGACTTCGTTCGCCTTGCCCCATTCGACGATGCGTCCCTCATAGATCACAGCGACATGATCGGCGGTTCTCTCGACGAGATCGATATCATGGCTGATCAGTACATAGGTCAAACCGCGCTCTTCGCGTAGTCGAAGCATCAGCGCCAGGATCTGCGCGCGAATACTGACATCCAAGGCGGAGAACGGCTCATCGCCGATGATCACCTTCGGCTTCAGCAACAAGATTCGCGCCAGCGCGAGCCGTTGTAGCTGGCCGCCCGAGAGAGAGCGGGGCGACGCATTGAGCGGCACCCGCTCTAGCCCCACTTCGTCGAGCGCGGCCCTCAAGAGGGTGGTCACCGCATCCGTGGAGGCTGGCAGCTTTGCTTGAGCCTGTAGAGGCTCACACAGAATGCGTCTGACATCATGGTAGGGATTGAAAGTCGAGAAAGGCTCTTGCGAGAGCAGATGCAGACCTGCCGCGGCCGGCGATTGCAACGGCGAGCCACGATATAGCACTTGCCCGCTCGTCGGTGTCAGCATGCCGCAAAGCAGTTTGGCGAGCGTGGATTTGCCACTGCCGGACTCGCCGACGATGGCAACGATCGAACCTGGTTCGATTGCAATGGACACATTCCGCAAAATCGGCCGGGCGTTTTTAACCGCGTCGTATTCGAAGGAAACGTCCGATGCGAGGAGGATAGGGTCGATCATGCTGGCTGCCATGGGTCAAAGATCGCCTTGATGAGAAAGCCGGAGTCGGCTCGCCAGTTTCTCGGCCAAGGAATTCATCACCAACACGGTCCATGCGATCGCAACGCCAGGGCCTATCAGTAACCAGGGTGCGCGATTGAGTTCGGCGCGGGCCTCGGCGAGCATGCTGCCCCACTCCGGCACACCGAGACCAGGACCCAGACCCAGAAACGACAAGCCCGCCGTCGAGATCAACAGAGTGGCAAATTGCAGTGCAGTCAGCACACCGATCGTTGGAGCGATCACGGGAATGACATGGGAAAAAGCGATACGCCACTCCGAGACGCCAAAATATCGGGCGGTTTGCACATAAGGCAAGCTGACGATCCCTCGGGTTTGAGCGGCCGTGACGCGGGCGAAGACCGGCCAACTAAATAGGCCGAGTGCGAGTGCCAGCGTGAAGGAGCTGCGGCCGAGTACTGCGACCAAGGTCACGGCAAGCACGAGTGATGGGAAAGCAATGGTGAGATCGACAACACGATCCAACGCTTGGCGTATCCACGCCGAGGTGAGTGCCGAGAGTAGACCTAGTGCAATACCGATGCCGGCGCTGATCAGAGTCGCAAGTCCAGCGATACCGACCGTATGTTTTGCGCCAACGACGAGACGCCACGCGACGTCTCGACCAAGTCCATCGGTACCGAGCAGGTGGCCGCTTGAAAGCGGCGGCAGTAGTCGTTTGGCGAGATCACGCTCACTGGCCCAGGCTTCCACTAGGTCCGGTGATGCGATGCTGACGGCGATCAACGTCAGCATGGCGAGCAGTGAGAACCGGAATAGGGTGTTCTTCATGCGTGCCGAATCCTGGGGTCGACCCGGCGAATGGCGTAGTCAGCCAGTTGGTTTGCAAGGAACACGAGTGTCGTAGTCACCAAGACCACGGACTGCACGACCGGGAAGTCGAGTAGCAGAACCGAGTCGAGTAGTAGGCGTCCCATCCCGGGCCAGCCGAAGATCGTCTCGGTGATGATAATGCCGTTGACGAGGTTGGCGATTTGCGTGCCGATCAGGGCGGTGGCGCCTAGCAACGCGTTCGGTAGTGCATGCGACAACACGACTGTGGACTCGCGCGCGCCTTGGGCACGCGCCATCACCGCATAGTCGTCCTGCAAAGCGTCCTGAACGTTGACGGCTAGCACTCGGATGAGTTTCGGTGCGAGAAAGGCGGTGATGGTCAGAGCAGGCAGTACGAGTGATGTTGGCCCATCACTGCCGGTGCTCGGGAAGATCTGCCATTCGACGGCGAACCATTGAATCAGCATCAATGCGACGACATACCCCGGGATGCCTTGCGCGAGCAGGATCAATCCGTCCAAAGATCGGGCTACTTTCCCGAGCGGCCCGACACTCGAGCGCGTCGCGCCGAGAAAGGCGCCGAGCGGAATGGACAGGCTGAGATGCACAGCTATCGCAGCAGCAGCCAGTGTCAACGTGGGCGCTAAGCGTTCAAAGGCGAGCGAGAGTGCGTCTTGTCCGCTGACCCAAGACGTTCCGAGATCAAGCTGTACGGCCTGCCAAAGAAAAATCAGATACTGCCGGTAGAGGGGTTGATCTAGGCCCAGACTGCTTCGAATATCCGCGAGTACGGCCGGATCTGCAGATTCGCCCGATAGGATCAGCGCGGGATCTCCAGCTAGTCGGACGAGAAAAAATAGCAGCGTTAACGTCGCGAGCAACAGCAACGCGAGGTTCAGCAGCAGCCGCAGGCTGTAGCGAAGCACGTCAGTCATGCGTTGCGCTCGATTTTTTGCGAATACGATCCCAGCGGATCATGAGGTTGTCCACTTGCAGGTTCTCAAGATCGCGATAAGCCGTAATCTGCTCCATCTCGTGTACGAGGATGACGGGAGGATCGGCCATCATTCGATCATGTGCGAGTCGCAGGAGGCGGTCGCGTTCGAGACGATCAAACGTACGGGCGCGCGTTTCGATCAACTCGGAAACTTCGGGCTGACAAAACGGCGAGTTAGGTCGCTCGCAAGTGAGGTACTGCCACGCTTTCGTGATATCGAGCAGCGGGTCGAGTGCGACCGTGAAGGAGAACAGATCGTGCTGCCAATCGCCCGTAAGCAACTTGGCTCGCCATCGTTCGAACTCCATGGTGTGTACTTTGATCCGAACGCCGACATCACTCAGGTCCGCCAGGATCGCTTCGAAGACGGCTCGGTCGGTGTTGGTCACGACGAGCAGATCCATCTCGAGGTCGATGCCGTTGGGATAGCCCGCCTCCCGCAGCAAGGTACGGGCTTTTTGCGGATCGTAGGGTATTGGTTTACGCGTGGCGTCGAATCCCTCGCTACCTCGGACGCCCATTTGAGTTGCCACCGTGCCGGCACCTGACAGCAGATATTTGACGATCGATTCCTTGTCGATCGCATGATTCATCGCGAGACGCACCTGAGCTGACCGTAGCGGCGAACCCTCTCGTACGACGAAGACCATCATGCGAAGTCGGGGCTCCGCCGCTTGTCTAATCTCGATATTTTTTTGTTTCAGATCGACGATGTCTTCAGGTGCCAGATACATCGCGAGCTGTACTTGACCGGATTCGATCGCCTGCCGTCGAGCGATCGGCTCAGGTATCTCGATGAAGTCGAGACCACCTACGATCGGGGGTCGCCAAGATTGGCGATTGGCGCGCATCAAAACGCGACCCGCTTCCCATCGCTCCACAATGAACGGCCCGGTACCAATTGGCTTGCGGGCAAACGTCTTGGGCCCGACCTCGGCGAAGTAGCGCGGCGGCAATGGATAGAACTGGGACAGTCTCTTCGGGAGCAGAGGATCCGGCTCAGCAGTTTCGATATCGATGCGGTGCGAATCAATGATTTCCGCACCTACGACGGTCGGCAGCAAACTGGTACGCACCAGATCGCGTGCACCATAACCGAGCAAAATCTCGTTGACTGCGAGCGCTACCGCATTCGCGTCGAAGGGTTCCCCGTTCGAAAATCGGACGTCCCGTCTTAGTGTGAAGCGCCAGCGAGTGTCGGTCAGTTGCGTCCAATCGGTGGCAAGCCAAGGTACGACGTTGCCGTTGGCGTCGATGTAGGTCAGGGCATCGAAGAAAGCGGGCCAGATGTCGACTGCCGGTTGACCCGTGTGCGCGGCGGGATTCGCAAACCCCGGCGGGAGACGCCTAGATGCGATGCGGACGACATCGCCATCACCGCTCGCGTTGCGCTGCCGATCAACCGAGTTGGCATCACAACCGGTGAGCAACAGCAGTCCCAACCAAGACGCCATGACAATACCGCGCACCTGCACGAAACTCCGTGATGACCGGCAACCGGGAACGGGGTCACGATACCATGTCGGCAGCCGACCTCTGTCAGGCGGCCCCTGCTAGGCGGAGTGTGACGTGCAACTGAGGCGAATTCGATCGGCGACCGTGGCGACTCCCTGTGTCGATGCCACCGCGTCGGCGTTGTCGGCACTGCTCGAGTATCGGATTCGAGATCGTTCGCCGGTCACGTCGGAGTTGGCTGCGCTGTGGCGTGCTCCTGCCATGGCGGGGCGAGGGTGCATCGTCTTGAGTACGGACGAGTATCCGGATGTGAGTCTGAGGCTCGTCGAGGTGAGTCCGCTTTCGTCCTATCGACCGTTTTGGAGTTTCGGGTGGAATTCGTTCGAGATCAGTGTCGCCGGTCTTGACGAGCTGTTTGGTCGCCTACGGGATGAGAAGTCCTCCTTCTTCAGCATTCGCGGCGAACCGCATGCACTTCGTGCGTACCCCAGCATTCGCGCGATGCAAATCGAGGGGCGTTCGGGTGAGATTTATTATTTGACGGAGGAGACGGCGAGCGGTGTTTCCCCCGTGCCGCCCACGAGTCGTTGTGGGCGTTTATTCATCACGGTGCTCGGAGCACCGGCAATTGAACAGGCGCGAGACTTTTACGCTAAACAGTTCGCGTTGCAGGCGCGCCCGATCCGGGCGTCGAGCGGGCAGGTGGTGCAGCAAGCTTGGGGTGGAACGCCCGATGGAACGCATCCGATCACTTTGTTGCCGTTGTCCGAATCGGCCAATGCGATCGAGATGAACGGCTATGTGCGCGAGGGCATCGTCAGTCGGATCCGTTCGGACGGCGAGCTGCCGCCCGGTAACTCGCTCGTGAGTTTCGAGGTCGATCATCTCGATCTTCAGAGGGAGGATTTACCGTTGACGGTCGGGTCACCGTCAGATGCGTTGTACGCAGGATGTCGAGTCGGATTTTTTGTCGGACCCGCTGGTGAGTGGGTCGAGTTGATCGAGAGGCGATCATGAATTTATCGGATGATATTCAGCGTTGGTGGCGGCTCGATCAATCAACTTCCCACGTTGTCGACCTTCCGTTGCGGCGGCTGACTCTCGATACCGTCGCCTGTGCCATCGCCGGTTTGCAGACTCGCGAGGTGTCGTCCTTCGAATGTGCGCGGGCCGTGTCATCGCCCGGTAACGTCGTCTTCCCTGGCGGGACACGAGCGTTGAATGCATCAGCCGCGGCCTCGGTCGGTGCCATGGCAGCTTGTTGGTTTGAATTTTGCGAGGGCCACGAGTTGGCGCATGGGCGGCCGGGTCTGCACGTGGTCCCGCTCACACTAGCGCTCGGTGCTGCGCTCGATAAAACCTATGGCGAGGTGTTGCGCGCCACGCTGATCGGTTATGAGATCGGCGCCCGCGCGGGTATCGCGATGCGGATCCGTCGCGGATTACACGTCGATGGCACATGGGGTGTGCTCGGCGCGACGGCAGCAGCGGCGAATTTGTTGGGGATGACGGTAGAACGTGCGGTTGCCGCCGTGGGTATCGCAGCCTCGCAGATTTCAACGTCTCTGTATCGTCCAGTCGCCGCCGGTATGACGGCTCGCAATAGCTACGTGGCGCGTGCGATGGAAGATGCCGTGCTGTTTGCACAAGCCGCTGACGCCGGGGTCGATGCCGCCGTCGATACCTTGGCGATCGCGGCCGCCGAGCTCGCCGGCGATGCTCGATTGCAAGACTCGTGGCAGTGGCCCAGCATCGATACGCCCTTGCTCGTACAGGGCTATCTCAAGCCCTATGCTGCCGTTCGCCATGCACACTACGGCATTGCAGCGGCACAGCAGTGGCGTAATCAGACGAGCGTGCAATACGCTCATCAAGATGTCGCTCGACGTGCCGAACGTATCGAGCGAGTGAGTCTCACGGTTTATCCGGAAGCGTTGCAGTATTGCGGCAACCGAGCGCCGCAATCGATGATCCAGGCACAATTTAGTTTGAGTTATGCGGTCTCGCGAGTTTTGGCGGGCTACGACATCACACCGGCTGCCTACTCGCGCGAGGCGTTGCAAGATCCGCTCGCTTGTCGTCTCGAGCGCGACATGATCGTCATCGAAACGCGAGCGTTTTCACGCCGAGCCGCACGACTGCAGGTCGACGTCGATGGGGCCTCGTTCGTCACGACGGTCGATCGCGTCGACGGTGATCCCGATCAACCGATGACGACCGACGCGGTCGTGAATAAGGCAGCGGGGCTGATTTCGACGAGCCTGCCATCGGCCGATGCGCGTGCGTATTCGACGCGCTGGATCGAGGCGTCGCCCGACACGCCGGTGCGAGTGCTGCTCGACCTAGGGAGCTGAACCCGCAGCGCTCTCGAAGAGCTTGGTCGACGGCTCGCGCGAGGCGCGTAGTCGCACGCCCACCTTCTCCGTTTGTTCCCAGGCTCGCAGCACGTTCTCACCAGCGAGCTGACGCAGTTCTGCGTCTGTCCAACCGCGGCGGATGAGTTCGGCGAAGAGGCGCGGATAAGTCGACACATCGTCGAGCCCTTCTGGCCAATTTGGGTTGCCGTCGAAGTCGCCACCGATGCCGACATGGTCGATGCCCGCCACCCGACGTACGTGCTCGATGTGATCGGCCACCATGCCGATAGTGGTGACGGGAGTTTTGATAGCAGCCATGCCTTCACGCATGATCCGTTCACGTTCTTCGGCACTCGCGGCGGCGCGAGCGCGCAAGGCAAGTTCAGCCATGGCCGGTTGTACGATGCGCCCGACTTCGCAGTTCACGAAGCCGGCGACGAAGGTGACCATGACGACGCCGCCATTGCGCGGCAACTCGCGCAGGATGTCATCGGGTACGTTGCGCGGCACGTCGCATACGCCGCGCGCCGAAGAGTGCGAAAAAATCACCGGTGCTTCGCTGATGCGCAGTGTGGCAGCCATCGTGGCGGGCGATGCGTGTGACAGATCGATCAGCATGCCGAGACGGTTCATCTCGCGAACGACCTCTTCGCCAAACGGTGTCAGACCGTTGTGACGGGGTGGCAGCTGCGCAGCGGCGTCAGCCCAGTCCGTATGGGCATTGTGCGTGAGCGCCATGTATCGGACGCCAAGGTCATAGTAGGCACGCAGCGCACCCAAAGAATTCTCGATTCCGTAGCCACCTTCCATGCCTAGCATCGAGGCGATTCGACCCGCGCGTTTAGCCGCGCGGACATCGGCCACACTGGTGGCGAATTGGAATGTGTCCGGATAGCGCGCGATGATGCGGCGGGCGAGTTCGATCTGCTCAAGTTGGGGGCGCGCGAACGGGCCGCGTCCCTCGCCAGGAATGTAGACTGACCAGAATTGGGCGCCGAGTCGGCCTTCGCGAAGCCGGGCGATATCCGTGTCACCTTCAGTGGGTTTTCGTAGGTCGTACGCCGCTACGTCGCCGGGCGCCTTGCCGTATTGCCGGATCGCCATGGGTAAATCGTTGTGACCATCGACGAGGATGGTCGACTCGAGCACCGCGATCGCGCGTCGAAGCGCGTCGTCTTGTTCGGCGGCTCGCGCGGGCGTAAGCGCTTGGGCGAGGGTGAGAAGCGCGATACTCATCGAGAGTAGGGCGGAAGGTATGGTCTTCATGCGTCGAGTGTTATCCCTTCCTGGCGCGTTGCGCAAGCACTCACCAGGTCGACACGGGTGACTCGAGCGAGACGTATACTCGACCCTTCGGTTTAGAGGGGAGTCAGCATGACCAATCGGCGTGAGTGGATTGCGGCCGCAACGGCCGCCACGTTCGGTGCGCTCTTGGCGCAACCCAGTCTCGGCAGCCCGTGGCCAGTCGGTGCCGAGAGCCGTCGGCGCATCGTCAAACCGCCGCGTATCCAGGTCGGTGACACGATCGGTCTGATGATCCCTGCTAGCGCGAATTGGGATCCGGTCGACGTCGACGTGCTGCTCGAATCGCTGGCTGCCCTCGGCTTGAAGGGCAAGCTCGGTAAGCACGTGTTTGATCGGTACGGTTATCTCGCTGGGCGCGACGAGGATCGCGCTGCCGATCTCAACGCGATGTTTCGCGATCCCGAAGTGAAGGCCATCCACTGCATTCGCGGCGGTTGGGGTTCCGCGCGCCTGTTGCCGCTGCTCGACTTCGATGCAATAGCCAAGAACCCCAAGGCACTCATCGGCTACAGCGACATCACCGCCTTGTTGCTTGCCTTGCACGCCAAAACGGGACTTGTCACCTTCCATGGTCCAAACGGTGCGAGCGAGTGGAACACGACCAATGTTGAGTGGCTGCAACGCGTGTTGTGGCAAGGCGAGGCAGCGACTTTCGAAAACCCACGTGAGGCCGGCGATTTACTCGCGCCCGCCAAGCATCGCACGCGCACGCTGCGCGCTGGCGTTGCGCGCGGTCGTCTGCTCGGCGGCAACCTCACCGTGCTCACGGCTCTGCTCGGCTCTTCTTATGTTCCCGATTTCACGGGGGCCATTCTCTTTTTAGAGGATATCGATGAGGCGCCGTACCGTATCGATCGAATGCTGGTGCAACTGAAGCTTGCTGGCGTTCTAAGCCAATTGGCCGGATTTGTTTGGGGCAACTGCACCGATTGCGGGCCGGGCGAAGGGTATGGGTCGCTGACGATCCCGGATGTCTTGCGTGATCACATCGAGCCGCTCGGTATCCCAGCCTATTCCGGTGCCATGTTTGGTCACATCACCCGGCAGTTCACCTTGCCCGTCGGTGCTGAGGTCGAGCTCGATGCTGTCCGCGGTACGATCAGGATGTTGGAGAGTGCCGTCGCGTGATGCGTGTCCACGAGTACTCGTGGCCCGCACGCAACAGGCAAGGGTTGCACGCCGCGTCGGAAAGTATTTGAATCCGGGGCATCGTTTGCCCCCGATACAACAAGACCCCTAGGGAGGGAATATGAAGGGTATCAGGCTAGTCGTTTCCGCGATCATCGCGGGATCTGTGTTGAGTTCGCCGATCATCGCCCAGCAGGTCGGTGGTATTCGGGGCAAGGTCAGTGCTGAAGTGGCCGGCACCAGTCTCTCCGGCATCACCGTCACGGCCACCTCCGACGTGATGCCCAAGCCGCGTTCGGCCACCGTGCGCGAAGATGGCAGCTACAGCTTGCCGTTGCTGCTGCCGGGTCGTTACACACTCACGTTTGCCAATGCGAGCGGCGTGCTGCAAAAAGTCGATGTCGAGGTGCTTCTCGACCAAACCACGACGGCCGATGTGTCGGTCGGCGCTTCGCGCGGTGATGCCGCACTCGAAACGGTACGTATCGTCGCGAGCGGTCTATCGCGCGAAGGTAACGCGTCGATTTCGAACTCGCTGGGTTCGGACAACATCGAGCGCCTTCCGATCGGTCAGGAGTATCGCGATCTGCTCAAGCTGATTCCCGGCGTGCAGTACTCCGAGAACAAGACCTTGGGTCCCTCGGCCGGTGGCTCAGGCGTCGATAACAAGTATGGCTTCGACGGTGTTGACGTCTCCTTGCCGTTGTTCGGTAACTTGGCCTCGGATCCCTCGACGCACGACGTCGCCAACGTCTCGATGGAGCGTGGTGGTGCGAAGGCGATCGGCTTCAATCGTGCCGGCGGCTTCTCGATCAACACGACCTCCAAGTCTGGTACCAACGAGTTCAAAGGCTCGGTCGAGTACAAGACTCAACCGAAGAGCATGGTCGCCAAGATTCGCGGTACGACGAGCTATCAGCTCGAGCAGACCTGGATGAGCGCCGGCTTCGGCGGCCCGATCATCGAAGACTCGCTGTTCTTTTACGCCTCCTACTATCGACCGGAGGTCAACAAGGACAACCCGGTCACCGCCTATGGCGAGGTCAAAGATTACAAGAGCGTGCGTGACGAATACTTCGGCAAGCTCACGTGGGCACCGACCGACGATTTGTTGTTCAACTTGAGTCTGCGTACGTCGGATCGCGAGGGTCGAGGCCTTGGCATCGGTGCGTTCGACCCCGATTCTCAGAGTGTGGGTGAGGCGTCCTATCAGGACATTCTCACGCTCGATGGATCGTGGATCATGGGTGAGAACTCGACCTTGAGTTTCAAGGCCGGCAAGTTCGAACTCGAGACCGCTTCGGTTCCGGACGTGCTTCTCGGCTTCACGGGCAAGATTGGCGATCGACTGAATATCGCCGATCTCACCAATCAAGGACGGTTCACCGTCCCGACACTGATCACGGCGACGACAGCTGCTCAAATCGCGCGTAATGCGGCGGCGCAGGCGTTGATCAATCAATATGGCTACACCAACTCCTCGGGCGTCAAAGCCGGCGGTGGCCGAGTCGGCGTATTCCCCGAGATCAACGATCAGAACTTCTACCGTGATACGGCCGAAGTGGCCTTCGATCACAAGTTCGAGGTCGGTGAGACCCAACACAAGCTGCACGTCGGTGCGAAATACTCCAAGATCACCGAGGAGTTGCTGCGTACGGCTAACGGTTGGGGTGCGATCACCTTCAACGGCAATCTCAGCAACACGACGACGCTGGGTACGCGCAACGTGCCCTATGCGTATCAGGCCACGCTGCTGCAGGCGGGTGCCACCGACTCGGCTGGCAACCCTCTGACGCCGTCGATCGACTCGCAGGTCAAGTCGTACAACCTCGAGATCAACGACACCATCACCGCCGGTGATTTCGAGTACAACCTCGGCGTGCTCATCAGTCAGGACGAACTCTACGGTCAGGGTCTGCGTCCGAAGGCGGGCACGATTTCGGGTTACGAGCTTGCACCGGGCAACCGCTACAAGATGTACACCGTCGATTGGAAGGACATGATCCAGCCGCGCTTGGGTGTGACTTGGCGCTACGAAGGCAACGACACGATCTTTGCCAACTTCGCCTCCTACAACCCCGAAGCCTCATCGCTCGCGCGTGCGGCCTCTTGGGATCGTAGCTTGTTCGGTCGTTTGGTCGACGTGCGCTTCGACAGCGCCGGCAACTTCCTCGAGGCGGCTTATCGTGGCTCGTCTAGCGGTAAATTCTTCGCCGATGGCTTGAAGCCGCGTCGCATCGACGAGTTCACGATTGGCACGACGAAGGCGCTGGCATCCGGCTGGTCGTTGCGCGGTCACCTGCGCTATCGCGAGGGTTCGCATTTCTGGGAAGACGTGCCGAACGACGCTCGTTTGCGTGTGTACGCACCGAACGGCGGTGCTCCAGCCAATATTCGTGCCTTGGGTCTCTATGTGCCGAACCTGGCTGACGTGCGAGCCGAGATCGGTGGCTCGACCTATGTCATCGCCGAGATGGATGGCGCCTACACCAAGTACTACGAGGCAAGCCTCGAGGCCGAGTGGGTGGGTGAGCGCACGTATCTGAATGCGTCCTTCGTACGCAGCCGGTATCGCGGCAACTTCGACCAGGACAACACCACGACGGTTAACGACGCGAACACCTTCATCGGCTCGTCGTTTTACGCGGACGATCCGGGCAAGTTCACTTGGGACAACAAGGACGGCACGCTCTCGGGCGATCGACCGTACTTGCTCAAAGTATTCGGTCACTACACCACGGATTGGAAAGCCAACTTGGGCGCGTACTTCGTGTTCCAGTCGGGTCAGCCTTGGGAGAAGTGGTCGGGCACTTACTATGGTCTGCGCGTCAATAACTCCTACGACACGACCTCGTCGTACGCCGAGCCTGCGGGTAGCCGTCGCAGCGCCAGTCACTGGCAACTCGATCTGAACTACACGCAGGAATTCCAAGTGGCCTCGTTGCCCACCTTGAAGTTCCGTGCGGATCTCTTCAACGTGTTCGATCGACAGACCGGATACAACATTGATCCGGTCGACTACAGCCCGCAGTTTGGTCAGGCACGCAGCTTCTTCCTGCCGCGGCGTGTGCAGCTCTCGTTGCGCGTCGACTTTTGATCGGTACGCAATCGACGAAAAAACCCGCTTCGGCGGGTTTTTTCGTCAAGCGGGTCGGAAACTGAGACCCAAAAGCGGGGTGACAGATGATCAAAGTCGGTCCGATACGTGCGCTGGCGTGGGGCATGCTCGCGCTGCTCGGTTCGGTCGCATCCGCAGCGGGATCCGGTTGGACCAACAAAGTCGATGCCGCGATCGAGGATGCCATCACGCGGCAGCAGATCCCGGGTGCCGTGGTGTGGATCGGGCGTGGTGATCAAACCCTGTACCGCAAAGCGTATGGTTATCGCGCTGTAAAACCGACGCTCGAGCCTATGAGGCTCGACACCGTATTCGACCTGGCATCGTTGACCAAGGGCATCGCGACGGCGACGTCGGTCATGATCCTCGTAGAGCAGGGCAAACTTCGGCTCTCCGATAAAGTCGCGCAACATCTGCCCGAGTTCGCGAGACACGATAAAGATCAGATCACCTTGCGTCATCTGCTGACGCATACGTCGGGTCTGCGTCCGAGTCTCGATCTGAGGGGCGATTGGTTGGGCGCCGATGAGGCCGTTCGGCGAGCTGTCGACGAGCTCCCGCAGTCGGCGCCCGGTGAGCGCTTCGTCTATAGCGATATCGGCTACATCGTCCTGGGTGAAATCGTAGCGAGAGTCGCAGGTCAACCGCTGCAGACATTCGTGCAGCAGCGGATTCTCGATCCGATGCGCATGACATCGGCCGGATTCACACCGATAGAGGCGCGACGCGATGTGATCGCGCCGACCCAGTTCTGTACTGCCTACGGTTGGCCATGCGATGGCCCGAATCAAATATTGCTGCAAGGCATCGTGCACGATCCGACGGCCCGTCGTATGGGTGGCGTGGCAGGTCATGCGGGTTTGTTCGGTTCCGCCGAAGATCTGTCGAGATTCGCGCGCATGTTGCTGCGCGGTGGCGAACTGGATGGACGACGTGTGCTGTCGCCCGCGGGCGTAGTCCGCATGACATCGACGGCAACGCCGCCGAATTTGAATGTGCAGCGTGGGCTCGGCTGGGACATTGACAGCAGTTACTCGGCCAATCGCGGTGACCTATATCCGATCGGATCTTTTGGTCATACGGGTTTTACCGGCACGTCGATCTGGATCGATCCAGTCAGTCGAACCTATGTCGTGCTGCTGACCAACCGGGTGCATCCCGATGGCAAGGGCGATGCGACGCCAGTGCGATCCAAGGTCGCCACGATCGTGGCGGCGGAGTTTTCTGCGAGCGAACCCGTCGATCGATGGCGTGCGCAGCGTTACGCTTCGCCGGAGTTTCCAACTGCGCCACTCGCGCGTGCCGTGAGTGTTGGCGACGTACGGCAAGGTATCGATGTGCTCAGGGCGAGTGGATTTGCGCCGCTGCAGGGCAAACGAGTCGGACTGCTAACCAATCAGACCGGCCGTTCGCACGACGGATTGACGACTATCGACCTAGTGGCGCAAGCGGATGGCGTGACGTTAGCCGCATTGTTCAGCCCTGAGCATGGCATTCGGGGCGAGCTGGATGAAAAGGTGCCTTCGTCGCGCGATGCGAAGACGGGTCTCGTCATTCACTCGCTCTATGGGGAAACTCGTCGACCGACCGACGCGATGTTGGCCAATCTCGATGTCATCGTGATCGACTTGCAAGATGTCGGTGCGCGCTTCTATACGTACGCCACCAGTATGGCTTACATGCTCGAAGCTGCTGCAGCCCGTAAGCTGCCTGTAATCGTGCTGGATCGAATCAACCCCATCGATGGCGTGAGTATCGAGGGCCCAAGTCTCGATTCCGCGGAGTTATCGTTTACGGCTTATCAACCAATGCCGATTCGACATGGTTTGACGATCGGCGAGCTTGCTCGCTACTTCAACCGCAAAACGTCGGCAGCGCTGACGGTGATCCCCGTGCAGGGATGGGATCGTCGCAGCTGGTTCGACGAGTCGGGTCTTCGCTGGGTCAATCCCTCCCCAAATCTTCGCAATCTCGTCTCGACGAGCCTCTACCCGGGAGTTGCCACGATCGAAGGAGCGAACGTCTCGGTGGGTCGCGGTACCGACACTCCATTCCAGCTCATTGGTGCACCGTGGATCGATGCAACCGAGCTCGCTCGTCAACTCAATGCGAGAAACATATCGGGCTTACGTGTCTACCCGGTCAGTTTCACGCCGACGAGCAGTAAGTTTGCCGGCGAACTGTGTCATGGTGTGTTCTTCGTCGTGACGGATCGTGCCGCCTTGAAACCGGTACGACTCGGCGTCGAGCTGGCCCACGCCCTGCATCGGTTGTACCCGAGTGAATTCGAGCTTGATCGGATCGCGGGCTTGTTCGGACGTCAGATCGTCGGGCAGCTTCGATCAGGTCTTTCGGTCGATGTCGTCGTGGATTCCTGGCGGACGGTCGAGAACGACTGGCGACAGTCGCGGCGGGAGTTTTTGATCTATGGAGTCGAGGGCTCATCGAGATGAAATTGTCGGCTGAACAGGTTGCAGCATTCTTCGATCGCGGCTGGGTGGTGGTTCCCGCGCTGTTCTCCTCGAGCGAGATGAGTCGTGCCCGTGAGGCCTTCGAGCGTTTGTATGTCACAGCACAGCAATTGCGCACGACCCAAAATCACGCCGGTGCGTATTTCGTCTTGGAAGCTCCGCCGCAGGGTGAGGTGATCGTCAAGCGAGTGGTTTGGGCTGGTGGAGCGGAGTCCACGTTGCTGGATTTGTCGGCTGATAGCCGATTGGTTGAGCCTGCTCTGCAGTTACTCGGCAGTGATCATTGCGAGCAGTTGCTATGTCAGGCGCACTTCAAGATGCCCGGTGATGGCGTCTCATTCGATTGGCACCAGGATATTCAGCACCGCGATAAGGGCCCTGGTACCTGGAAGGATTTGAACGGTCGGGGCTCCTATGTGCAGACGATCACGCTGATCGACGACATGACGGAGAAAAACGGGCCGCTCAAGTTCATTCCGCGCGAATCGGTTCGAGGTGATGCCGAGGGACGCATCTTCTCCTCGCACTACGACTACGGCACCCCGATGGATCCTGCAGCGGAGGCTGCGCAGTTCGACGAGTCGGCGGCAATCACGGTCACCGGAGAGAGTGGCTCAGTGCTTTTTTTCGGTCCCTATGCTGTGCATGGCAGCACATCGAACGAATCACAGTTTTCGCGTCGCGTGCTGATCAACGGCTATGCCTACCCGGGCGCCAACGGACGCGTTTATCCGGGTGAGGGGTCTGGCCGCAGATTGCCGCGCGTATGACGTATTTCGGCATCCTCGATTGGTTGGTGGTGGGCGCTTACTTCGCGCTCGTCACTTTGATTGGGCATCGCCTGAGCGGTCGCCAATCCAACGTTCACGAGTACTTCCTCGGCTCGCGTAGTTTGCCTTGGTATGCCGTGTCGGCGTCGATCATCTCTACAACTGTCAGTGGCGTGACCTTCATCGGTGTCCCTGCGTTGGTATTCGCCGACGGCGGGGATTTCCGCTATCTGCAGTTCTGTGTCGCCGGGTTTATCTCGAAGTGGATCTTCGGTCACTGGATCATGCCCAAGCTTTACGCAGGCTCGTATGCCAGTCCCTACGATTACATCCGCGATCGGCTGGGCTCGCGCTTCGGTCAGTTGTCGGCGTTGCTGTTCTTCGTCGGGGCCATTCTGGGGCAAGGCGTGCGCATCTTTGCGGTCTCGCTGGTTCTGGAGCTGCTGACGGGCCTCGATTTCACGTGGTGCGTGATGCTGAGTGTCGGTGTGGCCGTGGTCAGCACTTGGCTCGGCGGCGTAAGGGCCGTCGTGTGGACCGATGTCGTCCAGTTCATCATGTTGATCGCGGGTGGTTTGATTGCCGTTTGGTATGTCGCTGCAGAGTATCCGGGTGGGTTCAGCGCGCTGATGAGTGCAGCGGATGACGCTGGAAAAACCCGCATCTTCGACTTTTCGACCGATCCGCTCGTGAGCTTCACGTTCTGGGCCGGCGTCTTCGCAATGCCATTTCAGAATCTGGCGGCCTACGGTACCGATCAGTTGAACACGCAACGCATGTTGTGTTGTCGATCTGTGACCGAGGCTCGCCGCGCGCTCTATGCCAGCAACATTGGTGAGGGAGTAGTCGTACTGTTTCTGTTGGTGGGTGTGTCGCTGTGGGGTTTTTACGGTCGCGAGGCGATAGACCCCGCTTTCGCCGGAATGGTGGCTGAGAACACGGATCGGATTTTTCCTGCGTTCATTCTTTCCGAGTTGCCGAGTGGATTACGCGGCTTCATGGTGGCTGCACTCTTTGCCGCTGCCATGTCGAGCCCGGTCTTGTCGGCATTAGCCGAGACCAGTCTCACGATGTTCCATGATGGGCATCGCCGAGGGACTCTGGCCGATGCTGATGCAGTGTGGTTGTCACGTCTTCTCGTCGCGTTCTGGGGTGTCGCGCTCGGTGGATTTGCCATCATGCTCGGCGGAACCGACGAGCGACTCATTCCACTCGCATTCGCCATGACGGCCTATACCTATGGGTCGATGCTGGGCTTGTTCTTGATGGCTTTGTTCATTCCCAAGCGTTACATCCGTCAACCGGCACTCGGCGTCGTGGCATCGATCGTCGGGGTGCTCGTGATCGACAATGCATCGATATTCGGTTTGGTTGACAGCGGTAAGTTGGTCGCATTCCCGTGGTTGTTTCCGCTGGGTTTAGGCTTGTGTCTCGGCGTTGCGTTGCTGCCGATCGGCAAGTCTCGCGATACGCAGCCTCGGAGCGCGACATGAAGGTCCGGTCGATCGTTACCGCGGTCCTGTTGGTCTTGGGTGTTTGTTCGTTCCCGGCGTCTGCCGATGAGCTTGAAGCGCGTTTGCGTGAGATGTCCAAGCAGATCGATGGGCGAGTCTCCCTCTACGCCCGCAATCTCGACTCAGGGCGTGAAGTTGCCATCCATGCGGACGAGCCGGTACGTACCGCCAGTACGATCAAATTACCGATCGCTTGTGCGGTCGCCCAGTTCGTGGCCGATGGTAAATACGCTTGGTCTGATCGGTTGACCATTCGCGCCGAAGACAAGGTCTCGGGGTCGGGCGTACTCGCGGATTTCAGCGACGGTGAGTCGATCTCGCTGCGCGATGCGACGACGCTGATGATCATCGTCAGTGACAACACGGCCACCAATCTCATCCTCGATCGAGTCGGTGGCGATCCAGTGAACGAATATTTGGCGTCACTCGGTTTCGAGCGGACTCGAGTGATGCGCAAGATTCGAGGGGATGGGAATCAGCTCAAGCCGGCACAGGGGTGGACGCGCGAAGGCGGTCGTCCCGAGAACCAACGTTTCGGTATCGGTGTCTCGACGCCGCGAGAGATGGTTCGCTTGTTGGAGTTGCTCGAGCAGGGGAAAGTGGTCGACGGCGATTCCTCGCGACTCGTTCTGCAGATGCTCGAGCGGCAGCAATACAAGGATGGAATTGGACGCAAAATCGATCAGTTTCGGGTGGCGAGCAAGTCGGGCTCACTCGATGCGCTGCGTAGTGATGTCGGGATCGTCTATACCCCCCACGGGCGCGTGGCGATTGCCATTACGATCGATGGTCTGCCGCAGATAGACTACTCGCCCGATAACGCGGCTCAAAAATGGATTGCCGACGTATCGCTCGTGTTGACGGAGGCGTTGCGATGATCATCCACAAGCCGTATTTGCTGTTCCTCGGTGATGCTCACGATGATCTTGCCGCCAAGACCGCGATCGGCGTGTGGCAATGGCGGCCCGAGGAGTGCGTCGGTCAGTTGCGTTTGCCCGGTTGTGTTCCCAAGTTGCCTATCGATGAAATCGACTTGGAGGAAGGGCGTCGTCGCGGTGCACGTACCCTGCTCATCGGGGTGGCGAATCGAGGCGGCACCATTGCCGAGAGCTGGATTTCGGTGCTCGTGCGTGCGCTGGAACTTGGTTACGACCTTTGTAACGGTCTGCATACCCGTCTTGGGAGTATCGCCCCCATTCGCGAGGCTGCAGCGCGATCCGGCGCTCGCATCATCGAAGTGCGGGAACCCGCGCAATACCCGATCGCCAACGCGTTGCCTCGCAGCGGGCGCCGTCTACTCGCCGTCGGCACCGACTGTTCGGTTGGCAAGATGTACACGACGCTGGCTTTGGAGCGCGCGTTGCGCGACCGAGGTGTGCCGGCTGATTTTCGCGCGACCGGACAGACCGGCATCATGATCGCGGGCGGCGGTGTTCCAGTCGACGCGGTGGTGTCGGATTTCGTCGCCGGTTCCGTCGAGCAGCTCTGTCCAGCGAATACGCCTGATCACTGGGATCTGATCGAGGGGCAGGGGTCGCTCTTTCACCCGTCATACTCGGGAGTCAGTCTCGGATTACTGCATGGCGCGACGCCCGATGCGTTGGTCATGTGTCATGAGCCAACCCGCCAACACCTGCGTGGTTTGCCGCACTGGCCTGTCCCGACGCTAGAGGACTGCTTCGAGTTGCATTTGCGCTGTGCGCGAATGATGAATCCCGCCGCTCGTTTTGTCGGCATGGCGATCAACACTTCAGCGCTGGCCGATGACGCGGCGCGCCGTTTGCTGAGCGAACTCGCGCAGCGTTTCAGTCTGCCCGCATCGGACCCGGTTCGTTACGGTGTCGACTCGATCGTCGACGAGATGCTGCGCTGAACTAGGCGCTGCGACTTAGCGGCAGAGCGTCGGCTGCTTCTCGATCAAACTGCGCGTTGCCGCAAACTGCTGCAGCGTCGCCGTTGTCGGCGTGTGTCCCTCACCAGGCAGATAAATGCCGAAAGCGATGTCACCCTGCTTGTCGTAGAACAACACACCACGCTGCGTTTCGTCGCCGATGGCGAGTTCCATTACGTAGATTGCCGACAGCAGGTCAGGACGCAAATGGCCATGCATGCCCTCGGCTTCCGATTTCAGATTGAAAAATTGACTGCGCTTCGAGGGCTCTCCCTCGGGTATACGGCCATGTGTTTCAAAGATATGGCCGCCTTTCATGACGACAGTGACAGCTTCGTCCCATGCCGTGAGGCTGGTCCAGACACTGCGGAAAACGCTCGCATCGACTCCGTAACTCGCCGGCGCCAACGCGCTCTGGACGGTTGCCTCCGGCAACGAGAGTTTCGCCGCGACTCGGTAGGGTGCGGGTTTAGCCGGATCAGCCATCGCCGCTTGGATAAGGGATCGTTGTTCGCTCGTTGCGCACAACGGCGAGGCCGCAGCCAGTGGTGCCATCGATACAACGCAGAGTCCGATCGCCAGCAAGAGTGAGTTTCTCATGTCGTGGTCTCCTGAGCGGTGAAAAACGAGGCTACACTCGATTGCAAGATTACGTCATTCGTTGAACGTCAGGGCAGAGTGATGGTGGTTTCAAAGACCATCGCCGCACTGCCCACGATCCATACGCCCGCGAGACGACCATCCTCGAACTCCAACTCAACGTCGACTCGACCAGGGCGGTTTTGAAATTGGCCTTGAGCGCCTGAGAACTCGACTTTATCGCCGTTGCGTTCCAGAAGTCCGTGGTGCAAGAGGTAAGCGCCGAGCAGTCCGTGTGCGTTACCACTGACCGGATCTTCGGGAATGCCGATAGCCGGACAAAACATGCGTGACAGCGTGAGGCAGTCCGCTTGCCCCGATTCGGTCGTGAACACGAAGTGTCCCGATGCGCCGAGCTGTGCCGAGAGCGTCGTCAGACGGCCAAAGTCCGGTTTCATCTGCTTCAATTGCTGAGTGCCGCGCACACCGATGAGCAGTCGATTGCCCGCGCCACCGACGATACGCATCTCGCAGCGCGGATCGAGATCGGCACTCGAGAGTGCGAGGGCATCGAGCACGGCAAGTCGCTCACGTTCATTCAGCTCACGACCTAACGGGGGCGCGGGCTGTCGAACGGCGATACGGCGGTCTGCGCCTGAGCCGCGGATTTCGACGTCGACCCGTCCGGCTTTCTGCTTTTGACGAGCTCGTCCCGGATGTGGTGCGGCATCACGCGAGAGGACGTAGTGGGTCGCGATGGTGGCGTGACCGACGAAGGCGGATTCGGTGCGCGGTGTGAAAAATCGCACGCGCAGATCGTGATCGTCACTCTCGGGCGGCAGTACGAACGCGGTGTCACCGTTGTTGAGCTCGCGGGCGATGGCAAGCATCTCCTCGTCGCTCAATACCTCGGCGCCAAGCACGACACCTGCGGGGTTACCGGTGAAAAGTTGCCGCGTGAACGCGTCGACCTGAAAGACCTGTACGGTTCTCGACATGATCTGCCTCCCATCGGGCGAGGGCCCCATTGGCTGACGCAAGGGGCGCGATTGTAGGCAAGTCGGTCGCCGACTGCATCCAGCACTTGCAACTGGCTGATTTTCAAGCAAAATAACCGCCTACCTTGGGGTGGCCTTTGGGCCTGAGACGTCGCATGGGGCGGCGAACCCGTTGAACCTGATCCGGTTAGTACCGGCGGAGGGAGCAGGTGTATCCATTTCGTCTGTCGCGTTTTGTGTTGGTCTTTTTTGTTCTCGTCGTTCTCGCGCCCGTCGCAGCGGTGTCGGCGGCCGAGTCCGAGCCGGTTCTTGAAGAGGTCATCGTGACCGCGACGTTGCGGCCGATGGCGTCTCTGGAGGTTCCCGCGAGCGTCACGGTCCTCGATCAAGGCACGTTGCAGGCGGCGGGCTTGCAACATCTACAAGACGTGCTGCCACTCGTGCCGAACCTCAACTGGGCTTCCGGCAGCTCCCGACCCCGTTACTTTCAACTACGTGGAATCGGCGAGACGGATCAGTGGCAAGGCGCGCCGAATCCGTCGGTTGGATTTTTGATCGATGGGATGGACTTTTCGGGTATCGGTATGCCAGCGACGCTGCTCGATCTCGAGCAAATCGAAGTATTGCGGGGGCCTCAAGGAACCACCTTCGGTGCCAATGCGTTAGCGGGCTTGCTGCACGTACGTAGTCAAAAGCCGACAGACGAGCAGCAGCAACGTTGGGAGGCCAGTTGGGGCGAGGCGGGCGTGGCGTCACTGGGTCTCGTCGCAGGAGGAGCACTCGGTAAGGAGTCTGCCTGGCGTGTTGCCGCGCAGCGTTATCGTGCCGATGGCGCACGCTATAACGAATTCTTGGCTCGCGACGATACCAACGGATTGTCGGAGGACACCTTGCGCTGGCGCAGCACGCATCGATTTGCACCGCACTGGCAAGCCGATTGGTCTGTGCTTGCGGTCGATCAGGATAACGGCTTCGACGCGTTTTCCATCGATAACTCGCGACGGACTCGATCGGATGATCCTGGTCGTGATCGACAGCGCTCTTACGGTATGTCGCTACAGTTGGCGCGTGAGGGGGCGGTGGAGTTTCGAAGCGTCACTGCACTCGTCGATGCAGACATTCTCTACTCCTTCGACGGCGACTGGGGTTTTGATCCCGACTACGACTTTACCTCGCGATTCCTCCGAGATCGTCAAACCATCAGTCAGGACTTGCGTTGGTTATCGAACGACGGAGGATGGATTGTCGGCCTCTATGGTCTGGATATCCGCGAGAGCAACGACCAGCTCGATCTTTACGGCGGCGAGATCTATCGCAGCTTGCGTAGCGATTATCGGGCTCGCCACGCGGCGCTCTACGGCTCTGTCGATCAGGCGCTGTCGAGTCGCTGGACCCTCACGGTCGGCGCACGCTTCGAGCATCGCGACTCGGATTATGTCGATTCCGATGGTACTGACCTGACGCCGGGCGAGAGCATGTGGGGTGGTAACGTATCACTCAGCTACCAAATCGATTCGCATCGACGCGCATACGTATCGCTCGCGCGCGGCTACAAGGCGGGAGGTTTCAACATCGGCGCCGTGATTCCGACTGATCGTCGGGAGTTTTCGGAAGAGGTCTTGAACTCGATCGAAGTCGGCTACAAGGCGGAGGATCCGAATCGCCTTTGGCGTCTCGAAGCGAATCTGTTTTTGATGCGACGTGCGGATCAACAAGTGAGCACATCAGCCCAACTCGATCCGGGCGATCCGCTATCGTTCATTTACCTCACGGACAATGCTGCGCGTGGCGAGAATGCGGGCCTAGAAGCCAGCGTCAGTCGCCGAGTGTCGGCGCGTTGGCAGTTGTCGGCTGCGGTGGGTGTTTTGCGTACACGCTTTCTGGATTATGCGACGGTTGATCGCGACCTCACGGGTCGCGAGCAGGCGCATGCACCCTCGCGACAAGCGGCATTGAGCGCCGAATATCGTCACGAGCGCGGTTGGTTTGCGAGAGCCGATTTACAGCATGTCGCTGCGTTCTACTTCAGCGACAGTCACGATGAACGATCACAGTCCTACAACTTGCTCAATCTGCGCGCGGGCTACGAGACTTTACGTTGGCGGGTCGATGTGTGGGCTCGCAATGCTCTAGATGAAGACTATGCCCAACGCGGTTTTTTCTTTGGTAACGAGCCGCCGGACTATCCGAACAAGCTGTATGTGCAGCTGGCGGATCCCCGTC
>JACCDJ010484009.1_pt1 | contig 38278 bp, 29 predicted proteins | sample 7444481 | NCBI WGS metagenome assembly JACCDJ01 (sample SAMN15323435, study PRJNA562643) | freshwater metagenome | isolation source: river surface water | place: USA:Blue River Watershed | collected 2017-08-15
CCTTTATATATTATAAATAATATTTTTTATTAAATTTTAAATATATATAATCAAAAATGTCACATTTTGATAAAAATTTGAAATACACATAAATTCTAAATAATAGAAATAGATTATCCGAAAAAGAGTAATAGTAAAATTTACATGCATAATAGTTTATATAATAAATTTTTCCAACAATTCAAGAAATTGAATATAAATTATAATAAGTAATTATGGAAGAATTATAAAATATACCAAAAATAATAATTGATTTAAAAAAGAAATTGAGATTGGAAGATTTTAAAATGGATTATAGTACTATTAATGAGTTAATCAAAATAATTTTATTAACTTGTGATAAATGTGATTAAACAGACACATTTAAAATAAAAGGGACGATTAAAGCAATAAATTAATTTCTTCTTATATTTAGATATGCTTTAAATGGAAGTGTTTTAAAAGGTGAAATTTTAAAATTATTTAAATATCGTTAAGAAATTAAAGACATATTTATTTATAGAACACCCACTATATATTAATTTATTATACCGTATTTAAAGCTCGCTGAAAAAGACGAATAACTCACTGAAAAAGACAGAGAGATTAATGAAAAAGACGAATAACTCACTGAAAAATACAAAGAGCTCAATAAGTTGAAGCACAAATTAAATATGTGAAATATGAAATTAAAATTCAATCAATCTTTTTATATACTTTTTTAATGTTTATTATATATAATCATACCATGCATATAATATAAAAATAAAAAAACATAACAAATTATATATAATGAATTTAATCAAATTAAATTGATTTAAATGTAAATCCTTTATATATTATAAATAATATTTTTTATTAAATTTTAAATATATATAATCAAAAATGTCACATTTTGATAAAAATTTGAAATACACATAAATTCTAAATAATAGAAATAAATTATCCGAAAAAGAGTAATAGTAAAATTTATAGGCATAATAGTTCATATAATAATTTTTTCCAGTAATTGAAGAAATTGAATATAAATTATAATAAGTAATCATGGAAGAATTATAAAATATACCAAAAATAATAATTGATTTAAAAAAGAAATTGAGATTGGAAGATTTTAAAATGGATTATAGTACCATTAATGAGTTAATCAAAATAATTTTATTAACTTGTGATAAAGACGATTAACCAGACACATTTAAAATAAAAGAGACGATTAAAGCAATAAATTAATTTCTTGTTATATTTAGATATGCTTTAGATGGAAGTGTTTTAAAAAGTGAAATATTAAAATTATTTAAATATCGTTAAGAAATTAAAGACATATTTATTTATAGAACACCCACTATATATTAATTTATTATACCATATTTAGAGCTCATGGAAAAAGACGAATAACTCACTAAAAAAGACAAAGAGCTCAATAAGTTGAAGCACAAATTAAATATGTGAAATATGAATTTAAAATTCAATCAATCTTTTTATATACTTTTTTATTAACCCTATTCTGAAAATTATCTGTTTTAGAGTTATTGAATAATATATATAATAAAAATAAAATAAAAGAATATAAAAAAATCAATTTAGATTCATATTTTAAATTATTTTAAGTAATTGATCATTTTATTTCTTAACATAATCACTATTTTCTTTAGTTTCTTACATTCTTAATTCATTTTATTCTTTATAATTTTTAAATTACTATTTAATATTTTCGATTTCTTATATTAATTATGTTGTATGTGGAGAATATGTTTTATTTAATGTGTCCATGTATTTTTTAATATTTTTAATTGATTTAATATAATTTTAATCATCTTAAATTTAAAATAATTCTTTTTCATTTTTATATGTATATTAATTATAATATTAGTATATATACTCTTTTAAATCTTGTTCTGCTTTTGAAACATAAAATGGATCAATATATACATAATGTAATAGTTCATTGCTTTATATATTTTTGTCATCATTTGATGTTTTAATATGTTCTGAATTTCTACGCTTTATGTCTTCTGATCGTCCATATTTATGGTATTTATTACCATTTGTATCAGTGATTTCTCTTAAATAAACACCTGGCAATCCTTATGGTATAATAAATTAAGATCTTTCCATTTCATCATAATGTAATATATTCTTTTAATCATTAGTTCCAAGATGGTATGTGTATATTATATTGGTTGCCCATTTTCTAAATCTTTTTGTATTTTTATTTCTTGAAACATATATTAATTTCATAAACCCTTCATATGTCATAAATGGTTATTAAATGTCTGTATGGTTTATTTTAATATCCCCATTTCCGGGATTAACGGTATTGGGGATATTAAACAATATATAGTCTTCGTTAATTATATATGAATTTCTTTCATCACTTAAAGTTTTATAAATATCTCTTTCAAAAATTGTATTTAAATCTGCTACCTTAAAATATGTTTTTTCAACATCACCCGGTGTGCCCCTGACTTCAATGTCATATATATTTCCTTAATCATCTTTAAATAGTTAATGGTCTTCAAGTTTAATTAAATCGGGTAATTCTTATATTTTTTAAAGAGATAATTTTTCTTTGTCAGATAATTCAATTGTCAAAAGTTTTGGAAAATTTCTTTCAACCCATTCTTGTGGGATACATATAATTTTCTTTTTATTTCCTTCCGTTGTTTATTATAATCCAAATCCTTCTTTTGTTTTTTTATTATGTAAATTAATAACACCTTAAATATTTCTTTTTTGTATAATTTTTGAATATGTTTTCTTACATCCATTATTTGCAAAATATGATTAATCATATTCATACAAATCTTTAAGAGAGTAATAATTTTTACCATCATATTCAAATGATGTGGGTTTATTTTATGTACTCATGATTTTCAAATAACAAATCAAAAAATTAAAAACAATCATATATATAAATATATTATTCTTATACATTACATAATAAATAAACTCTTATATAAAAAAACATACAATCAATTATAATCAATAATATCATTATATACCAGTTTGTTTTTTTAACTATATATTTATATATGAGCGTGCGATACACATGCGTCCAAAGATTTTTAATAATTATTTTCAATATACATATTTGTTGCCGTTTTCATTATTTAATAAAATTCTTCATGTTAAATTTATTGTTCAGAATGTTGAATAATATTTATTTTACCTTTTGATATAATGAGTATTTTTTACATTTTTTTATATATTTTTATTATAAATATAAAATAATACAAAAAATATGTCCAAAGAACCACAAAAATAATAATTTGATACTTCAAATCAATCCTTATATGAATTTAATATTACAAAATATTTCAAATATTATTCTTAAGAATATGTTGAACTATTTTATTTAGTTGCTAAGTATGTGTTTATATATTTAATGTTTGATATAATGAATTATTTAAATGGATAATAAAATTCAATTTTAAGTATAGTAAATATGTATAATTTATCTACTGTTATCATGGGTTGTATGGTATATTATTTGGTTTTTTATAAAATAGTTAAAATTACTTGATTGCGTTTAAAATAAGATTTTTAGAGTATTATTATAATATAAATAATATAAATATTTATCATTAAAAAATGGATTTAAGAACATTGAAACCTTTTTTAATTGTGGCATTTGGATTAACTGTTGTTCTTTTAGGTATTCATGTTGTCAAATAAAAACAAATTATCAATTCATTAAAAAGATAAAATGATAGTATGGCAATCTAATTATAAAAATATTCATAACATTCATACAATACAGAAGAATAATAAAATTAAATAACAGAAGAAGAAGATATGACACAACAATAAGCACATGATATGTTAAATCAAATAATGCAAAATCTTTAAAGTGATTTTGACAATGTGGAAGTAGAATAATAAAAAGATACATAACAAATGGAAACAATTGTAGAAGAAAAAGAAAATGAAATTAAAGAAATCAAAGAAGAAGACAGTGAAGATGAAGAATCAACATAAGATCCAGAAGATGTTGAAAAATTAGCACACGAAATACTAACATAATAAAAATTGTGAAAAAAAATATATCATAATATTAAAATAAAAAAAATATTAATAAATATGGCCGAAAATAATTGTTTTTTTCATAATAGAATGGATTATGGTTTTATGACAGATTATAGACCCAATTCTGATGTTGTATCGGAAGTTGCATCACCTTCTGGTAAAAAACTTTAATAAATGACTTCATGGGAATTAAAATAATACATTACAAAAAACGCAGAATAATTAATGAAATAATAATTTTAAAAATCTTACCACAATTGTTGTTGATTGTATTATTATTAATAATATAATTTAAAGTTTTTCATATATATATTATATAAATATATATAATAAATACAATGGATGATATTTAAAAATCAAATTTATAAATTTAATAATTTATAAATTAACTATCAGATAATAATTCAAATTATCAAGAATATTTGCGAAATTCTTTTGAAGATAATTTGAATATAGATGATAATAGTTAATCATAATCATAATCACAAACATATCCATAATCACAATATTCAATATAAACACCAAAATATAATTTTGACAATTTCTTAAATAATTAACCACAACAACCCTTATAAAATTATTATTTATCTGAAAAAAATTTATAATAACAAAATTTAAGTTAATAAGAAGACAAAAAATAAGGTTTTTTTTCAAAAATCTTATCATAATCAAAAAAAATCATTTAATAAGATAAAAATGATTAAAATGATTAAAATAATATATATAATTAACAATAACAATAACAATAGAAAAATTTATAATAACTTTAATTTGAACGATACCCCCATAATGATGACATATACAATATGTTTTAAAATTATTATTTGAGTAAACAAAATACACAATTATATGATATTAATGAAAAAACATCTTCTGGTAATTCTGAAACTATTTATATTTCAACCGAGTCATATGTTACTTATATGTTAAATTTAAAAGATTAAATATAATAAAGACAAAAATAATAATCTTAAAATTAAAAAAATAATATAAATATAGTTTCATCAAAAGATGATGATGAATCATTAAATTAAGATAGTTAAGATTAATAAAAAGAGTAACAATAAGAAGATGAAAAAAATGATCCAATATAAAAATCGGGGTATGAAAGTAGCGAAAGCAACAAAACTTTAAGTTTAAATTTTTTATCTTAAACATTTGAAAAAAAAATGGGTCCATTTTATGGTTAAATATACCACAAACTAAAAGATTTTGTTATAAATAAAAAAGTAAGTATAAATACAAGTATTAATGGTTCAAATGCTTTAATACTTGCAACAAATTTATAAGATCGAAATTTATTAAATATTATATTATCGTTTTCTCCAAATATCATGTAAGAAGATGTAAATAAAAAAAATGCATTAGACTATGCTTCTTCATTCTAAACAGAAAAAATATTGAGAGATTTAATTAAATACTAATTATCTTAAAGATTACAAGACAGTTCAAAAGTACAAAATATATAAATGTAATAAATGTAATAAACTTAAAAAAAATTAACATAAAGTTAAGATTACAATTAAAATTAATTAGAAGGAATACAAACTTAAATAAATTTCATGAATAATACTATATATTAATTAACATAAGAAAATAAATAATAAATCAAAATAATTTTAGAATAATATATATAATCACAAATTAATTTTTAAAAATAATTTAGAAAAATTGAACAATAAATTGGATAATTTGGATAAGTATTGGCATAAAATTTATTTTAATATTAAAATTTTTAACAAAACCAAAATAAAAATAATAAAAATAAATATCATGATAATAATTCATAAGATAATAATTCAAAAAATACTTCACAAAATACTTCAATGAATCAATATTAATTTTCAACTATTGGTTTATAATAAAATCATATTACAGACAATGAAACAAAATAATCAAATAAAAAATCTATGATTTAAAGAATATGTATATGTTTGAGTTTTTGTTTTTTTCCTAAAACACAAAATTGAAATTTATTATATACATTATTATATACATTATTATATACATTATTATATACATTATTATATAAAGTTTTGATATAAATTTTTAAATTAAATCAAATAAAAAATGAATGTAAAATTTTAATTATTATCTGATACAGCTCTGTGTCCTAAAAAAAATTATGACACAGATGCGGGTATAGATTTATTTTGTTCGGAAACAATTATTATTAATCCTTAATAATAATAACTGATTTAAACAGGGGTTTCTATGGAAATACCACAAGGTTATTGTGGAATTATTAAAGATCGTTCATCAATATCTTCTAAATTAGGATTACATACACATGCGGGTGTAATTGATAGTGATTATAGAGGAGAAATTAAAATACTTATATATAATTCTTCAAATGAAATTTAAAATATTTCATAAGGTGTTAAAATAGCATAAATGTTAATACTACCCGTTCCCAAAATAAATTTAGTATAAATTGAAAAATCTGAAATTTTATCAAATACAGAGCGTGGAAATAAAGGTTTTGGATCTTCGGGTAAATTTTGAAATTTATTATTTTTAACAAATAAAATATAAAAAAAATATTTTTAATTTAATTAATATTAATAATATTATAAACTTAAATATTTAACTATAATAATGCGTTATCCATCTTTAATTCCATATACATAATAAGATACATTAAATACCAATCTTAATTTCAAAGATTGGTATTTAATCAATGAATTATAAGCATAAGATATTGCTGCACATATTTATATTACAATTAGAGATTTAATTATGGAATATAATTAGAACAATACTCCTAACAATAATATATTTGTTAAAGATCCAAATAAATTTATAACATAAATTGTTAAATCAATTTATTATTGTTCATTAAATCGCAAATACAAATATAATCAATATCTATAATAATATGAATTACAATAAAAAGACAATCCAATAATAAAATATAAATATATTTTATGATTCATTTTTTATTTTTAATTACAACAAATAAAATTGTAATTAACATTAATGTTTAAATTAATTACATTGTTGTAAATAATATTAAAATTGGTGAAAATATTCGTAATAAATTATATTTCATTGGAGTTACATATTTTTTTTAAATTTATTTATCATTAATTTAAGTTATAATTTTGTCGATTGTGTTATAAAATATCTAAGATGAATTCATTATAAAATAATATATACTAATATTTCGTTTTAATTTATAAAATTAAATTATTTTAAAGAATAAAAACTTATAAATAATATTATAATAATGTTTGTATATAAATTATTAAAACCGATATAATAGGAAAATATTTATAAATTTCCAATAATTTAATATAATGAAGAATTAAAATAAAAATAAAATTTTTAAATTAATTTAAAAGATTAATAATTCAATATTAATGATAATTAGGAATTATAATTTAATATAACAGACGAATATAAATAAATATTATTAGAATAATTTTAAAATATCATTGAATATGTTAGTATAAAAATATACAAATCAAGAAAATAATGGTTTGGAACAACTGAAATATAAATTGATTAATAAGAATTAAAAGAATAATATATTAATTATTTTAACAATATGATTGAAAATGAAAATAACACATTTAAAATAAAATTACATACAGAACTTTAATAATAATTTTATTAAAAAGATTAACAATATACGGGGGATTTTGATATAATTCTATACAATATACATTTAAACACACAATATTAATAAGGATAATATTTAATAACCAATGATTGGGAGATACGCTTTAATAATATCAATAAAATAAATATTGAACCAGAACCGGAACCTGAACCAGAACCTGAACCAGAACCGGAACCAGAACCTGAAATCATTAAATAAGATGATTTTAATACAGAATATGTATTGGATAATTTATAAAATATTTTTAAAAAATATGAAAAACCCGTTTAATTTAAGAAAAAAATATAATAAGCTTTGAAAACAATATATAATGAATAAAATAAATTTTAATTTTTTATTAAAAATTAATAATAAATATAAGAATTATAATAAAAATTATTATCTCAATCTGTTGATTAATTATCAATTAATGATACAGATTATTTAAATAAAGCGTTTAATTTCTTGTTATGAAAAGAAAATTTTTTATATTTGTATATAAATAAAAAGAAAAAAATTTTTAATAATGTTTAGCCGTCGTGATATTTTTATTGGACTTTTATTGGTAGGATTAATGGTAGCAGTTTTCCTACTTGTTAAATAAAATTACTCTTTTACTAAAAAACCAATCGTTGTTGCTCAACAATCAGAAGGATTTGATCCAGAAATTAAAGACGTACAACCAGGATACAGTGACATTGGAATGAATGTTGAACCAAAAGCTGTTCCATAATCCACAAAAACTGAAGGTGAAAATGACCGTTTGACATCAAAGGATTTACTTCCTTCTGAAGCTATTGAACAAAACTGGGCATCAGTTGTATAAGTACCAAAATCATCTGATTAAATTACAAATTATCTTTCTGCCGGAGAACATGTAAATATTACTTCACCAAACAGTGTTCTTAAAAACGCAAATCTTGATCTTCGTTCTCAACCACAAATTCCTAAAAGCGCAGTATCTCCATTTTTAAATTCTTCATATCAACCACTTGACTAAAAATTTAATCGTGGTGTTGATCTTGAAGAACATGCAGATTAATGAAAATTATATTATTGAAGTTTAAATTGTTGTACTTTAAAATTTTTTAGTTAATTATAAATATATATAATAAAAATTTTTATATAAACATTTTTTATTAAAAATAAATTAAATTTTTAAATAATTATATTATATATAATAATTGGATTGTAATAATCAAAATGACAACATAGAAATAAAAACTAATTTTTAACAATTTAAATTAGTTTTATAATAAATTAAGTTTAAAAAATTAGAAAGAATATTATAATATTATAAATGGTTAAAATGAAATAAGTTTGAGATTAATTGACTGGTTTATTACCCAATATGCAAAAGAAGTGAATATTTTTATTAAATAGCATTAAACATAATAATATATTAATATTTACAATGAATATAAATAATAACTAAGAGCTTATTCAAAATAATATTTTGATCCATTTAGAAGAAATGATAGAATTGAATTTAGTTTAGCGGGAAAACCATTTGAAACTACAATAGGATAATTAAATTTATTTAAATGGCTGATTGAAACGGATATTATTCAATTTATTAAATAAAATAAAGATACAATATAGCAACATTTATAAGAAAATCATGATAAACAAAAAAATAATAAAAAACAATAAAATCAATAAAATATCAGAAGCACAACACCTTCGTCACAATAAATATAAAAACAAAAAACTTTAAAAAAGAATAAGAAAACTAACATAAATGAATACAATATTAAACATACTGTTGATTTCAAATGAAATGGTAAAAAAATCATATAATTCCTCGTTATTTTATTAATATTTGGCGTTTTGTTGTATCAAAACTCTTCTTTTCAATATTGTTCCTGCACATTGGGCATTATTAATTATTTTTAATTATCCATTTGTCGATACAATTTTTGCAAAAAATATGATTACATATTTTTAATTTAACCAGTTTTAAATTTAATAATTAATTTTCACAATAGCATATAGGACATTTAAATTCTTTAAAATGTTTAAAATTTTTTGGTGTATAATTAATTGAAATATAGCACATATTTATGTCATTTATATATTGGTCATAATCATAAATGTCATTTACAAAATTTTCTTAAAAATTATCTTTACAATAATCCATTAAGTTAAATTCTTTATCTGATTTATTTTAATAATTTTATTATGATGGTAAAGAATGTGATAGTTTATGTTCTTCGTAATTATTATAATAACTATTATTATATATTTCTGATTCCTTTTTAATGAATAATATCTCTTTTATACATTTTTTGAAATGTTTATGAAAATCACGATTCGATATTAATTATTGACAATATTGACATTCAATATCATTATCATATAATATTTTCATAGTTTAATCAAATTTTTTATAAAAAAGCATTTCTTTATATATGTTATAAAATTTTCATTATTCAGAAAAACATTCTCTAATAATATATGGCATATATTTCTACATAATTTACCATTATTTTGCTTAAATATTATATTAATTTTAAACATGTTCTGGAATATGTGATGCCTTTTAATAATTTTAAGATTATTTATAGATTTATAGTAAATTGAGTAATTCATTTTTGTTATATTGTAATATATCAATCAAAGAATGATACCAAATAATTAAACCTTTTAAATTATCAAAAGATGTTTATTATATTTTATTTAGTTTTTTTTTATTTTTTAAAATTACATTATATAACTCTATCTATGTATCAATGACTTAAATAATTTATCTATATTAATTCATTATTGAATCATATAATTATAATGTTTAAAATATTTAACCTTCATAATTATAAATATATTACATAATCTATTGATTTTAGATAGAATTTTCTTACTTCATTATTTAGTATTATTATATATATGAGTAATATTATATTTTAATTTATTAAGTAAAAAAATACTATATATATTTAATTTTTTTTAAAAAACAAAAATTGAAATTATTTTTATTTAAAGAGTATTATAGATAAGAACATTAAGAACATTAATAATTAATTATATACATTATTAAATCATCTTATTATACATTTCGTAACTAATCAAATTGGTAAAACATTAGCAAAATACTTTATAATAAAAATATTATAATAACAATGTCTCAACAATCGATTGTAAGATTCATTACCAGTGATGAATTTAATGTAAATAACATTAAATTTGATAAAACTGATATGACTAAATCTTTTTAAAAATTACGCGACCCTTCAAATCAATATTAAATTTTAAATATTGATCCCAGATATCACGATTCACGAACTAATAAGTTATGCACTAAATTAAATATTAAATCACCATTTATGTTGATTCCATATGGAATTAGTGCTTATACTGAATAAAAAAGGGATATGAATGGCAATCTGGTTGAATAACCCAATGTAAAGCCATAATATACTATGTCTGTATCATTTTAACATTCTGCTGACGAAAAAACACAATATTCACCTGAAAAATTTGAAATTATTTCAGAGAATAAAGTTTAAAAACTCGAATCAGAACTTTAAAAAATGGATACATCAATTATGGAAAAATTGCTATAAAACGATGAATTTAAATCGTTTTTTATGACAACTTTTGGAGATAAATTATAAGATTTTGAATGGGACGGTAAAGACGCCCGCAAAGCTTATAAAATCGCAGGAGGAAAACCATCTTATGTTCTACCAAGAGCATAAAAACCAGGTGAAGAAAGAAGTCCATACGCATACCCTACTTTTAAAGTCAAAGCACTTTATAGATAGAATAAGGAAAACAACGAAAAGGAGTTTTTCTTTGATATGCGCAAACGTGATATTGACACCAATACTACACCTCTTGTTCCAAAAGAAGATTATATTCAAGTTTTTGGAAGTGAAATGAAAGGTTGCGTTGCAAGATTTGTATTTAAAATTCAAGTTTGGGTAAATGCAAATTCTAAAACAATGGGAATTAAATATATTTTAACTAATGTTGAATATATTCCATTTTAGACAATAAAAAGTGAGGTTAATACTGAACTTGATGTTGATGAAGACGAAGAAGCAGCACTTGCTATTTTGAAATCTAAGAAGGGAACAACAACAACTCGTCATGTAAATGTATCTGAGACTATTTAAACACCAGTTTAAAAAGAAACAGAAGATAATGTTGAAGACGCAGTTGAACCCGAGGAAGAAGAGGAAGAAGAAGAATCTGAAGAAGAAGTTTCCGAAGAAGAAGAACCAGAACCAGTGATTTCTAAAAAATCACCAGTTGCAAAAGCAACTCGTGGAAGAGGAGGACGCGGAAATTCCAAAGCTTGATTTTAATTATTATACTTTAAATTATGATTTTAAAAATATAATATTGTAATATCAACAAATTTTTTTTATTATTTTATAAAAATAATAAACTTAATATAATAATATAATTTTAAAAAAATGTTTTATAAATAATTAAAAAAATTCGTATTCAATATAAGTATTATAATATTAAGTTTGGGAAATATAATTAATACTTAATTTACATATAATAATATTTATTGTAATAATTTTGATAGAATAAACATTTATAAAAATGGTATGTATTAAATTTTAGAAAATAATATATGGGGTTCATTTAAAGATATTCTATATTCATATTAGTGTATTTTTGTTATTTCTGGGGAAAGAGAATATAGGGGATATTTTTGGAATATAGATGGATGCCAACCATCTATAATTAGTTATCCGGAAATATATACTGGAACAAAACCATTTTCCGATAATAGTCAATATAGTAATCAATTACTTGGAAAAAAAATATACGAATATAATTTATTAAATATATATATAGATATGTTTATTTTTGATTTTTAAGGAATATTTAATACAGCAGCAGAAACATGGTTAATGAATCCATATACTAATAAAATTGACACAGAAATATTAATGTTTATTAATGAATAAGGAATACACCCATTTGGAAATTTTATTACTGTAATTTATGATTAATATAATAATTCTTGGAATGTTTTTAAAAGTTATCGTAACGAATAATAATTAGATACATGGAATATTATTAGTTTATAACCAAATTTTCAATGGTGTAATTAATAAGGAAATCTTATCAATTGTAAAGGAACTATTGATTTTAAGCATATGCTATATTAACTTTAATTGTAAAATTTGATAGATTATTAATTTCGAATTGATACTTTAGAAATCGGTAATGAAGTTGGTGGAAATTGTAATCCTGATTAAAATTTTAAAGGCAAAGGAATAACATTATTTAATTAAATTGATTTTAATATTTAATGAATAATATAAATATAAAGATTTATTTTTTTATTTATAATAATCAAAATTTGAATAAATTTTATATATAAAGATATATTACAAATTATTCTTATTATATAAAATTTTTTTGTATCAAGATTGTATTAAGATTGTATTAAGATTAGAAATATATAATTATCATATTTATCACAATTATCACAATGATATAATCTCAAAATTTCAATAAATAAATAATTCTACAATAAGTAGAAAAATGTAAATATGAAATACACTATGAGGATAAAATTAAAAATGAAAGTCAAGATTATGAAAAAAAAATACTTTCAAAAAATGAATATACAGAATTATGTTATTAAATATTTGAATTATGGTATAAAAACAATCCTTAAAGATTGATTTAACATTAATTAGAATCATTTAATAAATTTATTGACAATTTAATACCTGAAATTATTGAAGGTTTTAACCCAATATAAATATATCACATGTATTCACAAGAACTTTAAGAATATATATTTGAAGTATAAATAAAAATCTTTAATAATTAATTTCTATAACCAAAAATATCTAATAATAATGGAACAGAAGAACTAAATTTTCCAAATATTTCTCGTTTAAGAGGTTTTACTTATGACAGTAATTTGATTTGTGATTTATAGGTTGATTATTTATAATATGACATTAATGAAAGATAAAGAAAATTTGTACATAGAAAAATAATAAAATATGTTGAATTCGGTAAAATACCAATAATGGTTAAAAGCAAATTATGTAATCTATAAAATACAAATATTATAGATTATAATGAATGCCCATATGACCACGGTGGTTATTTTATTGTAGGTGGAAATGAAAAGGTAGTTATATCAAATGATAGAATATGTGAAAATATACCATTTGTTTTTAAAGATAAAAATGGAAACCTTGTATGTGAAATAAGATCAACAAGTCAAGATAAATACTGCCCACCTAAATTATTTAAAATTATTAATTCACAATGTGAAAATTCTATGGGATAATATATACGATGTATTGTATAAAATATTAATAAAGATAGTTATGACATTCCATTATTTACATTATTTAGATAATTAGGTGTTTAAAGTGATAAAGATATAATTTAATTATGTGCATACGATATTAACGATGCAACATTAGTAAATTTATTATAGGGAAGTGTATTTGATGGTAATCAACAATTAACATCAACGGAAGCTTCTGAACTATTATCTAAAAAAATATATGTATGTAATAATAGTACAAGTACAAATGTAAATGAATATAGTAAATAGAGCGAATATTGTAAAAAACAATTAATTTAAGTTATAAATACCGAGTTATTGCCACATATTGGAACATCTGAATAAGATAATTACAATAAAGCAATATATGTTGGATACATGGTCAATAAACTTTTAAAAACATTATTAGGATAAATTAATCAAGATGATAGAGATAGTTTTAAAAATAAAAGAATTGATACTTGTGGATATTAAATGGGATTATAATTTAGATATGCGTATAATAATTTAATAAGAAATGTAAAAGTTATTGTTAAAAAAGCATTAAGAGAATAAAATATTGATGAAGAAGAAGTTAAATAACATTTATTTAATGGAACTTTGTAGCAAAATACTATTATATTAAACAAGTTTTTTAACACAATCGAATAAAGTAATCATTAAAAATTTATAAAATCCAGTATGATTGAGAGTTATATTAAATACGCTTTATCTACTGGAACATGGGTTAAAAAAAATATTTAAAATTGTAAAAAAGGTGTAGCACAGATATTATATAGACTTAACTATCCTTGTACAATTTCTTATTTGAGACGAATAAATACATCAATGGAAAAAAATGATAAAATCATTGAACCTCGTAAAATACATAATACAAGTTATGGTATTATATGTCCAAATGAAACTCCCGAAAGTGATTAAACTGGATTAATGAAACATTTATCTGTCAGCGCAGTTATATCTAATAAAACATCTTATTCTCTAATATATAAAATTATCAATAGTTAAAGTATTTTAAAATTAGAAAATATTACTAAAAATAATATTAAAGATTTTGTTAGAAGAACAAAGTTTTGTATAAATGGCAAATTTATGGGTTTTATAATTGGAAATCCAGAATAAGTTTATACATAGTATTAAAATTTATTATAATTGAAACATCATATGATTATTGATGTATATACATGTATTACTTATGATTTTTAAGAAAATACAATTTATATTAACACAGAGGCGGGTAGATTATTAAAACCTGTTATTATATCCGAAAGTATTAAAAACGGTATTCCTTATGGTTTATATAAACGAATTATTAATAATACTGCAAATTTTTATGAAGTATTTTATAGTTCAGATTATGATATATCATTATTAGAATATGTTGATGTATAACATATGACAAATAGTATGTTATCAATGACATATGATAATTTTTTGAAAGATTAAGCAAAATATCATTATGTAGAATTGAACTAATGTTTTAGTTTAGGAACAACATCATCTATTATGCCGTTTTCTCATCATAATCAATCGCCCCGCAATTGTTATTTTACATCAATGGCAAAATAAGCAATTGGTGTGTACGCAACAAGTTATTAGGAGCGTTTTGATAGTTCTTAATCATATATTATTTAAAATATTTAACGACCATTAGTAACAACAAGATTGTCAAAGTATTTATTTCAAGGATAAATGTATATGGGTCAAATGGTGACATTTGCTTTATGTACATATACTGGGTATAATTAAGAAGATAGTGTTATCGTAAACTAATCATCTTTATAAAGAGGATTATTAAATAATACTGTTTAAAAATCATATAAAGAGATTTATATTAAAAATAATTCCACTTGTGAAACTGAAATTATAAAAAAAATTGAACCAGATCCTAAAAAATAATTACCTTACGATTATTCTAAATTATAAGACGACGGAACAGTTCCAGAAAATGCATTTGTAGAAAAAGATACAGTTATTATTAGTAAAGTAATGCCACAATAAAATAGAAAACAATAAGACTTCAAAGATACTTCATATATTTTAAAGGGAAGTAATGATAAAGGTTTTATTGATAAAATGGCATATAATGGAAAATATTTCAATAGTGAATGTGGTGATGGATAAAAACAAATAAGATTTAGAATTAGAAATCTTGTTGAACCATAAGTTGGTGATAAACTTGCATCAATGAGTGCATAAAAAGGAACAATTGGATTAGTTTTACCAGAATGGGATATGCCATTTACAGATGACGGTATTATACCAGATGTTATTATGAATCCACATGCTATTCCAAGTCGTATGACAGTTGGATAATTATTGGAAGTTTTATTTGGACATGTATGTGTAAATGTTGGTGCATAAGGATACGCAAATACATTTGATTCACTTTCATCCAATGAAATAGAAAATATTTTAATTGAACTTGGTTTAAATTGTTAAGGTGAAAAAATATTTTACAATGGAATGTCAGGAGAATAAATACGATGCAGTGTTTTTTCTGGACCATGTTATTATTAACGATTAAAACATCTCGCAAGTAATAAAATTCACAGTAGAGCAGCAATGGGACCTATTACTTAATTATTAAGACAACCATCAGAAGGTAGATAAAAATATGGTGGATTAAGGTGTGGATACATGGAAACTGATGCTTTAATTGCTCATGGAATATTCTCGTTTCATAGAGAAAAATATCTGTATTGTAGTGATTTATTCTATATTGTAATATGTAATAAATGTAATCAATATGGAATACATAATTGTGAAAAAATGGATAAAAATAAAAAACTATATCATTTTACATGTTCTAATTAAAAATGTGGTAATAAAACTAACATTAGTTTAATATATTTACCATACGCTTTCAAATAATTTGTTTAAGAAATGGAAGCATCTGGAATTGAAATCAATTTAATGACAAATTAAGGTAATAATTTAAGTTTATTGCCTTCATAATTATAAAATATATGATTTTAACCTTTATAATTATTATTTAAAAATTTAATAATTTTTATAATATATATTAAAAATAAAATTATTTAAATATATCTTAATAATGAAATTTCATTTATCATAATTATTAGTGTTGATTATAATATTCATAGTTGGATATAAAGCTTTAAAATAATAAAAATAAGCAGTTGTTGTTTCAGCAAATAACATTGATTTAGAAATAAAAGAAAATTTTGACTAAACTATTGAAGTTAATAACGAAATACAAACAATATATAATAATATCATTGATATTTTTAATAAAACACTTGGGAGAAATCCAAGCAATGAAGAATTATCAAAATGGGCAGATTAAATTCTGAAAAAAAATATCACATACAAAAAAATTGAAAAATATCTTATGACATCTCGTGAATATATTGGTATGGTAAATATGTAATAAAATGAATTTAATTCTGATCTTAAAATATAAATTTAATCATAAAATATGAATTTAATTGTAGAAGATATATATGAAAAAATTTATGGTTATAAACCAACAGATGATATGGTAGTAATTTTAAGATTTTTGTATAGAGCTCTTAAATTTTAAGATGAAAAGTTAAAATAATTTATTTCTAAAAATAAGAAAGATTTTGAAAAATCAAAATAATCTGATTATGGAAATGTTATTGAATTACAAAAAGCAGATCTATCTTCAAAAAATCAAGTTGAAATTGTTAATAAATATCGTAAAAATTTATAAGAATTTTAAAAAGATACAGATTTTTAAAGTGTATTGCCAAAAATTTAACCATCAACAAAAGAAAACTTTTAACCTATTCCTGTATAATTACAAGTTTTAGAAAATCCAGGATTACAGTAAGACTAAGCAGACCTTTTAAATTAAATAAATGATGAAGCAAAAAACGCATTTGATAGAATTAAAGAATCTGATCCAAAAGGGATAAATATTGGAAGAGTATATTATGACAGAAACCTATTTGATTTGTAAGCAAATGCAAAATTAATTGATTCACAATAATGGTTACCACCACCATCTGACCAACCAGTTATGGTTTAATCAAATGTTAGAAATTGAAAAAAAATTGATTTTTTCGTACTTATTAATTCATATAACAAGATTACTAATTAATCACAATATTTATAATAACTAATTACAAATAAACAAATTATACAAAACATTAACACAGAATATTCATAAATACACATTACAAAAATGATTCATAACAATTACAATAGTTATAATCCAAACATTTTGAATTACAAACCAAAATGTTAAAAAAAATATACAGAAGGTATATATGATGGATATAATTATAAAAATTCAAGAATGTTATTTTAAGCAATCAAATTTCATATAGAATAAGGTTTTGACAATAACTTCTAAATCCACAAATTTAGAATGCTTTGTCAATAATCAAGACAAGCAATCAATTCTAAATAAGGAATATATTAATTACATACATGTTTAGAATATTTGATAAAAGAATATACAAAATCACCAAATAGCGATACAGATACAAGTATAAATAATATGAAATCTGTTTTTCATATTATAATTAGATAACCAGAATTTTATATGCAATAAAATAAGATATGGATATTAGCTTTTTAAAGCGCAAATCATTATATCGTAGAGCATATGTATAAACACTAAATCGCCTTTGAATAATTAAAAACAAAATAAATATAAGAAAATCCATTTTATCAAATGATGGAATATTTAATTAAATCAGATGAAACCAAATTACCTAAGTCTTAAAATATAAACAATTATATGAAAATTTATAATTTATATAAAAATAACGGAGGAGATATCAATAAATCTCACTTTTTGAAAGAGAAGGTAAAAGAAGGTTAATTAAATAATAATATTATAACTTAAAATTTATCAACTATGATAATCAAAGACATTAATATTATTTGAAATAAAAAAAATATTTTTTAATATTAAATTAAATAAATTAAATAAATAATTATAAAAAATGGCATTTCTTTAATAAAAACATTTGATTATTGCTGCTATTGTTGTTTTTCTTATTATTGTTGAAATTGTTGCAAATATGTTTTTAAACACCACCATGAACACTATTGTTCATTTCGTTGTATATGGAACAATGTCAGTAATAATGGTAAATGGTATTTATAATACTAAAAAACTAAAAAACTTATTAAATAAAAACAAAGAACAAGTTGAACAAAAATAAGAAAAATGAACATACAACTAATTTTACCAATAATTTTTTTTATTAATAATATTATATAAAATATTATATAAAATATATTGAAATATAAAATCATAATGTAATTTTAAGATATTATAAAAAAAGGGTTTCATTTTTTTGAAAAAACTCCCGAAAATAAATCATATTATACATTTTATATTGATACAAGTGTTCCATATGAAAGTGTAAAAACTATTATGACAAATTTCTTTAATGATTTTTTTGATTAATATATGTATAAAAACAAAGAATAAATTAGATTCTAATTTTTAAATTATTTTTATATCAAATTAGAAGAATTTATTTAAAAAGAAAATACGGACGACAAGGGTTTGTTTAAAAATCTTAAAGAATAACCAAAATTAAATGAAAATATATTCTTCTATTTTAAAGGAGGTCTTAACAATAAAATATTTTTATAAAAATCATTATCTATATTGAAGAAAAAAATAGAAGAAACAAAAAACAAAGAACAATAATAAGTATTATAATCTATATTAACTGAAATGAAATAAATGACACAAGAATATTATAAACCAAGTGACATTGATACACAAATTTCTATAAAGATAAAAGATTAATAAGAATTTAAAATTGTTCATTAGGCAATTGTTGATTTTACATTAAAACAATTCAATGCATTAAGACAAGTATTATTTTTTAAATAAAAAGACCCCAAATATGAAATATTTAATTAATATAAAATTCATTAAGAATTTATTAAATATAAAGATTTACATAGAAAAGACTTAATAAATTAAATTAGAGATTATTATTTTTATTTTTAAAAATCATTCAAAAAGTTTTTCATAAATAAAATTATGATAAAAACTTTTGGAAAACCAGATTCAATTGTTCGTCCATTAATAAATTCTAATCCAAATGATTAAAAACTTATAGATAAATATTCAAAATTACTCCCAGAAGATTTTTCTGGAAAACAATATTAAATTATTGAATAATTAAATATAAATTCATCTAATAAAAAAATTTAATAATATTATTTAAGTGTTTAAAATACCGAATCTTATAATTAAGATAAAAACAATAACAATAATATATCACATTTTTAACTTGTAAGATTAAAAACAAATTTAAATTTTGAAATAGAATATACAGAGGTTGATTAATAATAATAAACAAATATTCCAATAGATGTAGAAATTTTGTCAGTAGCAATACCATATTATGATGACACATATAGATATGAAAATGTATTATAACTTAATCCAGATAGTATAATATAAATGGATTTATATGGAGAAAATATGAAAGTTCCAGTTGTTAGTTTAAATTATTCAATCAATGATATATAATTTATATTATTATGGACAAGTTTTAGTAGTCCAAATTCAATTTAAAAAATAGAAAAAAGAATATGGAGATATATTATATTAACAAGTTCTGCATATTTATTATTTAATTAAATATATCCTGATATTTTATCACTAATTACAAAAAACATTAAACTACTTTATAAAAATAATGTATCAGATGCTTAACAAATGAAACATAATTTATAAAAAGTATATTAAAATATATTAAAAAAATGCCCAACTATGTTTGAATATATTATTAAAAAATAAATGAAACATTATAGTAGAGAATAATTGTAATTATAATAAAGACATTAAATTATTGTTCCATAACAACTTAATAATAGCAAAAAAATAAATATTTAAAATAGTAAAAAAGTTTAATCAAATACAGATAAAATTATTAAAATTGAATTTTCGAAAAATCCATATGAAGAAAAATTTTTATCATTAAATGTATTGTGATTAAAAAAATTTAGAGTGTTTAAAATACTCGGGTTTTAAAAACAAAAAATATGTTTTTAAAGGAGAAACTTAATATTTTTGTTCATTTAGTATAGTATTTTTCATGTCTAATTTTTTTATTGGTATATGTTCGTAATTAGAATATTTATCAATATTATAGATATACATTTTTTCATCAAAATCTTTTTTTATTGCGGGAAATGTAAAATATTAAGGGTTCCATAAATTACCAGTATATCCATGATATTTTACACTTAATATTTTATAGTTTTCTAATCCCATTTTAGGTAACTTTTCATCTGTTGTAATAATTATAAAAGGTGTCATTAAATCATTTCTAATATTAATATATTTTGAATGTGAAATAATTGAATATGACAAATCTGGGTAAAACATATATTCCAAAACTTCTAAATTGTTTTTATTTAAAATTTCAAAATATCTAAAATCATTTTAAGTATCATACATTTGTAAATGAAATATTTTTACTAATATTGCTATTAAAATAAGATTTTATAAAAAATATTCCTTTTCTTATAGATTTTGTAATTTTTGTAAATATTTTTTTTCGTTTTTAGTTTTTTTATATTCGTTTAAAATACTTGTATATTACTGTTCAAATTATTATATATTATATTTTTTTATTAATAATTCTGATTTAATATTTTTAAAATTTTTTTCTTCAATTAATTAAAAAATTTTATTATGATAATGTGTTTTATCATGATATTATAAATATTTTCTAATTGGTCTTGGAACAAATAAACAATTAATTGTAGATACAAATTAACAACTGTTTTAAATAGTTTATTTTATAAAAGACATTTTATTTCTTATTTTATTTATAATAAATCTTATTTCAATCAATCAATCAATCTTAAATATTTAACTAACGTTTAATTCTATTTAAATCACTTTTGATATTAACTAATAATTTTAATAATTTATCGGTATTTGTACTTTAATTATATTATTGTATATATTATTATTCATATTATTGTATATATTATTATATTTGTTATTCTTCAAAAACTTTATTAAAATGCATACAAATATTATGTATTGAAAGATTTTAGTTTTTATATAGTTCATAAATAATTTTTATTATTCGTGATTATATTGCAGTTTAACTTCGTTCATGTTTATTTATCAATGATTAATAATTTATATTAAAACCTTGTTAACCATATTATTATATTTATTTTATTAAAGATTATTCTTCATTTTATGACCATTTTTTCCCACTTCTTTTATACAATGATTATTAATTATCTTATTAAAGTTCCATTTTAAATTATAATACTTTTTTGTATATAAATATAAATTTATTATAGAAAAAAATTTATTATAAAAAATCATTATAAAATATTATATATAAAACTAACAATAGGTAATGATTATTATTTATTATTTTTGTTAAATAATACTTTTTATTAAGGTTCATTGATTTCAACATTTGTTAATTTATTTTTTTCAATTACATTTTTAATATGTTATTAAACAATATCTCTATTTGTGTCAATAAATATTTTTCCATCTCTAATTTATCCAATTATTTGTATTGTTTAATCTTTTTCATATAAATAATAATCAATTAATTAATTTTTATTTGCATTATAATATAGAGTAATACCATTTTTTAAATTTAATTTTTGAGCTCTAAATTATTCAACATATACATCTTTTATTTTTAAATCTTAAATTAGATTCATTTTATATAATGTATCAGATATACCAGAATTACTAATTGGTTTATAGCAAATTCTGTCTTTTTATTATAATGATTTCTTTTAAATATTACAATCTATTGATGCGGATTATATTACTTCCATTAATTAACTTAAAATAACTTCTTTCTTTTATGCGATTTTTAATATAGTTTAATCTGATGTTTCACCATTATCTTAATTAACAATACCATAATCTTATTAATCTAAATGGTGTTTATCTAATTTACTAATATACATATATGGTTTAACAAATCTTTAATCTTCTGGTAAATCTTCATGTGAATTTGCACGTTTTGCTCTACCAATAATTTGTTAAATACGAACATTGTTAAAATAACTTTCCAATATATGAACATATCTGGTATTTCTTAGAGACAATCCCTCTGTACCACTAACACCAATCAACATAATTTTAATCATTTAACCATCACGATTAAAATTAGTTAAAGAACTTTTAGGATAATGTTTTAGTAATTCTTATACAATTTCACTATTTACTTCATTTGGACGATTATTATAAAGTGATTTAAGAATTTCATTTTATTCTCTATCGTCACCAAATTCAACAACAAGAGGTTTTCCCAAATCTTCTTTGTTTATATCTAATTTATTTCCTTTAACTTTTAAAATTCCATAACCATTTGCTTTTAATGCTATTTTTAGCACACCAAGACCTTCAATATTTCTAAATTGTGAATATATCAAATGAGTTCCTTCATTTTATTATAAATTTTTAATAATTTCTACATATTTTGGACTATATTGTTATAATTTATTATCTTATAATGTTAAATATTTTTCTTTATTATTTTCTAATTATTACATAATTTTTTTAATTTCTTATTAATAATATTCTGATACACCTAATTAATTTAATTTTTATAATTCTTTCTTTTTTGAATTTTTTGCTTTAGTTTTTTAATCATTAATTTTTATTTTTAAATCTACTTCTTTTGAAATACTTTTATTTATTGTATTTTCTTCTTCTTCTTATAAATCCATTTCTTATTTTAATTAACGAATACTACTTGGATATGGTCTTGATATATCTTCTGGGAATGAAAAATCACTTGTCATCCTTGACAATGTTTTATAATAACTTGCTTATGAATCAGAAAGTTCTTTACCTTGATTTTATTTTGCTTTTATTTCACTAACCCTTTCAATATCACGGGCACTACTATATTTTGTATATTAATAATCACTCATAATACAATCAACTAAATTTAGTTTTTCAACACTTGGATAAATTTTAGGGTCCTATACATTATAATAACTTATCATACCAACCATTCTTCTTGCAAGTGCATCACTGTTTTATACTATTAAATTTTCATAATCAATAAAAAGATTATCAAATTATTCAATATCATCTGTAATTATTTTTCTTTTTTCTATTTTGTGATATGTTATATCAATTACTTCTTCAATTTAATTTAATATCATTTATATTTATTCTTATCCAGTTGGCCAATCTTCAATCTGACCTTCTAATTTTTTTAGATATTGAATACCTTAACCCTTTTTAGTATTTGTTAAAAATCCTTATGGAACTAACTTAATATCAATTTTACTTGTACTTGGCATTAAATCATAGAAATCAACATATTCTAAACTATTAATTTTTTTTTCTAAATCAACTAATGTTTTTTTATTTTTTAGATTATAAGTTATACTTAAAACTTATTAATTACCATGAAGAATATTTAAAATATATGCTATTTCTGAAGGTTTATTAATAATTGGTGTTGCTGAAAGTAATACAAATTTTGTTCTTCTTGCGTTCATTAATAATTCATAAAATTATGCCATTATACTTGAACCATTTACTATACTTCTAATTACATTATGTATTTCATCAATAACAATAAGTGCATCATCAAAAAATGATTTATCTTAACTAAATTCTTAAATTCTTTTTCTATTTAGACCATTATAACTAATAAATTAAATTCGTTCCTCCATTAAAATTTATATTTGTTATTTAATTTATTATTAATTCTCTCCTGATAATTTATAAAAATTATTTTCTATTTTTTTATTTTAATCATTAATATACCAAAATCCACCGAATTTTTTGATTATTTTTTATGGTATATTCATTTTTGATGCAATTTCTTTAAATGATGCATCACCAATATTGTATTTCATAAATTCCCAATTATTTTCTAATCTAAAAATTTCTAATCCAAAACTCATAATTTCACCTTGAAAATTTTTACGCAAAGAAGCAGGTGTCATTACAATAATCTTCTTTTAATAAAAAAGAGCATTAATAACAGTAACTGCTGTCCTACTCTTACCACTACCCAAAGTATGTAATACTAAAAGTCCTCTTATTGGACTTAAAAATTTTCCAGCCAAATAATTTTTTACAAGTTATTAATGAGGAAACAATTTTCCTTTACTATCTTTGTGTTCCCCATAATAATCACTAAACATTTATTCAACAAATTAATTATATCCAACTCTATTTTATTTCATCCAATGTTATGTTTTAGATGTTGCGTTTAACACAACATTATCATCAGTATAAGTAGTATTTATACCTTAAACTTATATTTTTTTAGATTTGGATTTGGATTTAGATTTAGAATTTATTTAAGTTGTATTTTTTACATTAGAACTCATTGTAATATTTTAAATATTAAATATTATTATATCTTTTTTATTTTTATAAAGATATTTAAATAAAAAAAAATTGATTTTTATTTTAATAAAATGTATTTCATTATAATAATTAATTCATTGAATATACTATTTAATTTTAATATTCTTCTTTAAATGTCTTTATTATATATTCATATTCGATACCAAATAGCATATATAATAAAAACTTATTTTAGAGAATTAATACTTTTGTATTATTGTATTATATTATATTTGGTGTTCCATAATCTTATAAATTGTATAATTCACCATATATCGGTAAATATTTTTAACATTATAAATTTTTTTTATAATTTAAAAATTTATCAATGTCTTCGTTTTAATAAGTATAAATTCTCGGTTTAATATACAATACCCATTAATCCTAATGATTAATTGCATCAACTTATAAACTATTTTATGGACTATATACTTTTATTTAATTTTTTTATTTCATTTAATAATTATTAAATCCCAATAAATTTTTATTTGTATTAATTTTTTATATATTTTTTGCAACATCGATCCACATATGAGGATTAATATAATTTTTATCTGTGATTTAAAAATTATTTTGTATAGATTTTTTAATTTATTACCTTATCTGATATTAACGAATTTATTAATATTAAAATGAAGGGTATAATTATTTATTAAAAATCATAATTTATATATAAAAAAATAAATCTTTATTATAATATATTAAAAAAAAATTATTAAATATAAAAAAATATTATAAATTTCAAATTTGAAATATATAAAAATAGATTATATATTGTATAAGTATATTGTATATTGTATATTATATACATATTATTATTTATAATAAATAATGTCAAATATGAATATTAACAATAATAAAGAAATTAAAGATAATGAAGAAAATATTAATAATATAAATAATATAAATAATATAAAACCTTTGAATTAATTTCCTTAAAAATTTTATATTGATTATGGTAGTATGCCGTATTATCGTTTATCAGATTAATAAAAAAAAATATTACAAAAAGAAGAGATTGTAAAAAACATTAATGAATATAAAGTATTATATGAACTAAAAAAATCATTATAAAAAAATTTTAATCCAGAAAAAGATCTTGATTTTACATATTTTGTTTAGACACAAATGAATTATGATTTGTATGAAGGTTCAAATGAACCTTTTAATGCACCAACGGTAAATGAAGAGTTTGGAATTGATGATATATAATCCAAATCTTAATAATTATTGCCACAATAACTTATATATATGCTTATTTTAATAATATTATTAAAATAATTATTAAGATTTTGACAAGTAAATCTAAAATTGAATTATTTATATAAAAGTATTTATTTATAATATATATAATAATATTAGTGCAATAAAACACCATAAATCATATATAAATATGTATTCAGTAAGTTCATTTGCATCATACTACGATGCACAAAAATAATTTCGAACATGTTATAAAATTAACAAAACACGAGACGAAAAAATACACCCTGAAATATAAACACCAAATATGGTTGTACTTGAAAGAATTTATGATTAATATGGAGTATTTATAGAATATTTGTGTAAATTTATTATATGTGATATTCTAAAATATAAATTTTAAGATACCAAAACTGAATCAATTTTATGTCTATAAACTTATGAAAAAAATAATAATATTATATAATATAGAAATATTGTAAAACAACAATATGATATAATTAATAATTTAATGATTAATAAATAAAGTATTTATAATAATATTAAATTAATATATAATATATCATTGGGACACTTTTTATATTATGATTAAAATTATAGTTTATCGTTTTTAAATCCAGATTTTACATTAATTACAGAATAAAATTTTAATAATATATATTCTACTTATGAGACATATTTTACAAGAAATAATATTACAAGTTAAGAAAGTTTATTATATCTTAACCCATTATATACAGATGAATTATATGTTAAAGGCGAGTGTGATATTATTGTAAATGATAAATTATTTGAACTTAAATTTACACAATAAGATAATAGAATGGAATGGTTATGTCAATTATCATTTTATCACTATTTATGTGAGCACGAAATAAAAACTTGGATTATATATAATATAAAACTTGGAACATTTGTAGAATATAATATTTAATGGTTTAATAAAAACAGATTTAGATAATTAATTTAAGAATATGTTGAAGATTTTGAAGATATAGAAAATGATAACAATACAATATCTGAAAGTGATTATCATAATTCGGAAAAATCATATTCATTTTCGGATTCATCTGACTCTGAATCCAAATGACACAAATACATTTAAAATTATCTATATAAAAGTTTTAAAAATTATTTATATAAAAGTTTTTTTTAATAATAAATATATATATATTACTATTTTTCATTAAATATGAAAAGAAAATATTCTTTATTCATAAAAGACTAATTAATAAATTTAAGAATTATGTAATAACTTAAATTTATAATTGATTGTCGTGAAAATAAAATTAAAAATGAAATATTAAATGATACAAATGGATAGTTTGTATAAATAAAATAATTTATAGAATATTAGTAATTAGAATACGGTGATATTCTAATAAAAATGGGTGATAAAAATATGATTGTTTTTGAAAGAAAAACAATATAAGATATGTAATAATCTATATGTTAAGATAATCGTTATAAAAGTTAAAAACAAAGATTATTAAAATATTTTACAAAAGAAAATATTCATTATATTATTGAAGAAAACGAAAAAGATAATATATATACACATCGTGAAGTAATGGGTGCGTATGTAACAATGTCTTGTTTTGATAATTTTTAAGTACATAGGACAAAATCGTTATAAGATACCGTTAAATTAATATATGAGATTTTTTATAGAATTATTAAAAATCCAGAAAAATATTTTAATGATTAATATATTGATTTAAATATTTATTCACCTAATAAAATTAAGAAATCAAAAACTATTAATAATCCTTAATAAATATTTAATTTATAATTATAATCAATACCTTAAATATCTTAAAAATCCGCATAAACGATTAGTCTATAACATAATAATATGTTATAATTTATTACATATATTAATAGTTTAGAGAGCATAACATAAAAATTGAAATATTTATCAGAAATAAATATAGAAACAAAAAAACTTGGAAAGAGTAAAGCAACGAATATATTACATTATATGTTCAATATTCCATTAGAAGATTTGTAAAATTTAAAAATAGTTTGATTATTAAGTCTAAAATGAATAACAACTCTTTGAATTTATAATAAGTTTAATAAATTTATTAAACTTTAAAAACTACTGACAATGTTGAAGTATAAAAAGAAGATTTGATATATAATCCAAATAATAAATTATTTACAATCTAAGATTTATAAAATTTATTTAATACATATAAAATAAAAAATAAACCAAACAATATTAATTATTATCAATAAGCTTTTGTTCATAATAGTTATACTATTAAAAAAAATTAATCATTTTAACAGGGCAATATAATGTGTCCATAAAATTGTATTCCATTACAAGAAGATAGTTATGAAATACTTGAATTTGTCGGCGACAGTACATATAATCACATTATTACAAAATATATATCCGAAAGGTATAATAATTAAAATGAGGGTTTTTTGAGCAAATTAAAAAACCTATTAATTATGGGTTCAACATAAGCACATATTGCAGAATAGTTAGGATTTAATTAATTCTTAATCATATCAAGTGATTTTGAAAAAAGTAATTCAAGGACAAATGAAAAACTATTAAAAGACGCACTTGAAGCATTTATTGGAGCAATAGAAAAAGATTTTGATTAAAAACCTTAATTAAATTTAGCAAAAAAAGGATATTAACCATATTTGGGTTTTGGATATTAAGTTGCGACCGAATTTGTTGTCTCGGTAATTGAAACTCATATAGATATTGGCGAATTAATGTTGGAAGCAAGAGATTATGTTGATGAATTTGATAAAATAATGCGTTCTTCATATAAAAAAGTTGAATATATATTTTAAGGAAAAGAAAAAATAAACGGTTAAGAAATGCATAAATGTGTAGTTAAAGAAGGAAGTAGAATTTTAGGAACAGGATATGCTAAAAATTAAAAAGACTCTAAAAGAAATTGTGCAAAAAATGCATTATTAAAATTTAGAAATAATATACTATGATGACGATTAAAATAAAAAATATTTAATATTCTTTTAAATAAAATTAATTAATAAAATTATTAAAATTAATAAAAAATAACAATGATTAAAATAATATTTTTAATATATGTATATATTACTCTTAAAATTATATTAGACAAAGACCCGTTTGAATATGTTATTGAATTTTATGAAAAAAACAAAAAAAATATTAATCTTAATTTAATTTCAAAAGAAAATTTTTAAATTAATTTTGATACAGAAACTTTTAATAAATAATTTAAAAACAAATATAATTATTATAAAGAAGTTATGAAATAAGCTTATAATTAAAATAAAAATACTTATATAGATTATTTTTCATAGTTTGGTTTAAAAATTACCGATTGATAAAAAAAAATCAAGCAGCAAATGCCAAACCTCCCATTCCTGATATAATTTTAAGAAAATTATAACCTTCACTATAAAATGTTATTTCATATGTATTATCAGGATTTAATAATTAATATCTAAATTAAAATTGTGATAATTTACTTATATTAACACTTCCGGCAGGTTGTCTTCTATTTAATGGTGCTAAACTAAATGAATACATATATACACCATCTAAATGTCTATTAAAATATTCATAAGGTTATAATTTTTCAAAATAAATTCCAGGTTTATCTTAAATGCGTTCTAAACCATTAAATAATATTGCACCAGTTTATAAAACTTATTCTCTATTTGTTTAAATATCTTCCTTTGATATATCTCTAATTATAATAAAAAAACTTTTTAATAAATTACTAAATTTTGGTTCAATTATTCCGGTATTTAATAAATCTCCAAATTATTATCTAAAATGTGTTTCTATCAAATAATCTTATGGATTTTTTGAAATATAATTTCGTTCTTCATCTTCCAAATAAATATATTAACATTCAAGAAAAGCTTCTAAACTTATTCCTGTGTTATTTATAAGTTATTAATTTTTAACAAAATTGTTTATAGTATGTGTTGAATTTGATGTATCTGGTTTATAATACCCAACAACTGAATTTTTAGTATATTATAATAAATATAAATCGGATAATTAAGGAATATCAATAACTATTTCAACTGTATGATATAGTAAAGAACATATAGGTAAAGCTTTTCCTATTTCTTTACTAAACCAAAAAGGTAAAGGTATATATAATATTTTTCCTTAAATACTCGGGGTATTAGATTAAATACTTGCGTATGGATATATTCCTGAATTAGATGTTTCTGGATCATACATATCAATAGTATTCCCTGTTAAAACATTATGTTATGTTATTTTGTCATTTGATATTTCTAATTGATTTTAGATATAAATTTATTAACCATATTATTAATCAATTATTTAACCACCTATTATAATTTACATTTTTTAAATCAAATGTTCTCCTATACCTTATATCCATTTAAATTCTAATGTATTGTTGCAATATATGTCCGGTAATTATATGCACAAATATGTTTTACCCAATAAATCAGCATATCGTGGAATAGTTACTTTCAATTTATTACCTTATAATTAAAAAATATTTGTATTTCTTTCAAAATCTACTCTTATTGATTCTGTCGCAAAATTTGTATGACTTTTAAATACACTTTTAAAGAATGATATTTCGGGATTATATGTAATATATTTATCCTGTGCCCCTTATGCGGCCAATTATAATAAACCTCCTGCTGGCATAATTATATTTTATATTAACTAATTTATTTATTACTTAAATAAATATAATAAAAAAATTGAAATTTATAATACTTTTCGTTATAATAATATTAAACAATTTTATATCTATTATACAGAATATTATACAGAATATAATACAGAATATAATATAGAATATATAATATAAATTTAAAAATGGATTTTATATAAAATTAATAAGGTGTAAAATATTATAATTATAACAATGTATTACAGAGTATTTAAAATATGATTATCATTGATGATTAACTTAAATCAGAATAATAAAATAATATAAATGATATTTTTTACAATTTAAGAAGTGCAGATTCTTAAAATCGTTTTCATTGTGCATATGATGCATTATCATATGCATATAATTAAAAATAATATGGATATTAATTGAATGATAGTATATAATCACAATATATTAGATATTAATAATTTATTGAAAATCTTCGTGATTTACATTAAGATTATTAACATAATTTATCAAATGATTAAGATATGTAAATTATTTCTGAAATATTATTATATGATTAATAAACATAAATGCCTAATTTAGATAATCACATATTATATTAATTAATATAAACATGCACATTAATGAAATATCCACATCTATCAATTATTGTTTTAAATTTAAAATAAGATTCATATATTTTAAAAGATATTCATTTTCCATTTACATTAAATGAATTATTTAATAAATATATTAATTAGTATAGTGGTGTATTAATTTTTGGTAATTAAAATAAATTTTAAAAAAATAATTTTAAAAATATTAAATTTATAATCACAGATGATTATCATTTTTATAATGTTGTAAAAATCTTATGATTTTTTTTCATTAAATATGATTTTATTATTATTAATAATTTTCAATTAATTATTATAGTTTTTGTTCTAATTCTTCTAATGTTATATATTTGGCTTTTAATATTAATTTAATAATATTTTTTTTTTACTATCTATTTAGTGAATTAAAAATTTTATTTTCTTATAAAGAATTAAATATAAAATTTCTCATTTCAATAAAAAATTTTGGATATTCTTCATCTTTTAAACCAGGTGGAAGACCCTTTAATGTTTCTTATTATAAGTAATTTACTTTATAAGAACATGACGACTTAGATTTTTTACATCGTTTAATATAATTTATTTATTATAATTTTGCAATAAATTAATCCGATAACTTTTATACCATTTTTAATATTTTAATTAAGTATTAAAAAAATATTTTTATATTATAATTTAATGATTTAATGATTTAATATTATGTTTTATAAAATCAATTAATTAAATTATATTTTTTAAGTACATTTAAAACTTCATTTCCTTCCATAATAGTAAAGTCTGTAACAATGAATATTGCTTATGAATAATTATTCATACCACAACCATAAATTTCTGTTCCAAATTCAACACTTGTAATAAAAGTTTCTCCCAGATCCTCTGGACTAACTTCTTTCAAAGCATTAATTGCTGCTAAATCAAAATATGCATCACATTATAATAGCATAATGCCACCAACTTTAATGTATTTGCCACAATTTGAAAGACCTTCTCTTAAAACAACAATTTATGTTGGATCAACTACTGTTTCATTTTCTAATATTGTTCCAAAAAGATTAGGTGAATATGTTTCCATATTTTCAATATCTTGTTCGGGGTCCATAACAATTTTATATAGACACTTTGATGGGTCTTCTTATAATTTATATATAATCCATACTGTTCCAAAAGTGTCTTATATTTTTGTAATTAATTCAAGATTATCTGTTTATAATGGTGTATTTCCAAAAAATAATACTTATATTTCACAAACTTATGAACCATTGGTATTAACTGCTTCTGGATCTTCTTTTACCATAAAAGTTTTCATTATAATATTATAATCTCCTTCAATTTCAACACCAAGTGTTGACATACTAATAACATTATATATATTTTAATCATTTTGAATTTATAATTTGTCTTAAATTAATGGCACATTATTATTTTCAGAATAATCAGAAGGACGCATCCCTGTATAGATTTATGGAAGTGCATAAACTTGTGGTTTAACACAACCTTCAAATCTATACAGGTATCCAAACCATTTATCGGTAGTTGTTTATTCTTCTTCGTTTTCAACACGAAAAGCAAAAACACATTATCTTCCTTCCAATGATTGTTCAGAAATTCCATAAATATTTTAAATAGTTAAAAGATTATCAGTGGATTTAATTGAACTAAATTAATCACATGTAATATCAAGTGATTATCCAAATACTGCTCCAAACATTATCGGAACAGCAATAAGTGATGATTTTAAGAAATTTATTCCAAACATTTTTATATAGATAAAAGTTATAAACGGATATAAACGGATATAAATAGATAATTGTATTAATAATATATTATATTATAATTATTATATTTATATGTAATAAACTTTTATATCTATAAATTTCAAATTTTACTTTTTAAAAAAAAGTTTAAAAAAAGATTTAAAAAGGTTTTTATTTTTAACTCAATTTGTATAATCCGATAGTTGTATAGATGATTTAATTTATTCAATCATACCATATGCTTTTTATAATGATTATTTTTCATATTATTCAAACGCTTTCAAATCTGGAAGTTATTTATATAATTTAGATATTTCTTGTGAAGTAATTGCATAATTCCAATAGTAAAAATTAGAAAATTCTACATGAAATTTTTAAGAAATAGTTTTTAAAACAATTTCTCCATTGTATGTGGTTATTGCTCCTTTTGGTAATGATATTGATTCACCATGTATTGGTTTATATTCTAATTATTGTTGGTAAGGAAAAAAGAAAAAATTACCATTGTTAAATGCAAAATAGTTTTTATCCAAAGAAACATTAAATTATTTATATATTTTTCCATCAAAATAAAATAAAATATTTGAACCTGTGCGCAAATGTGGTCTGTTTTTATCACCAAAATAATCATCATAAACAATTGTTATCATGTGCCATTTGCCATTGTATAATTTTCTTGATAAATTTTCTTTATTAACATCTAATACATTACTGCTATCCAATAGTTATAATTCTTAACTTTATCCAAACTTGGTATCAACAATTAAAATCAAATCTCCTCTTGTTTTTCCAAATTTCAATAATGGTTGTTTTGATAAATAATCATATTCGATACTATAATATCCTTCACCGTCATCAAATACTGTATTTTAAGGATTTTAATTAAAGATATAAATATAATGATATAATCCATTTTAATTAAATAACCCACTATTAATAAAATCTTTATAATTATTATATTGTGATTGATATGTATTTGATGGTAATTTAATTGAACTCTGTATTTTTAATATTAATTAATTTTCGGTTTTATTATAATTAATAATTTAGAATACCAAATTTGGAGCATTTTTAAAAACAATATATACACCACTATCAATATTATCTTTAACAATTGACAATTAATCTAAAAATTTAATAAATTCTCCATATTCTACTCTTTATTTGAAGATATCATTATCTAAATTAATTTTAATTTTCCCCTTTGAATCAACATTTGCTGTATCAGTTGATTCTTCTGCTTATCTTAATTTAATTTTATATTCTGTATAATATTTTTTTAATTCTGGATGAAAAGTTATTTTTGGTGATTATTTTTAATCACCTTTATTAAATATTATTTAATTTTTAACATCCATATCATTTGTTAAAGGTGGTATTCTAATCCAAAAATTAAATGTTGCCTATTAACCAGTTTAATTATAAGAAGGATTAATGTCACGATAATTTGGTTGTCCTTTTTATTATGTTGTAAATCCAATTGGTTTTTATGATGTAAAAAAACCTTAAGCGATTTTGACTTGTTTATTTTATCTTGTATTTGATGGTCTTAATGTTTTGTTATTAATAATATAAATTGTAATTATTGTTATTAACAAAACTACTAATAATAAAATTGAATAATTTATTGATAAACCTAAAATCATTTTAGATACAAATAATATTTTATATATTTTAATATATTTTAATATAATAATATAAAGATTTATTGTTTATTTTGTAATAAATAAATCTTTTATTTGTATAATTAATTTATTATTATAAACAAAAATATAAAATGATGATATTATCGTTTATATGTAATACATGTATCTTTTTTAAAGATACACTAATGTGGATGTTTGGATATAATTATAGTAATAATTTTTATTAGTATATGAAAAATTTGAAAAAACATTAAATGGAAAAAATCATAATGCAATAACCAGAATTAGAGTTTAAATATGGTATAGTTATTAATAAAAATATTAGTAAAACTATAATATAAGATAAATTTTATTAAAGTCTAAAAGAAAAACATTTTAATATTTCCAGATACATAATTTAAAATCATTCTGAAAAATTATTGACAACACCATTATATAAAATGCAAAAAATACTACAAAGTTTGGTCTTTTAAAATGATAAAGAATTATTTACATAAATATATTTATTATAATTAAGTTATGGATATAAATTATGTTTGGAAGATTTATTAAACATTAATAAATAAACACAAAAAGAATAGATGTATACTGACCCAGAAATTACAAAATCAACATAAGATATATCACAATTTTAAGAAGAAAATGAATAATTATAAACATAATCATAATCATAAATTAAAAATATATATGACAAACAATACCAATAATAACCAAAATAAAGAAAATCATTTGAATTGCAACAATAACATTAAATTTTTAAAACTATTTATGATATCAAAAAATACTATATAAATTGCATAGTATAATAAAACAATGAAATATTTGATGTATTAATGTTATTAGATAAAACATAATATTTGACATCATAAACAGAAAAATAAGATTATATTAATCCATTATTTTTATCATATTATCATAACAATATATATGTTTTTAAATAACTTGTTGAAGTTTATAAAGTAAATTTAGAGTTAATTGATTATCAGGACAAAACAATTTTATCACATGCAGTTTAAGATTAAGATTATGAAATTGTTGAATATTTATTAAAAAATGGTGCAATTCCTTAAACTATATCTCAATATTCACAAGATTAATAATATCCATATAATATAGACGAAGATAAACCATTATATTAGTAATTATCTATCGATGATTATTATTATCATATACTTGAAAAAATAGGTCCAAATAATGTTGATCATAATAATATATCAGACACAGAAGACGATTAAAAAATCTGGAAAAAAGAAATTAATAATTTTAATTAACCATTAAGTATAGCAGTATTGGATGATTAATATGATATTGTATTTTTATTGCTATATTATGGCGCAAATCCTAATATTAAATATGGTATTTATGATAAAACATTACTACATATAGCAATAGAAAATTAATTTTATGATATTGCTGAATTATTAATTGATAGTGGAATTTATGTTAATACTCGGGATTTATTATAAAATACACCGCTTCATTATGCTTGTATTACTGACAATATTGAGTTATACTAACTTTTAATTAAAAATGGTGCGAATGTTTAAAATATCAATTAATAATAAAAAAATGCTTATGAAACTTGTTTATAATTGAAATCATTAAATATTTTATCATAAGTATTTGGTGTAGATAATGTCAATGAAGACGAGAATTAATAAGATTAAGATTAAGATTATGTATTATATAGTGACGACAATGAAGAAGAATATGATTTTAAAGTAAAAAAACAAAAAACAAATGAACAAATTTTAGATTAAAATACTATTATATTTAATAATTGAAAAATGAATTCTTATTGTTTTGATTATGTGTGTTTTATTATTAATTTTTCATTGAAAGTTAAAAGTTTTATTAAATTAAAATTTAAATTCAGATGGTGTGTCTGGATTTGAACGATAAATATTTTAAATATGTGATTCTGGAATTGCTCTGTTAAATAATTATAACCCTTTAATATATCCTTATTGTGGAGATACATTATCAGAGTTTGGATTAATATAAATATTTCCAGATTATCCAATAATAGTATATTATCCAGTTTCTGATGGAATATCTGGTTTAATAACTTTGTCATCACAACCAAATGAACTATCACTTGTATTTCTATTATCTACCGCATAATTATCTATATACAATATAGCAGAATATTAATCAACAACTGTTGCTACTTGTACCCAACGTTATACTGGGATTTATTCATAACTCAAAGTAATATAATTTTAACACAATGGTTCGACATTAAATTTTAGTTTTTTAATTTTTTCTAAATCTTCACTTTGTTCCAATACTTGGTTATTTGATATTCTTAAAGAACATTTTAATGTATTTAAAGTTGAATCAATATAATATACAATTGATGGATTTAATGGTTCCCCGCGCATATAAATAATTCTGTTTTAATTATCCGAAAGTTATTCAGAAGGAGGACTAATATATAACCAAAAAAGTGTAGTATATTGTCCAGAAGTATTTTATTTAATTGTAATTTATGAATCTTCAATTGTTTCTTTTACTGTAAGATTTTTTTCATCTTTAAAAATATATTAATATTACATTGAATAATAATTTAGATTTGAAATATATAATCTAAATACAAATATTAAAAGTAAAAGAATTACTATCAAGGCAAGTAATACAAAACGATTCTATTCAGAAAACCATCTAATTAAAGGGTTTTGGCATATTGCATCCAATAACCCTGTGAAATTTCCAGAAGGTTCAGGTGAAGTAGTTGCTGTAAATAGAGATGACATAATTAAATATATTTATATTTATTTTTTATTATATTTTAATATTATAACTTAAAAAATTTTTAATATTTATCTTTTAAATCAACAATGATTATAATCCAAATATTAAATACCACACCTTTGTATATATTCACATTTACTTTTTGGTAATTTTTTATTAAATTCATCCAAATTAAATTATTAACATTCTGATTCAATATAATTACCTACACCTTTATTTACACATTCTCCATTAACTGATTCCCAATTTGATGGACATGAAGATACTTTTTTTATTACTTGATTTTGAACAAAATTTTATTCAGTTTTTTAATATAATTCTCTAACAGATTTCATATGATGTATCATTACAATGACAACAATAATTGTACTTAAAACAATCATATTAACAATAATTGGTTATGTTGTATATAAAAACAATACTGATAAAAATGAAAAAATTAACATTGTTGATAATATTAG
>JACCDJ011184115.1_pt1 | contig 38232 bp, 37 predicted proteins | sample 7444481 | NCBI WGS metagenome assembly JACCDJ01 (sample SAMN15323435, study PRJNA562643) | freshwater metagenome | isolation source: river surface water | place: USA:Blue River Watershed | collected 2017-08-15
CACTCATCCGCCCGACCTTTCGCAAGCGCACTCATCCGCCCGACCTTTCGCAAGCGCACTCATCCGCCCGACCTTTCGCAAGCGCACTCATCCGCCCGACCTTTCGCAAGGACAGTGATCGCTCTGGAACTCATACATGAGCGTTCATCTGCCTTCGAAATGGCTTTCACTCCCTACAAAGTAGACTTCGCCTGTATTGAGCACGGTTAGTGTGAGTGAAACTGTGTCGACAAGATTCTGCGGAGGGCCTGCAGACCGAATCGGTAGTGCGTCGTGAGCGCTGAGTGAAGAGAGGTGTGCCATGCGAGAGAAGGGCACCAAACTCATTGCGCAAAACAAGAAGGCGCGGTTCGACTACTTCATTACAGATTCCTTCGAATGTGGCCTGGTCTTGATGGGGACCGAAGTGAAGTCACTTCGAGCCGGCCGTGCTTCCCTAGTTGACGGTTACGCCACCGTGAAAGATGGCGAAGTTTGGCTCCATGGCGTTCATATTCCTGAGTACAACGAAGGTAGTTGGACCAATCACGAGCCTCGACGCGAGCGAAAGCTTCTCCTTCACAAGCAGGAGATCGAGAAGTTGATTGGCAAGAGCAAAGAAACCGGAACAACTTTGGTTCCGCTCTCACTCTATTTTAAGGATGGGCGGGTCAAGGTTGAACTAGCGATCGCGGTAGGCAAAAAAGCTCACGATAAGAGGGCTTCGTTGATGGAGAAACAGGCGAAGCGTGAAGTGGATCGAGCGCTTTCTCAGCGAAATCGAGAGTGAGAAATCAAGGATTCAATACCCTAGACTTTGCCAAGTTTCTCTTACAGGGCATTTCTGAGATTCATTCTTGGGGGTGAACGGTCTCGACTTTGGATGTTGAGATAGGGGAAGCGGGCCGAGGAAGCCGGGATGATCTCGTTAACCATGAAACCCGTGCAAACATATAGCTGCCGATAAAAAGGCAACTGATTACACCCTCGCTGCCTAAGCGAGCTCTGTAATCCGCTACTCCGGTTTGCGTCTCCGGGCCGGAACCTAGCGTCGATAGGGGGCTTACTGACCTAAGTAGTTGTGGACTTAGGAAAGGAAAATTCACACAACTGAGTTTGTCGGAGACATGTGTGCTTGAGCTCCGGGACTGAGAAAACGTTTTGCACACTACGCCCGTAGAAGCCCTATTTTTTCACCGAAGGACCCGGGTTCGATTCCCGGCACCTCCACTTGATCGTGGTGCTCACTTGAATGCCCATACTGACGTCTTCTACTTCGTGATCCAGTTGCCATTTTGCAGAGGCCTGAGGATCTTCACAGCTTATGCGATTTCATTCACCGGTCTTGTCGGCACATGATGAACCTTGCCATGAGGGGAGGTCCACGTGCAGGAGCCATCTGCATGGCTTTCCAGCTTCCAACCACCATGGGTCTTCATTCGATGGTGGCGACGACACAAGAGACCAAGATTCGCAGCACTGGTCGAACCACCACTTTCCCAACTTTGTGAATGGTCAATGTCGGTCATGTGACCGGGACGCCGACACCCGGGAAAGCGACAGATTCGATCTCTCGCCATCAAGAAATCGCGCAGCTGTTGGGGTGGTTCATAAGTCTCTCTTCCATAATCAAGAAGAGTTCCAGTGACTGGATCGGCAATGAATCTTCTCCACTTACCATCGGCTGCAAGCTCTCGAGCGATGGAAGCCGGGATCGGACCATAGTCTTTGAGGATCGCAGGATTGTTGGCTAGACCAAGTGCAGTCTCTAGGTCCATCGTGATATTGACGGTGATTGGCTTACGTTGAGGCTTGTAGAAATCAGCGAGATCAGCGAGCACTTTTGCTGCAATTTCTCCTAGAGCGTCAGCTCTTCTGTTGTCCATGGATCGAATGAATTGGTCACGGTTCAACGTTGAATTCTCTGATGAGCCATCGAAAGACTTCTTCGAATCGCCATGTCCCTTTTGGTGATCAGCCTCAAGACGCCCATTGCGATCAGCCTCAAGACGCCCATTGCGATCAGCCTCAAGACGCCCATTGCGATCAGCCTCAAGGCTCATTTGCGCCATGGCATCCAGGGCATTTCGCAGTGTTATTGCATCTGCTGCTGGCAGTAAGGCTACAACTGTCGCCATACCATCCGATTCGGTATAGAAGTCGACTCGTCGTTGCTCGATTGCTGCTTCAACCGCCTCCTCGAATTCTTCGGGAGAAACCTTGGCAATCAGTGCTTTCACCTTATTCGCCACTTGTCCGGGAGTGTGAAGCTCCGCGTGAGCAAGGGCTCGCTCTTCGATCTGTCTAATTGAATCAGGATTCAAACCGGCACGAACAGCACGCTCAGTCTCGCGAGCGATCACGGTTGCATGTGCCGGAGAGATTTCACCAGTAGCAAGCGCTTCAGCTGTCAACGGCAGATGGTTTGCAAGCATTCGTGCAGAATCAATCTTCATCTGAGCGGTAGCTGGCGCAACTCTTAAAGCAGCGGCGATTTCCTCACGATCCTGATCCTCTATTCGTCGATATTCTTGAGAATCGTAGGGATCGGATTCTTCATGACCTGAAACAGAGATCATCACACGATTGCTCCACTCTTGCAGAAAACTCATCTGCTTTTGGAGAGCTGCGAGGTAATCGAGTTTGGCCGACTTGGATAGTGAATCTACATTGATCTCGTGTAGTTGCACTAACGAGGAGATAGAGGCAGGAGCAGCAAGAATCTCCCTTACTTCCTCTTCGCGAAGTAGCCGCATGGCATTCTCGTGCATGGGCTGATTTTGTCGGCGAGCTCTCCGTGCAATGAATCGCGTGTTGTTCGATGGTAGATAAATGTTGCCTGTGGATTAGTGGAACTAATCTTTGCGACCCACCGACGAGAGTGACCCACTAACGAGAGTGACCCACTAACGAGAGCGACGAGGTTCACAGCCCCTTAAGCGCGCTAACCACCTTCGTCAAGGAAGCCTTCGCATCACCAAAAAGCAACGTGGTCTTGGGATCAAAGAGGAGCTCATTCTCGATACCGGCAAAACCAGGGCGCATCGAACGCTTCAAGAAGATGATGTTCGCAGCCTGTTGCACCTCAAGTATCGGCATTCCGTAGATCGGGCAACCAGGAGTGGTCTTTGCCGCGGGATTGACGACGTCATTCGCACCAATGACAAGCGCAACATCCGTCTGCGGGAAGGTCGGATTGACCTCTTCCATCTCAACGAGTTGTTCATAAGGAACATTCGCTTCAGCAAGCAAGACGTTCATATGCCCTGGCATACGTCCCGCAACCGGGTGAATACCGTAAGCAACGTCGATTCCCTTTGCGGCCAAGAGATCTGCCATTTCGCGAACCGTGTGCTGTGCTTGTGCAACAGCGAGACCAAAACCAGGAACGATCACAACGCGACGCGCGTAATTGAGCAAGATCGCCACATCTTCCGGTGAACCTGACTTCACTGGACGTGACTCGGCTTCACCACCTGCGACTTGAGCCTTCGCAGTAAATGCGCCAAAGAGAGTTCCAAAGAGTGAACGACCCATCGCCTCCGCCATCAAACGCGTGAGGATCGTTCCGGATGCGCCGACCAAAGTTCCAGCAACAATCAAGAGCGTCGCTTCGAGGACATAACCACTTGCAGCAACGGTAAGACCTGTAAAGGCATTGAGCAGTGAGATCACGATCGGAACATCTGCGCCACCAACAGGAAGGACGAAGAGGATTCCAAAGAGCAGTGAGAGACCGGCAAGGATCAAGAGCGGGGTCGTTCCCATTGCATCCATCACCCAATAGGCCACCCCAAGCACGCCGGCCAAATTCGCAGCGATCAAGAATCGACCTGCAGGAAGGATGACGGGGCGAGTCGTCATCAACTCTTGAAGCTTCAAGAAAGTGACGATCGAACCGCTAAAGGAGACGCAACCAACGACGACAGTGAAGACTGTTGCCAAAACAACGGCAAAACCAGCGCTGTCGCCAAGCTTGATGTATTCGACAATCGCCACGAGAGCAGCGGCGCCACCACCAACACCATTGAAGAGCGCAACCATCTGCGGCATCTGTGTCATCTGTACTTTGCGGGCAGCAGGAACACCGACAACGACGCCCACGGCTATTGCGCCAAGGATCCACTCCAAGTTCTCGAGCGGCAATGAATATCCAGGAGCTGCATAGAAGAAGACCGAAACAGTCGCGATGAGAGCACCGAGTGCACCGAGAAGATTTCCACGACGGGCACTCTTAGGGGAGGAGAGACCTTTGAGCGCCATGATGAAGAGGACTGCAGCAAAGAGACCTAAGAGGTCATAAGCGGTTCGGTTCACTTTGAACCTCCTGACTTCTCTGCACCCGAATTGGCAGCACCTTGGTCGGATTTCCTACGGGATCCCTGGCCTCCGACTTTGCCGCCACCCTTGCCCTTAAACATCTCGAGCATGCGATCGGTCACTACGAATCCGCCAACGAGATTGATCGTTGCCAAGATGATCGCTGCGACGGAGAGAGCAAGTTCCAGGCCACCATCCGCATGGCTTGCAACGATGATCGCGCCGACAAGGATGATTCCGTGGATCGCATTCGCACCGCTCATCAACGGCGTGTGTAGCGTGGAAGAGACCTTGGAGACGACTTCAAATCCCACGAAGACTGCCAAGGTGAAGATCGCAAGTAATGCCATTGCCTCGCTCATGGTTATCCCTTCACCACGTTCTCGCCAGTTGGATTCCCACTCGGTAATCCCATCGCCTGACGAACCTGTTGATTCCGAATCTCTCCATCATGTGTCACCGCAGCCGAAGCGATGATTTCATCGTCGAAATCAAGAACGACGCTGGTACCGGAATCATCCTTCTTGATCATAAGTCCCAAGAGATTGACTAAGTTCTTCGAATAGAGCGATGATGCATGGAAGGGGAGTTGGCTTGGGACATCTTTACCGCCCCAAATCTTCACGCCAGCACTCGTTTCAATGACTTCTCCAGCGACAGATCCCTCTACGTTGCCACCACTCTCGGCAGCCAAATCAACGATCACACTTCCAGCGCTCATTTCACTATACATATCTTTCGTCACAAGAAGCGGCGCCTTGCGATTGGGAACTGCAGCGGTCGTGATCACGACATGAGATTTGGTGATGTAAGGCTTGAGAAGCTCACGTTGCTTTGCCGCTCGCTCCTCTGTCATCTCACGGGCGTAACCACCAGAACCTTCAAGTGATTCAAGTTCCAACTCGATGAAGGTCGCTCCCATCGAGCGGACTTCATCAGCTGATGAAGGACGAACGTCATAGGCAGAGACAACAGCGCCGAGTCTCTTCGCCGTAGCAATCGCTTGTAGACCAGCAACACCAGCTCCGAGAACGAGAACCTGTGCTGGAGTGACGGTTCCAGCCGCGGTCATCAACAGTGGGAAGAATCGAGGCGATAGTTCAGCGCCAATGAGCGCGGAGCGATATCCGGCACAGAGCGCTTGTGAGGTCAACGCATCCATCGACTGCGCACGTGAGATACGAGGGATCAATTCCATTGAGAAGGCTGTGACCTTGGCTTTGGCGGCATGCTCGATGACATCTTGACTTGCACTCAAAGGAAGGAAGGAGAGGGTGATCGCACCCTTCTTCAAAGTGCTCATCTCTTGGGCAGTCAGCGGCTGAACGGAAAGAACAATCTCTGCCTTGGAAAGTGTCGATGCCCGCTCGCCGGAAGTAAAGATCGTTGCACCTTCGGCCACATACGCCTGATCTGTTGCCTGCGCCGAAGCTCCCGCGCCACTTTCTACGGCGATTGCTATCCCTTGCTTGACGAGTTTTGCGACAACATCAGGCATAAGGGCGACGCGACGCTCTCCTTGGCGCATCTCCTTGGGAACCACGATCTGATTCATCTTCTCGACTCCATTCAATTCCCTCCTGTTACCCTTCAATTCCCGCCAATTCGCCTAGTTACCTTTCTGTTGGCCTAGTTACCTTTCTGTTGGCCTAGCTGCCCTTCAATTCGCCGCGCACCAAGTGATAGAGCAGCGCCTGGATCGTGGTTCGGCGATGGAATGCTTGTCGCCAAATCACAGAGCGAGCTCCATCTATCACACCAGTCGATACCTCTTCCTCGCGATGCGCAGGAAGGCAGTGCATGAAGATCGCATCATCGCTACCTAAGGCCATCAAGGCTTCATCGACCTTGTAGGGAGCGAGTGCTTTCATCTTCGCCGCGCGCTCAGACTCCGGATCACCCATCGACATCCATACATCGGTATAGAGAACGCTGGCACCCTTTGCTGCTTCTTTGGAATCGTGAACGACTTCAACCGTCGCACCACTCTTTGCGGCGATCTCCTTGGCCTTCTTGACGACCTGTTCATCTGGAGCGAAAGCACCTTCAGGGGTACTCGCAACGACATGTGCGCCCATGATCGCCCCCATCAAGAGCCAGGCATGTGCCATGTTGTTGCCATCGCCAAAGTAGACCAACTTTCGACCCGCCAAAGATGAGCCGAAGTGCTCGGTCATCGTGGTCCAGTCTGCGAGGAGTTGAGTTGGATGATCATCATCGGTCAGACCGTTGATCACTGGAATCGAGGCATAGCGACCAAGTTCATCGACATCGGATTGTTTGAATGTTCGAACGATGAGTGCGTCACAGAATCCGCTGATGATCCGCGCAGTATCTGCAATCGTCTCTCCACGACCCAGTTGCAGATCATCGCTTCGTAAGAAAATGGGATGACCACCCAAGTGAGCCACTGCACTCTCAGAGGCGAGACGTGTCCTCGTTGAAGGCTTCGTCATGTAGACCGCAACGGTCTTACCTGCCAATTGCGAAGAAGCTTTCAGTGGATTCTCGGCGAATTCTTTTGCAGAATTAAGAAGAAGTTCGACATCCTGGCGAGAGAGATCCTCGGTTCGCAACAGGTCTTTCATCGCATCAGTTTATAGACTCCGCACGTGAAGTGGGGCTTCGGATTCGGTACGCGCACGGATTCAACGACCGGTCAACCCGAGGGACATCCAGCAGGAGAGAGCAATATCAGCGTTCTCGACCCTGATCTCGTTGAAGAGCCGCTTGAACCGGGCGATCATGAACGTTATTCGCATTATGTATTGAAAGAGAAGATCGTCGAATCTGCTGTCACCGGAAAAGCGGTGCGAGCACTTTGTGGCAAGAAGTGGATTCCAGGCAGGGATCCAGAGAAGTTTCCAATCTGTCCTCTCTGCAAGGAGATTCACGCCGGTATTCGCAAACGTGATGAGAATGGCTCCGGTAGTGGATCTGGAGACGGTGGATCTGGCGGAAATTCTGGCTCTGGAAGTTGATAGAGAATTCTTTTCAAGATGAAGTGCGAAGCCAAGATTTCTTGATGATATCAAAATGAGATCACTCCGCCCGGCTCTGATTGTGGGAGCACTTCTTGCTCTGACACTCTCAACTTTTCCGGCAATCACTTTTTCGGCTGGCGCTAACGAGACTGGAGTTGCAACTACAACTCCCGGAATCCAACCCATCATTCAGGACCCATCGAAACCACCACGTCGAATCTGGAGCGGTTGGCTTCCTTATTACTCGATGCGCACTTCGCTTCCCGCAGCGCTCAACAACAATGATCTGATTCGGGAAGTGATGCTCTTTTGGTTCACACTCAAAGGTCCAACGCGAATCCTTGATCTCTACAAGGGTGGCAATCCGAGCATCCCAATGGATACTCCGCTCGCTCAATTACGGGCAGCGGGATACCTGCTTATCCCAACCATCACAGATGGCATGGGCAAACTAGAGCTGCAGCAGGTCTTGGCTAAACCAAAGCAACGCACCCAAGCCGTCGCCACGATCATGGAGCTCGTCCGTTCAAAGAATTTCGATGGAATCGATCTCGATCTCGAGGGATTCGCCTTCGTTGATGGCACCTCATCGTGGAATAAGACCCGCCCGCTCTGGGTGGAGTTCGTCAAAGAGCTCTCTACAGCTTTAAAAGCAGAGGGAAAGCTCCTCTCAGTGACCACTCCCGTTTCCTTTGATCCCGCTTCAGGTCGGCGTGGTTATTGGGTCTACGACTGGCCCGGTATCGCGCCCTATATCGATCGACTTCGCATCATGACCTATGACTACGCAACATCGCGCCCCGGTCCCATTGGCCCGCTCTTTTGGGCAGAAGATGCCGTCAAATATGCAACCTCTGTGATGCCGGCATCGAAAGTCTTCATGGGCGTTGCTGGTTATGGCAGAGATTGGGTCACTAAAGTTGAAGGCACCTGTCCCAAAGATGTTGCAGATATCGTCAAGGCGGGAGCGAAGGCATCGACCTTCGTGATGCGCGATGCGCCAACTCTCGTTGCTCGCTATGGCGCGAATGCTCAGTACAAGGTGCGAGAAGGTGAAGTGAATTTCACCTATCAACGCACCTACACCGGCGTCACAGCAAAGGGGAACCCAACTACCTGCACAGCGACGCGCACGGCTTGGTATCAAGATCCACGCGGATACATGGCAAGGGCGCAACTCGTAGAGAAGTATCGACTAGGTGGACTCGTCGCATGGACGATCGGCATGGAAGAGAGCAATGCGATGCTTGCCGTTCGCGGAGTGGCACAACAAATCGCCCCTGATGTCGTAAAGGCGGACCTCACTATCGATCGACCAGTCGTTCGATACGGAGATTACGTCAATGTCAATGCACGTTTCACATTGCCAGATAAATTACCGGCAGCAAATATCCCAACGACGATTCAGATGAAGAGCGGGACCGGAGCATGGCGTGACATCTTTAAGGGTGCTACCAATAGTGATGGAGTCGTCACGATCAACTCCGTCCTCGGTAACCAAGTGCAATTCCGTGCTATTTCCGAGGGAAGTTGGGAACGTCTAGCTTCCACATCGAGCGAAGTCGAAGTGAAAGTGAACCCATCGCTCTCACTCTCAGGTCCGGCAATCACATATCTCGGGAGAGGCGAAACATTCACTGCGACCTTAACTCCCATGACAACAGGGAAGACGATTCTCTTGGAGCGATTCGATCCGAAGAAGGGCGCTTTCGTCGAGATTGCCAGGTCAAAGGTTGAGGCTCTCTCAGGCACGATAGCGGCTTTGACGGGTTCCTCTGGTTCTGCAGGTTCGACAGCTTCCTCTGGTTCGACAGCTTCCTCGGGTTCGACAGCTTCCGCATCAAAGAAGGCCTCCGCGACTGCTCCTTTGCGGGGAGTTGCCACCTTCCTCTTCCCAGTGGGTGAGTCCGTTGTTGGCACTTCACACTCAGCGCAGTTCACCCGACTTCGCGCTCGCCTCCTTGTGAAGGATCAACCTGCATCAAGCCCCGATGCGCTGGTGAGCACCACCCTTTGGATAACGACACTCAGGCCCTGATCGACTCCGCATAATTACCCCGTGGCACGCGAGACCCTGACCAAACTACCTCCAGATCTCGAGGCGTTGATCGAAGGCGATATTCGCCCCGATCGTCCGTGGCTCTGTGTCGTCTGGGATGACCCGGTCAATCTGATGAACTACGTAACAAAAGTCTTTATGACTGTCTTTGGCTATCCGCGTCACAAGGCAACAGAGTTGATGCTCAAGGTTCATACCGAAGGAAAAGCCGTAGTTTCGTCAGGAACTCGCGAAGAGATGGAGCGCGATGTCGCCAAGCTCCATGAATACGGATTGTGGGCGACGATTCAACGCGAAGATGAGTGAGTCAAAGCCCGAACGCATCGTCCATAACTTCTCATCGCAAGAGAGATATGTCCTGATCAACCTCGCAGAGCAGATCCTTGAATTGTTGGGTCAATCTTCGGTCTCTCGAGATCCCCTCCACGACATCGTTGGAATCTCAGGCAATGAATTGCCTCCAGATGATCCAGTCCTAAAGCGATTGCTACCCAGTGCCTATCACGAACTTCAAGACGCAGCGGAGTTTCGCCGCTACACGGAGGATTCGCTGCGAAATCGCAAACGTGAACATGCCTTTCGAATTCGCGAGATGCTCCTTAGCGACAGTGGCGAAGATGGCCTAGATGGCGGGGCCAGCGAAGAGGATGACAATGCAGAAGAGGGCAGAGATGTGGAGAATGTCTTCGTTCATGGTGAGAATGAAGTGGAGATGAGCTCAATTCGCCTCACCATCACAGGAGATGATTGCTGGGCTTGGCTTAGTGGACTCAACGACATTCGGCTCGCACTTGCGGTGCGCCTCGACATCGGCGGCACTTCGATGGGGGATCTGCCCAACAATCAGCACCGCTTTGACGGCAATTCCATGACGGGCGACGGGGTATCAGTTGACTCGTTGGCTACGAATGCAAGTAGCGAAAGTTCAGCCGCTGATAGCGAAGATGCGAGGAATCGACGCTTTGAAGTCATGAAAGAAAGTGACCCGATGAAGGCGGTCTTTGCCGTCTACAGCTGGTTGGGTTGGCTGCAAGAGGAGTTCTTACGTCAACTTGATTCGGATCAGCATGATTCGGATCAGCATGGCGAAGATCCGAGCGAGGATCAACCGCTTCCGACTCCTTAACGGTTGCATTGATTCTGCCGCGCTGGCCAAAAGATCGCCGAGCGATTCCAAACGATCACAAAACCTAAAAAAGGAATCGGGCCCGACCCTCAATTAAGAGGACCGGGCCCGCTCTCTTACCTAGGAAAGACGTGCTTAGTGATCGTCCTTCATTCCCTCTGCCATGGACTTCATGCGAGCGATCTTGTAGATCGTCAAGCCGAAGAGGCACTTCGCGAGGACGTCTGCAACGGTGTAACCAACTTGGCGCCAAACGAAAGCATTTGGATCCATTGCGTCGGAACCGAGGAGAGGCATCATGTACGCGATTGGGTAGACACCCCATGTCGCAATGAGGAGCAAGCGGAGTCGTCCGACGGTTGCAGCGACACCTTCTGGCTGACGCTCGAGCGACTTACCTAGCTCTACGAAGAGGACATAGAGGATGTAGAGGAATGGAAGTGTCGAGAGGACACCCCATAGGACCTTGGTGCCATCGTCAGTGCTGATCTCACCTGGGTAGCCAAGAGCGATCATCGCTGCTGATGCAGGGACAAGGCGGGTGATGAGGGACTTGCTTGCCTCACGAGCGAGCGCGAGAACCGCGATGACCTCAACAAGAAGTAGTGGAACAGTAAGAATCCAGTCAACGTAGCGGTAGCCCTCATTGAACGCGTTTGGATCAGCGTTGAAGTCGACGCTTACATTGAATGTGCCTTCAGCTGTCGCCTCGGAGAATGAGTCGAAGATGCGGAGATAGTGGTATCCCGCGATGAAGGTAACCATTGAAGAAAGGATGAGCGCGTTGCGGTACTTAGGAAGTACGCGGTGCTGGCTCACCAAGGTGTACACAGTGGTTGCGAGCATGGATACAAGTCCGAATGAAAGGACGTTGTAGACCGTGCTCCACTGTGAGCCGTCTAGATTGATCATGTAATAAGCCTCCGTGGGCTGATCGAGATCGGCCTCCCGGTTTGAGAGGTCGTGCGCGGTGTCATGGCTCCATATGAGCGCCACGTCACAGCACTGACGCCTAGGGTTCACCTTGTTCACAGGTTGTGCAACCCAAATTGGGGCGTTTCTCAGGAAATTTTTTGCCCCTACTCATGCGTCACGCTCAACTTTGGGAAAAAACTTTGCCTCGTGGGCTAGAAATCGATCGGCTACCTGAGGGCAGAGAATCTTCTGGGAAGCGCGAGGGTCACGCGTACCCTTGGCGCCGTGATCAACCAAGGGGCTGCGATTTCGAATTCGGCCCCCATTGGCATCTTCGATTCCGGCGTGGGGGGACTGACCGTTGCCCGGGCAGTGATCGACCAGCTGCCGCACGAATCGATTCTCTATCTCGGGGACACCGCTCGAACCCCTTATGGCCCACGACCGCTCGCCGAGGTACGCGCCTTCTCGCTCGAACTTCTCGATCAACTCGTCGATCGTGGCGTCAAGGCCCTAGTCATTGCATGCAACACCGCGAGCGCAGCAATGCTGCGCGATGCTAGGGAGCGTTACTCATTGCCTGTCGTTGAGGTGATCCAACCCGCTGTTCGCCGAGCAGTATCCGCTACGCGCTCCGGAAAGATCGGAGTCATCGGTACTGCGACAACGATCGACTCACGCGCTTACCTCGATGCCTTCGCTGCAGCCCCACACCTTCAGATCACCTCCATCGCATGTCCCCTCTTCGTCGAATTCGTCGAGCGAGGGGAGACGAGTGGAGCCGAGATCACGCGCATTGCACGTCAATACCTCGCACCTCTGATCGAAGCAAAGGTCGACACACTGGTCCTTGGCTGCACCCACTACCCACTCCTTGCCGGCGTTATCTCCTATGTGATGGGCAACGAAGTCACCTTGGTCTCATCCGCTGATGAGACGGCAAAGGATCTCTATCGAGAATTGGTCGAGCGCAATCTCCTTAGTTCCAGCGATGCTCCTGGAGAACATCAATTCGTTGCCACCGGCGATGCAGAGGCTTTCGCGAGCCTGGCACGTAGGTTTCTTGGCCCAGAAGTGGTTTCAGTATCGAATACTCTGCAATGAGTGAGCGAATCAGAGCAGTTAGAGCAGATTGGACCTAATCATGACCCGCATCGATGGCCGACATTCGCAACAGTTGCGCCCGATCACATTCACTCGCAATTGGCATAAGAATGCTGAAGGTTCGGTCATGGTCGAGTTTGGAAATACCCGTGTCCTCACCGTCGCATCCTTCACACCGGGAGTCCCTCGGTGGCTGCAGGGCAAGGGCACCGGCTGGGTGACAGCGGAGTATTCGATGTTGCCACGCTCTACCCATACTCGATCGGACCGTGAGAGCGTCAAAGGAAAACTTGGTGGTCGAACCCAAGAGATCTCAAGGCTCATCGGTCGTTCGCTTCGTGCAATCATCGATCTGAAGCAACTTGGTGAGAACACGATCATCATCGATTGTGATGTCCTTCAAGCAGATGGTGGCACGAGAACTGCATCGATCACCGGCGCGTATCTCGCACTCGCTGATGCGATCACCTGGGCGAAGAAGCAAGGCCATGTCGCTCCAGATGCAAAGGTGTTGACTGACTCTGTCGCCGCAGTGAGCGTGGGCGTCCTTGATGGAATCGCACTTCTCGATCTTTGCTACGAAGAGGATGTGAAGGCAGAGACTGATATGAATATCGTCTGCACCGGCTCTGGAAAGTTCATCGAAGTGCAGGGAACCGCTGAAGGTGAGCCATTCGATCGAGCACTTCTCAACGACCTTCTCGATCTTGCATCGATCGGTTGCGGAGAGATCACCCAGTTGCAACGTGCTGCTCTTGCATAGATGTGCGATTGAGATTTGCGACTCAGACCTGCGACTCAGACCTGCGACTCAGACCTGCGACTCAGACCTGCATTTGAGATAAGCGACTGACCGTGATGAACCACCTACTGGTTGCAACGACCAATAAGGGAAAACTCCAGGAGATCCTGCGGATCTTCAGCGCCCAGATTCCAGATTTGACTCTTCATACACTCGATGAATTTCCAGGGGCGGAAGAGGTGGAAGAGATCGGATCCACACTCGAAGAGAATGCACTCCTGAAAGCCCGTGCTGGTTTTGAACTATCCGGTCTTCCAACCTTGGCAGATGACAGCGGACTTGAAATCGATGCGCTGGACGGGCGACCAGGTATTCATTCAGCTCGATACTCAGGGGCTGGCACTGCCGCCAATATCGCCAAGGTCCTCGAAGAGTTGCGTGGTGTTCCGCTTGAAAGGCGTACTGCCCGCTTTGTATCCGTCGTCGCCTTTGTGGATTCAAATTTCGCTGGTACTGGCGCGAGCGATGGAACTGGCGCGAGCGATGGGAACTCCACTCTTAGGGGTCATGGCAAGGGTGAGATCACCGTGCGAGGCCAACTCGAGGGCATCATCATCGATGCGCCGCGAGGTGTTGGTGGGTTCGGTTATGACCCGATCTTTCAACCGAGAGACGTTGCGCCTCGCCAGGCCCACTTCCAAGAGAAGCTGACGCTCGCACAATTGCGCCCCGAGGAAAAGGATGAAATCAGTCATCGGGGGCGGGCACTTCGAAAGATTGCGCCACTCGTGGGGCTAAGATTCGCGCAGATTCAACGCCCGGTTGAATGAGTTTCTGATCCGGCATATGAGCACAAGGGCTCAATGTTCGATTAAGTTGACTAAGGAGTCGAATAAGTGGCAGCAAAGCGAACCGCTAAGAAGACAGCGAAGAAGTCAGCAGCTAAGCGTCCAGTGAAGAAGGTCGCGAAGAAGTCGGCTCCGAAGAAGGCCGCTGCGAAGCGCCCAGTCAAGAAGGTTGCAAAGAAAGCAACCGCAGCGAAGCGCCCCGTCAAGAAGAGTGTAAAGAAAGCTACCAAGAAGGCCACCAAGAAGACAGTGAAGAAGAGTTCGTCACGCGCCGCAAAAGGCTCGACGATGACGGTGGTAGTTCCTGAAGTACCAACTCGTAACGGTTCTGCATCGACAGTTGTATCGACTGGTTTTTCGACAGTGGCCCCAAGCGCACCTGCTGCGCCAACAGCACCGAAGGCTCCAAGCGCACCAGCTTCGAAGGGATCTTCATCAAAGCCCGCCACCAAGAAGAGTGGCTCAGGTCCAATCTTCTTCATCTTGGTTGGCGTGCTCGCACTCGCTTTGATCTTCACCTCACAAAGTGGTGATGACTCAGATGACAACTCTGGAAACGGAACCGTGGCTGAGGAGAGCACTTCACCAACTCCAGTAGCAAGCGAAGAGCCTTCTGAGGAACCAACTGCAGAAGAGAGTGAAGAGCCAACAGGTGAGGTCGGCGCACCTACTTCCTACGAGGGTCCAATAGGCATCGTCGCTCAGTACACAAATAGCGACAAGAGCGCTGCGACGATCTTCTGGAAGGCACCCGCTGCGACAGATGGAATCACGGGTTATTCGGTTCAGATCCAGCGAAATGGTGGTGCACGTCAGGATCTTTCCTCGACACCATCGACTGAGTTCACACTTGATATCACCAAGAGCGAGACTTCTGGTTGGACGACCTTCATCGTTCAAACGGTCTACTCAGATGGTGAAGTCATCGACGGAAAGCCATTTGGGCTTCCCGGTCAGTGGAACTGATTCAAGCTGAATCCAGCACGCTGAACTACTCTCGGTAGCCGATTTCTTCGAGCACTTCGAGTATCGAAGCGACGTAGACATTCGCTCCAGTCGGTACCAGGTGGACGCCATCAGGCGCGAAATATTCAGGATGATCGCGTGAGATCCGATCCCAATCGACGAGATGGGCATTTGGATAGCGTCCAATGACTCGTGAAACGATCGCGTTATTCGACTCTCGCCAACCACGAGGTACCGCTGCGTTGACGACGACGAAACTCGGTTGGTCTCTCAATAGATCAAAGAGCTCAACAACCGCCTCTTCCGATATCGGACCGTTATTACCGAGATTGAGGATTGCGATGGAGTTGGGAACGCTCTTCACATCCACTTCGACGACATCGATCAACTCACTGAGTTGTCGACCCACACGCGCGTTGATGAGGTCAACCGGTTCATATCCTTCGAGTAGGGAACGAATGCCAAGGATCACTGAATCGCCAGTGACCCAAAGTCCACTCTTGCCATCCTCTCCCTGAGGTGAAGCGACTGGGTCATTGGAACCTGAACCGTCCTTGGAAGAAGCGCTTCGTCGCTCTTGGAGATCGGCACGTTCGATCGCACTGATGGAAACGGTCGTCGTTGCCATCAAGGTGGCAACGATTGCCACAGCAACCAGACTCTTCTGCCGCAATCGCACTGCAGGTGTTCGGTATTTGAGGCCACGGACCCAGAGTTCGATCGCGCCATTGCGGACCGGAACTTCGATCCACCGATAGGAGATATCTGCGAGCGCGAAGACGATCAAGATTCGAAGTGCATAGAGCGCCCACTCTTCTCCAACGAGATCGACAGAGGGGCGCGTGACTTGAAAGACCACCCAGTGCCAGAGGTAGATGCCATAGGAACGTTCACCGATCCACATCAACGGTGCCCGCGTGATCTCTCGTGCCAGACGAGACGCTGGATGAACCACCGACATCAAAGCGAGACAACCGAAGAGCGCGGTCAACGGGAATGCGATGCGATAGAGAGTCGGATCATTGGGATCGACGAAGAGGAAGAGCGAGAGCAGGCCAAGGAAGGCGGCGATGCCGAATCCATCAATGAAGTTCTTGGCACCCGTTGCGATATTGGCGCTGAAGTTTCGTGGAATCCAACGGACGGCAAGCGCTGCACCAAGGAAGAGTCCGATGCTATGGGTATCACTTCCAAAGTAGACGTGACTGACTGAAGTTTGCGACTCGGCATCGATCTTGACCGAATATAAGAAGAGGAGAGTTCCAGAAGCGAGAGCGAAGAAGAGTGCAAAAGCGGGAATTCGCTTCTTGCCGAAGAAGCGAAGCACGAAGAGCAGAATCAATGGCCAGAGGAGATAGAACTGGATCTCAACTGCCAACGACCAGGTGTGTTGCAGGAGTGGCGGTCGGCCGATGGTGGAAAAGTAATCCTGCTCCCTAGCCACCAGCGCCCAATTCATCATCCCAGTGAAGAGATAGGGCAGGTCGGAGACGAAGCGTTTGATCGTCTCTGGTGCCCAAACTCCAACGAAGAGTGTGGTCATAACCACCATGAAGAGGAGTGCCGGGAAGAGGCGACGCAATCGACTTCGATAGAACTTTCGAAGATCGAGCGCGCTAGACCTTTCAATCGAATCGAGGATCAAGCGAGTGATGACATAGCCAGAGATCACGAAGAAGAGATCGACGCCAAGGAATCCGCCCGGCCACCATGGAAGTGAGAGGTGGTACATCAATACTGCGATAACAGAAATCGCACGGAGACCGTCTATTGCCGGTATGTAGCGAGTTGCACGGGATTGAATCTCACTCTGAGCAGCAGCCAACTCTTCCGCTTCACTTTGGGGAGAGGTACTGGTCACGTTGGCGTATTCACAATCAGTAAGTGGTCATGCAATCAGTGGTCATGCAATCAGTGATCATGCGGGACGTGGTCATGCAACCAGCGATCATCTGCAATCACGCATGGTTACTTCTTGCGTGCGGTACTTCGCTTTTGAGTCTTTGGCTTTGAAGAAGTTGTAGGTGGCGTTGTTTCTACGCTCTTATTCACCTTCGGCTTCCCATCACCATCGATGGCAGTTTCAATCGCACGACCAAGCTTCGCAAGCTTCTCCCACGCACCATCGAGGCGAGTACGAGATTGTTCGATGGCTTGTGATGCCGCTTCAAGGGAATGGATCTGAGCCCTATAGAGCCGCTCTGCATCAGCGACGGTCTCATCCAGCCACTGCTTAAAGGCATCGACATCACCCTTTGCCTGGCTGATCAGGTTGTCGGCTTCCTTCTTGGCAGCATTAGTCAGTGCGATCGCCTCGCGGCGCTTCGTATTGAGAAGCTCCTCGGCCTTATCGCGCGCACCTTTCATCAACTCTTCAACATCGCCTTCGGCGGCTTCGATCAACCGGCGCCCACGACTCTCCGCTTGGGAGAGGAGTGTCTTTGCCTTGCTCTCAGCCGATTCGATCGCACTCTCAGCCGCGCGTTTGCTATCGCTGAGCAGACGTTCGGCAGCTGCCTTCGCCTTCACTTCCCGTTGTTGCGCCGTACGGATCAATGTCATCGCGGTTTCAGTCGCGAGGATTTCGAATTCTTCCTTATTCAACGCGGTGATATCGCGACGTGAACGAAGTTCATTGAGTTGCGACTCAAGTTCGCGGATGCGAGCCAACGCTCCACCTTGGTTGGGGTTCTGGGCGTCGAGTGGGGTTTCCTCTTCTTTGAAACCCATCCACCGCTTGATGCCGTTATTGGACCGATCCGTCATCTCACCCTCCAGAAAGTACGTCAGCGGCGGATGTTACGTGGGTCCATGCCAAAAGGTAAGTGCGGCCAGTTCTCTGGCTAGTTCTCTAGCTAGTTCTGCGGGAGATGGGACTGGAACTAGTTCTGCAGGAGGTGGGACTTGAACTAGTTGTGCGGGAGGTGGGACTTGAACCCACACGTCCGAAGACACAGGTTCCTAAGACCTGCGTGTCTGCCATTTCACCACTCCCGCTAAAGAGCTCTGTGAAGAGGGGGTAAGGCTAAATGAGGGTGAGCACAATTGCCTAAACGCTACCCTTGCCCCGGTGAGCGTAGAAATCTCGTTGGCACAGTCGATCGCCGCCTCGCTCGCTCGCTTGGTGGAGCGAGGGGAACTCAGCTCTCTTGCCCCCGAGCAGATAGCTGCAGACTCAATACCGCTCGAACGTCCGAAGAACCGTGACCACGGTGACTTCGCAACATCGATCGCCCTTGCTCTCGCGAAGAGCGCAGGAAAGAAGCCTCGCGAGATCGCCGAGCTCATCGCTGCGGATCTCGGCTCGGATCCCATGTTGGCCAAGGTCGACATTGCTGGCCCTGGTTTCATCAACCTCACCCTCAATAGCGCGAGTCAAGGTCAGATCATCGAAGCGATCCTCACAAGTGCAAACGATTTTGGAAAAGTCACTGATCTCGCTGGCAAGAAGATCAATGTCGAATTCATCTCCGCAAATCCAACTGGTCCGATTCATCTAGGACATACCCGATGGGCAGCAGTGGGAGATGCGCTCGCTCGGGTCTTGATCGCAGCCGGCGCAGATGTAACGAGAGAGTTCTATATCAACGATCGTGGCGTGCAGATGGATCTCTTTGGTGCATCGATTCGTGCAAGCGCTCTCGCCATCCCACGCCCTGAGGCGGGATATCAAGGCGCATATATAGATGAGATCGCCTTCGATATCGTCTCCGAGCATCCGGAGTACAAGGAGCTACCCGAAGCAGAATCGATCGTCGCATTCCGTGAAGCGGGCTACACCCATCAACTCAAGCAACAACAAGAGGTCGTCAAGCGTTTTGGAACCCAGATCGATGTCTGGTTCTCAGAGCGAGCGCTACACCAAGGGGATTCTGCACTCAATGAGGCGCTCTCGACTCTTGAGAGAGAAGGACATGTCTTCGAATCAGAGGGAGCGCTCTGGCTTCGCACCACGACATTTGGCGATGACAAGGATCGCGTCCTCAAGAAATCAACCGGGGAGTACACCTACTTCGCTTCCGATACTGCCTACTATCTCAATAAGCGCAGCCGTGGTTTCGATATCGCGATCTACATGCTCGGAGCAGACCATCACGGATACATCGGGCGCTTGAAAGCGACTGCGGCATGTGCTGGTGATGATCCCGAGTACAACATCGAGATCTTGATCGGTCAATTGGTGAAGATCATCGAAGGTGGCGAAGAGCTCAAACTCTCCAAGCGCGCTGGAACGATCGTCACGCTCGAAGATCTCGTGGAGAAGGTGGGCGTCGATGCCGCCCGGTACACCTTGATCCGTTATCCGGTTGAGACTCCGATGGTCCTTGATGTCGATCTGCTCAAGAAACATACCAACGAGAATCCGGTCTACTACGTGCAATATGCCCATGCCCGCATCGCTGCTCTCTTACGAAACGCTAAAGAGCTTGGCGTTGCGTTTGGTATCAAAGATCTCGATCCGAACCTCTTGGAGAGTGAACAAGAGCGAGAGCTGATCGGGGCACTTGCAGAGTTTCCGACGGTGGTCTCAGCGGCAGCCACGACCCGTGCTCCACACCGCATTGCACGCTATATCGAAGAGCTTGCCGGCACATATCACCGCTTCTATAGCGAATGCCGAGTCCTCCCGATGAGTGGTGAGGCACCAGGTGCGATTCATTCATCCAGGGCAACACTCTGCGCTGCAACGAAGCAAGTGATCGCCAATGCACTCGACCTACTGGGTGTTAGCGCTCCGGATCGGATGTAGAGGAGATTCCCATGAGCCAAGCAGATCTGCCATCAAGCAAGATCCTCTCAAAAAACGCATCCTTTGACTCAGGTGAGTTCGTCGTCGCCGGAGTCAGCGCGACGAAGATCGCAGCAGAGTTCCAAACCCCCGTTTTTGTGATCGATGAAGCCGATTTCTTTGAACGAGCGAAGACCTTCAAGGACTCCCTGGAGAGCGCAGCAGGTGAGAAGTCGGGACATTGTTACTACGCCGGAAAAGCTTTCCTCTGCAAGGAGATCGCTCGTTGGGTAGAACGAGCAGGACTCGCTCTCGATGTCTGCACCGGCGGAGAGTTGGAAGTGGCGATCGCTGCCAATTTCCCACCCGAGCGAATGGAATTCCACGGAAATAACAAATCAGTAGCAGAGATTAGGCGAGCGATCGAAGTTGGCGTATCTCTCATCGTCGTCGATAGTGAGATCGAATTGGAACGAGTCGCTTCCATCGCAACCGAGATGAAGCGAGTTCAGAAGATCCTGATTCGAATCACCCCAGGAGTGGAAGCGCACACTCACGATTACATCGCTACTGCGCATGAAGATGTGAAATTCGGTCTATCGATCGCATCAGGCGCCGCGATGAAGGTGATGCAGAAGGCGCTCACTCTCCCTTCGATCGAGTTGCGTGGTGTGCACTTCCATATCGGATCGCAAATCACATCCGATGAAGGCTTCACTTTGGCGATCTCCCGCACCATCGAATTCCTTGCTCATTTCACTCGAGAGAGTGGCAAGGCCATCGCAGAGTTCGATATCGGCGGTGGCTACGCAATCTCCTATGTTGAGAGTGATGAAGCGCTCGATCCGAAGACGATCATCTCAGCATTGGTCAGTGCGATTCGAGATGAGAGTGAACGAGTAGGTATCGAGATGCCAACAGTCTCTATCGAGCCAGGTCGAGCGATCATTGGACCGACGACTGCAACCATCTATGAAGTTGGAACCGTCAAACTCGTCGAATTGGATTCTGGGTCCCGCAATTACATCTCTGTCGATGGCGGTATGAGCGACAACATCCGAACCTCGCTCTATGACGCCGAATACTCAGTTGCCCTTGCCAATCGCATCTCAACAGAGAGTGCGATCTCATCTCGCGTGGTCGGAAAGCATTGCGAGAGCGGCGATATCGTGGTTCGCGAATGCGATCTACCGAGTGATGTCCGCCCTGGCGATCTCTTGGTCACGCCAGCGACAGGCGCTTATGGCCGCAGCATGGCTAGCAACTACAATCACGTTCCTAGGCCGCCTGTCATTGCGATCCGCGATGGTAAGGCGCGCGTGATCGTCAGGCGAGAGACCTATCAAGATCTCTTAGGGCTCGACAGTTAAGGAATTGATCAAATGAGCGCGACCAATGCCCGAGCGACGGGGGAGGCGAAGATTGGTGTTGCGCTCTTGGGTTGCGGAACTGTCGGCAGCGAAGTTGCAACGATCCTAAGGCGCGATCACGCAGACCTCTCTGCTCGCTCGGGTGCTTCATTGGAGCTGATCCGAGTCGGTGTGCGTGACCTTTCGAAGGCGCGAGCGGGAATCGATAAGGCGCTTCTGACAACCGATCTCGAATCGATCGTCAAGGATCCTTCGGTCTCCGTCGTCATCGAAGTCATGGGTGGAATCGAGCCCGCTCGTTCATTGATCCTTACAGCCCTTGCCGAGAAGAAGTCAGTGGTCACTGCCAATAAGGCGCTCCTTGCAAAACACGGTGCAGAGATCTTCGCTGCCGCCAAAGAGCATGGCGTCGATCTCTATTACGAGGCAGCAGTCGGTGGTGCGATCCCGATCGTCAGACCACTTCGTGAATCGATCGTCGGCGATAGCGTCACTCGCGTCATGGGTATCGTCAACGGAACCACCAATTACATTCTTACGAAGATGGATGAAGAGGGTGCCGACTACAGCGCCGTCCTTGCCGAAGCACAACGACTCGGGTTCGCTGAAGCCGATCCCACCGCTGATGTCGAAGGAGATGACGCGGCAGCAAAGATCGCCATCTTGGCCTCGCTTGCGTTCCACACTCAAGTGACGATCGACGATGTCTGGGCCGAGGGGATCTCCAAGCTCTCAAAGCGCGATATCGAGATCGCGCGCGCTATCGATCATGTGATCAAGTTGCTCGCAATCGCGGAAGTGACCAAGGAAGGAAAGGTCTCTGCTCGAGTCCATCCGACGCTCATCCCTCGCAACCATCCTCTGGCATCGGTACGAAATGCCTTCAATGCCGTCTTCGTCGAGGCGAAATCAGCTGGTGAATTGATGTTCTATGGCCGCGGCGCCGGTGGTGCACCGACAGCGAGCGCCATCCTCGGTGATCTCGTAGCGATCGCACGCCACATCTCCTATGGCGGAGTTGGAAGTCGTGAGAGCGATTATGCCGATCTACCGATTGCAACCATCGATGCGGTGCGTACGCGATACTTGATTCGACTTGACGTCGCAGATCGTCCTGGAGTCCTTGCTGCGGTTGCGCAGACCTTTGCGACCCACGGCGTTTCGATTCAGACGGTTCGCCAGAGTGGTCGTGGCGATGATGCTGAGCTTGTGATCATGACTCACTCCGCTAGCGATCAGAATCTTGCTGCCACAGTTGCGGATCTATCAACCCAAGAGATGGTTAAGAACGTCGAAAGCGTATTGCGAGTTGAGGGGAGTGAGGGATGAGCTTCTCTTTGAAGAACCTATTCTCTGCGACCGAAAGATCGACGTCAGGTACAAAGTCATTGAGGTCATTGCGCGCTTCGTCGACCTCCTCACTCTCTCCAGCCTCGAAACATGGCGGTGCTCATCAGTGGCGAGGAGTGATCGAGGAGTATCGCAATCGACTTCCAGTGACTGCTTCAACTCCGGTGGTAACGCTCTGCGAAGGTGGCACGCCACTGATCTATGCCTGCGATCTCTCCGAGCGACTGGGCGGTGAAGTCTGGCTCAAATTCGAAGGCGCCAATCCCACGGGTTCTTTCAAGGATCGCGGTATGACGATGGCGATCTCCAAAGCTGCCGAGGTTGGTTCGAAAGCCGTTGTCTGCGCATCGACTGGAAATACCAGTGCATCTGCTGCTGCTTATGCAGTCAAGGCGGGAATGACCCCCGTCGTTTTGGTTCCTAAGGGAAAGATCGCACTCGGCAAGTTGGCGCAAGCGATCGCACATGGCGCAAAGCTGTTGCAAGTCGATGGAAACTTCGATGACTGTCTTCAAGTGGCACGAGAACTCTCCGAGCTCTATCCGGTTTCGCTCGTAAACTCCGTCAATCCTGATCGCATCGAAGGGCAGAAGACTGCATCCTTTGAAGTGGTCGATGCGCTGGGCTTTGCACCTGATATCCATGCCCTTCCAGTTGGCAATGCTGGAAATATCACCGCATATTGGCGTGGCTATCGCGAGTATCGAAACGATTCGATCATCACCTCACTCCCTGCCATGTGGGGATTCCAAGCTGCAGGATCTGCCCCGATCGTCAAAGGGAAAGTAGTGAAGAAGCCAGAGACGATCGCAACCGCGATCCGAATCGGCAATCCTGCCTCCTGGTCACAAGCGATCGAGGCGCGAGATCAATCCAAGGGCCTCATCGATGCCGTCACTGATAAAGAGATACTCGCTGCCTATCGTCTCGTTGCGGCGAAAGAGGGCGTCTTCGTCGAACCTTCGAGCGCAGCTGGTATTGCAGGGCTCTTGAAATACAAGAAGGCCGGTAAGTTGCCGAAGGGCAAGAAGATCGTCATCACCGTCACCGGCAATGGTTTGAAGGATGTCGGCTGGGTCCTTGATGATGCGAAGGATCCAACCGTGATCAAGGCCAATGTCCGCGCTGCTGCCGAAGCGATCGGTTTGGAAGAGAAGTCGCGAGGACGAAAGAGATGATGGCTCGCGTCAAACATCGCCAGCGCGTCACCTTCAAAGCGACGCCGCAACAAGTGAGCGTTCCCGCGAGCATCGCGAATGTCGGTCCAGGTTTCGATTCACTCGCGATTGCGGTCGAGTTACGGGATCAATATGTGGCACAGATCCTCGATGACGAGACCTTTGATATCGATGTCGCTGGTGAAGGCGCCGATTCCGTGGCACGAGATAAGAAGAACCTGGTTCTTAAAGCGATGTTCCATGGCTTCGACTTCCTCGGTGGCAAGCCAGCAGGTATTGCGCTCCGTCAGCTCAATGAGATTCCACATGGACGTGGGCTTGGCTCCTCTGCTGCTGCAATCGTTGGTGGCCTTGCACTCTCGCGTTCTTTGGTACTCAACGGAAACCAATTGATGAGTGATGAGGATCTGATCGCACTCGCTACCGATCTCGAAGGTCATCCCGACAATGTCGCCGCTGCAACCCTTGGCGGAGCGACGATCGCGTGGAACGAAGAACGCTTGGGAGTGACGACTGGACTTGCAATTCGCACTCACGTCGATCCGCGGATCTCACTCCTTGCACTCGTTCCTGATTCAGAGCTTTCAACCTCCAAGGCGCGCAAGGCGCTTCCCGAAAGCGTTCCACATCAAGATGCTGCCTTCAACGTCGCAAGATCCTCACTTCTGGTCCATGCCTTAGGTAGCCGACCTGATCTCTTGCATACTGCGACCGAAGATCGCCTCCATCAACAGTATCGACGAGATGTCATGCCGAAGTCATTCGATCTCGTAGCGAAGCTTCGTGCGGCGGGGGTTGCGGCAGTCATCTCTGGTGCAGGTCCGACAGTTGTGGTCTTTGAGAGCGGTGATGCAACAGAGCGAGATGAGATCATCCGAGCGGCTGGCTCCCATTTCACCCCACGACCTGTTCAGATAGCCGAAAACGGAGTAGAGAGCTCTGCGATTTGACCAGCTCTATCGTCGTGCTAGCCTTCAGCCATCTGGTGAGGGAGTCTTCCCGGTAACACCGAAGAATTCGCAAGAAACAATCACCAAAGAAATCCCAAAAATTATTCACGAGTAAGACAGCAAGAAGCAGTAAGAAAAGTCTAAGAAGTAAGAACCTGTAAAAAATCCAACCCTTGAGAGAAGTAGCCGCTGGCTACAGGAAAGATCACGAGAGTACATGAGCACATCTGCAACAGAATCTGCCGCGAAGTCGCGCAAAGACATCACTGACCTCTCTTCCATGGCGGTAGCGGATTTGAGAAAGACCGCGAACACGCTCGGCATCGATGGTGCCTCGGACATGAAGAAGGCGGATCTGGTCAAAGCAATCGGTGATCTACAAGCTGCAAATAGGGAAGCCGCGCGACTAGAGCGCGAAGCTAAGCGAGAGGAACGCATGGCCAGGCGCCAAGAGAAGTTAGCGAAGAAGGATTCGCGCGATCAAGAAGATTCGATGCAAGAGTCTGAGGAGAGAAGCAGCGACGATACTGATCAAGAGAGCTCAGAGAGCGAGAGCCCACGAGGTCGAAGTGATCGCGGTTCACGTAATGACCGTGGCGAGCGTAATGACCGTGGCGAGCGTGGCGAGCGTAATGACCGTGGCGAGCGCGAAGAGCGTTCGGACCGCGGTGATCGTTACGATCGCAATGACCGTGGCGGCCGTGGTGATCGCAATGATCGCGGAGACCGATTTGATCGCAGGGACCGATTCCGCCGGGATCGCGGAGGTCGTGATCGAGAGATCGTGCTCAGCGAAGACGATGTCTTGCTTCCCGTCTCAGGCCTTCTCGACATCCTTGAGAGCTACGCATTCCTTCGCACCAGCGGATACCTCCCTGGCCCACAAGATGTCTACGTTTCACTCCAACAGGTTCGTCGTTACGGGCTTCGCAAAGGTGATGTCATCACGGGCGCAGTTCGTGAGCCACGCGAGAATGAACGTCGTGAGAAGTTCAATGCTCTGGTCAAGATCGAGACCGTCAATGGAATGGAACCAGAGAGCGCTCGCGAGCGAGTTGAATTCTCAAAGCTCGTTCCGCTCTATCCGCAAGAGCGACTTCGTCTTGAGACCCAACCGAACATCCTCACCACACGTGTGATCGATCTGATCGCACCGATCGGTAAGGGACAACGTGGTTTGATCGTTTCTCCACCGAAGGCTGGAAAGACCATGGTTTTGCAGTCGATCGCCAATGCGATTACTGAGAACAATCCAGAGTGTCACTTGATGGTCGTACTCGTCGATGAACGTCCTGAAGAGGTCACAGATATGCAACGCTCAGTCAAGGGTGAAGTCATCGCTTCCACCTTCGATAGGCCCGCAGATGATCACACGACGGTTGCAGAACTCGCCATCGAGCGTGCAAAGCGACTCGTCGAGTTGGGACACGATGTCGTCGTCTTGCTCGACTCGATCACACGTCTTGGTCGCGCCTACAACATTGCAGCTCCAGCATCCGGTCGAATTCTCTCCGGTGGTGTTGATTCCGCTGCTCTCTATCCACCGAAGAAGTTCTTTGGTGCTGCTCGTAACATCGAAGATGGTGGATCACTGACCATTCTTGCAACCGCTCTCGTTGAGACAGGTTCCAAGATGGATGAGGTCATCTTCGAAGAGTTCAAAGGCACTGGAAATATGGAGCTCAAACTCGATCGCAAGTTCGCTGATAAGCGAATCTTCCCTGCCGTCGATGTCGATGCTTCCGGAACTCGTAAGGAAGAGATCCTCATGGGTCCAGAAGAGCTCAATATCGTCTGGAAGCTTCGCCGAGTCCTTCACGCACTCGATTCACAACAGGCGCTCGAACTTCTCCTTGAGAAGATGAAGGGCACCAAATCCAATGTCGAGTTCTTGATGCAGGTGCAGAAGACCACCGTCGGTCCAAGCGCCGAGGATCAGGTCAAGTAACCGCTCATTTCGCCTGGCTTTAGGCGGAGATTTCTATCTCCGCCTCCAAATAGGTAACCTTTCCCGCTACCTCCGCAAGGACTGGAAACGGATTCATCTGCGGAGCCCAGAAAGTTATTGCTGGTTCACCGTTCGGCCTCAGAGAGAGACCATCGGACCCAGCGAGAGAGAAGAAGAAAATGAAGCCAGAGATCCATCCCACCTACGTGGAGACCCAAGTGACCTGCGGTTGTGGCGAAACCTTCACAACCCGATCAACTGTTGAGAGCGGTTCGCTCTTCGTTGAAGTCTGCTCGGTCTGCCATCCGTTCTATACCGGCAAGCAGCGCATCCTCGATACTGGTGGTCGCGTCGCTCGCTTCGAAGAGCGCATGAAGAAGAGTGCTGCAAAGGGCGCAAAGACCGCCAAATAGCTCAGCTCCCAGCCACCGAAGAGAGATCGAGATAGATCGATCCAGAGTTGAGTGAGGGAGTGTTTGAAATGAGCGAGCGTTTCGCTTCAATGCCGGAGATCCTTGCCGAGTACGAGGACCTGGAACGAAAGATGGCCGATCCATCGATCCATGCCGATCAGGGTAAGGCGCGTCAATTCGGTAAGCGATATGCCCAGCTCGGCCCCGTGATCGCTGGATACAAGGCGTGGCGTGCTGCTGAAGATGATTACCTCGCAGCGAAAGAACTTGCGACGACGGATCCCGATTTCGCAGCGGAGCTCCCTTCCTTGCAAGCAAAGGTCGACTCCACAGCCGAGAAGTTGGAAGAACTCCTCCTGCCACGTGATCCCAATGATGATCGCGATGTGATCCTTGAGATCAAGGCCGGTGCAGGTGGTGAAGAGTCCGCTCTCTTTGCAGGGGATCTGTTGCGAATGTATCTGCGTTATGCAGAGAAGCAAGGGTGGAAGACTGAGATCATCGATGCAACGGAGAGCGACCTCGGTGGCTACAAGGACATCTCTGTTGCCGTGAAATCGCGCGGAACGCCTGAAGCCGGTATGGGGCCCTTCGCGAAGTTGAAGTTCGAAGGTGGCGTCCATCGCGTTCAACGTGTCCCCGAGACCGAGAGTCAGGGTCGCATCCATACCTCCGCTGCGGGTGTCCTCGTCCTTCCTGAGGCGGAAGAGGTCGAAGTTGAGATCAATATGAATGAGCTGCGCATCGATGTCTATCGCTCTTCGGGACCTGGAGGGCAGAGCGTCAACACCACTGACTCAGCGGTTCGTATCACTCACATTCCAACCGGCATCGTGGTTTCATGTCAGAACGAGAAGAGTCAGCTGCAAAATAAAGAATCAGCACTTCGCATCCTTCGCGCTCGCCTTCTCGCAGCCGCACAAGAGGAAGCTGATAGGGAAGCAGCTGCAACACGTAAGTCACAGGTTCGCACCGTCGATCGAAGCGAACGTATCCGCACCTATAACTTCCCAGAGAATCGCATCTCAGATCACCGAGTCAATTACAAGGCCAATAACTTGGATGCAGTGCTCAACGGCGAACTTGATGAGATGATCCAATCACTTCTCGATGCAGATAAGGCAGAGAAGCTCGCCGCAGCAAGTGCATGAGCACGTTACGCGAGATTCTGCGCGAAGGTAAGCGCCGTTTAGAGGAAGCATCCATCTCGCCGATCGATGCAGAACTACTCCTCGCACATCTTCTTGGAGTAGGGAGAATGGAGTTGCACTCTCGCCAGGTTCTCTCGGATGAGACGATGAGCGAAGAGCAATGGCAGGATCTCAAGGAACGTTTCGATGAATTGATCTCAGAGCGAATCGATTCCATTCCAGTTCAATATCTCACCGGTGAAGCAGCATTTCGTCATCTCACTCTCGCTGTCGGACCTGGAGTCTTGATTCCGCGTCCTGAAACGGAGGGCCTTGTAGAGCTTGCCCTTCAATGGATCGAGCGTGAGAGCTCACTTGATGTGAGTCCAGAAGACTCGAATTCGAGAGATCGACGCAGATTCAGCGTTGTCGACCTCGGTTCCGGCTCTGGGGCGATTGCGATTTCCATCGCGGTGGAATGTGCGCAGAAGGGGATTCCAGTCTCCGTCGTGGCAGTTGAAGACTCCGAGGAGGCGAAGCCTTGGTTGGAACGCAATATCGCGACCTACATCGAGAAGTACCCGAATCAGCTTGATATTCGTATGGTTGCTTTGCCCGTAAGCGAAGCGCTCCACGGAGTGAAATGCGATCTAGTGATCGCAAATCCTCCCTACATCCCCAATGAATATCGAAGTCGTTTACCGCACGATGTCGGGAGTGAACCGGAGAGGGCACTCTTTGGCGGTGAGAGTGGAATTGAGACTCCACTTCACTTCGCCGCGCATGCAGCCCGTCTACTCAAAAGCGGTGGCGCACTCTTCATGGAGCACTTTGAGGATCAAGGTCAGGCGCTGGCCAACGCTCTATCCAATCCATTGGGTTCGGGCGAGGGCGCAGAATTCGACCGTCTCGTGGGCCATGATGACCTGGCTGGGCGAGGTCGCTATATTTCAGCACGAAAGCGATGAATCCAAGAATGAGCCCAAGTAAGTTTTCAAAGTAGAGATCTGGAGTCATGGAGCGCCTAACGATCAAACAAGGACCGCGAGCAAAGGTTGCGCCTGCTGCCGAGGCTGCTTTTGAGGCGCTTCGCGATGGAAAGGTGATCGTCGCTCCGATCGAACACTCCTATGTCTTTGTTGCGGACGCTTTTAATCACGGCGCTGTTGCGAAGATCCATCAATTGAGACAAGATGATCTGGGAACTGCAGCACAAGTCTTGATTCGCGATGCGAGCGTCATGAAGGGTTTGACCAGTGATCTCAGCGAAGGGGCAGATGCACTCGCACGATACTTCTGGCCAGGCCTGCTGACGATCGTCCGACCAGCGCAACGAGGATTGACTTGGAATCTCGGTGACAGTAAGGAGCTCGGCAAGGTAGCGCTTCGAGTTCCCGCGAATCGATTCATGACTGCACTCCTTGCACTCTCCGGCCCATTAGCTATCGCCCATGCCGCTCTTGCTAAGGCAAAGCCGCCGCGTACGACGAAGTTGATCCCGGCGCTCGATAAGGACCTCGCCTACATCGTCGACGCAGGCGAGTTACCTGAGAGTCCCTCTGGATTACCTTCGACCATCGTTGAAGTTAAGGGGAGAGAGATTCACATCATTCGAGAAGGTGGCGTCTCGGTCGAGGAATTGATCACAACGCACCCATCGGTGATTCGACCTGCCGCGGATTCCGCGGGTGAGACCGCTTAGGCTTGCGCTCATGTCCGCGACTTCAGAAACTCCCTTCTTCGGCTCCGATTTCGATGCACTTCAGTCTCAAGATCCTGAGATCGCCCAGATCCTGCTCAAGGAGTTAGAGCGTCAGCGCACCCATCTGCAATTGATCGCGAGTGAGAACTTCACCTCTCCTGCCGTTCTGACAGCTCTCGGCTCGACCCTCTCCAATAAGTATGCAGAGGGATATCCCGGCAAGCGCTATTACGGTGGTTGCGAAGTCGTCGACGTCGCAGAAGAGATCGGTATCGCCAGGGCGAAGGAACTCTTCGGCGCAGAACATGCAAATCTTCAACCACACTCCGGCGCAAGTGCGAATGTTGCCGTCTATCAAGCATTCACAAAACCAGGAGATACCGTCCTTGCCATGTCATTGGCAGAAGGCGGTCATCTCACTCACGGCTCCAAGGTCAACTTCTCTGGCAAATGGTTCAACGTCGTCTCCTATGGTGTTCGCAAGGAAGATGAGCGAATCGACTACGACGAGTTGGAGCGATTGGCTCATGAACATAAGCCGAAGATGATCTGCTCCGGTGCTACTGCGTATCCAAGCTTGATCGACTTTGAGCGAATTCGAAAGATCTGCGATGCCGTCGGTGCGATCATGTGGGTCGATGCTGCACACTTCATCGGTCTCGTCGCAGGTAAGGCGATCCCATCTCCAGTTCCCTATGCCGATGTCGTCTCCTTCACAACACATAAGGTCCTGCGCGGGCCTCGCGGTGGAATGATCCTGAGCAAGGCAGAACATGCTGCAGCGATCGACAAGGCGATCTTCCCTGGCATGCAAGGCGGTCCGATCATGAGCGCTGTTGCAGCCAAGGCCGTTGCACTCAAAGAATGCCTCCAGCCTGAGTATCAGAAGTACGCACGCGACGTGATCACCAATGCCAAGGCCCTCGCAGCCGCCTTAGAGGAAGAAGGCATGCGCGCAGTTTCAGGCGGAACCGAGACTCACTTGGCACTGATCGACGTTAGAAGTACGGGAGTTAACGGAAAAGTCGCTGATGAACGGTGCGGAAGATCAGGGATCACACTCAACAAGAACGCCATTCCTTTCGACCCAGAGAAGCCATCGATCACAAGTGGTATCCGCGTCGGTACTCCCGCAACGACGACCCAAGGAATGGGCGTTGGCGAGATGAAGGAGATCGCATCCTTGATCGCAGAAGCGATCCGTGATGGTGAAGACGATGCGAAAGCGAGCGCGATCAAAGCCAAGGTCGCCGCTCTCACTGCGCGTTTTCCGGTCTATCCTCGTTAAGTCATCGGCCCAGTAGTGCGCGAATACCTCCTCACACTTCTGATCGCAGCGGCGATCACGTATCTGATCACGCCAACGATCGCATCGCTTGCGGTCCGCGCGAAGGCGGTCGCAGGGGTTCGAGAACGCGATGTTCACACCACGACCACGCCGCGTTGGGGTGGAGTAGGAATGTGGCTCGCCTTCGCGATGACGCTATTGATCGTGCAACAACTCAATCTCGTCGGTCGCTCCTTCACTCGTGAATTGATCGGCGTCTTCTTGGCTGCGACATCTGTGGTCATCCTTGGTGCGCTCGATGATCGCTTCGAGCTCGATGCGATCACAAAACTCGCAGGACAGTCCTTGGCTGCTGGAGTATTGCTCTACTTTGGCGTTCAGATCCTTTGGATTCCAGTCAATGGAATCGTGATCCTGCCGGCGAATATCGGACAGTTCTTGACGGTGCTCGTCGTCGTCATCTGCATCAATGCGGTGAACTTCGTCGACGGTCTCGATGGTCTCGCTGCTGGAATCGTCGCGATCTCCGCGGCTGCGCTCTTCGGCTTCGCCTATCTCTTAGCGGTCGAGAATGGTTTTCCGCGTGCTGGCGCCCCATCGCTCGTGAGCGCCATCATGATCGGTCTCTGCATTGGGTTCTTGCCCCATAACTTCTTCCCGGCGCGGATCTTCATGGGGGATTCCGGATCGATGCTCTTGGGATTGATGCTCGCCGCTTCCGCGATCACGCTTTCGAGCCAAGTCGATGTCAACGCCGCCTTCTCGGAGAGTTTGGTTCCAGCGTTATTGCCGATCCTGCTTCCCTTCATGGTCCTTGCGATTCCACTCCTTGATTTCGCTCTTGCGGTCTTACGTCGCACCCGCGCAGGCAAATCGCCTTTCGCGCCGGATAAGAAACATATCCACCATAAGTTGATGGAACTTGGAAACTCCCAAGCACGTGCCACCGTCGTCCTCTATCTCTGGACTGCGATGCTCGCGATGCCAGCACTTGCTTCAGCATTCTTACCTCTCTGGCAAGCAGCGCTGATCGGCGTTCTCCTCTTTCTTATCTCCTTCTTGGTGAACAAATCGAAGTTCGATCTCACGACGAAGAGAGTCAAGGTGGATTTTGAATAGAGAGACAAGTGATCGTGATTGGCGTGAATCACTGTGGCGAGGAGCGTTGACTCCTTCTATTGCAACCGCGCTGATCGCTATGGTCGTCGGATTCCTCTTTCGCCAAGGACCAGGTTTCTGGGGAAGTGCATTGGCTTGTGTCACCGTCTTGATCTTCTTCTCCGTACATCTACTTGTCGCGATGATCTCCAAGCACCTTGATCCGACGAGCACGATGTTCCTAGCGATGCTCTCTTATTTCTTGAAGATCGCGATGATGGCGATCTTCTTGATCGTGGTGACGCGTCTTACCGATCCGGAGGCAATCGACCGTGAAACGTTCGCAATTGCCGCGATGGCGCTTGCTACTGCCTGGTTAGGCGGGGAGATTCGCGCCTTCTTGCGGTTACGATTGATCCCTGATGTCTGAGAAGAAGAATGAAGGTTCTCCCGAGGACCAGAATCGCCGAGAAGAAGGGGCGCTCTGGTCGATTTTCGGTTATCTCCTCTCAGGCCTTCTCGTCTGGGGCGGTATCGGCTATGGCCTCGATCACCTTCTCAATCGAGAGGACACCTTCACATTGATAGGGCTCCTGCTTGGAATGGGCTCTGCGCTCTACCTGGTCTGGATGCGCTTCGGAAGAAACTCCCGCTGACCCATAGGGTCCGCAATCCGGCCCAATTCCTCAGTTTTCGATTTTCCTCAAACGCCCTCTCTGTTTTAGGGTACGCCATCGCTCCAGAAGCATCGTTCCCCTCGATGGCCAAGAGCAGTGAATGAAGAATTCCAGCGAATCTTGGGAGTGCTGTGCTGATCGAACTTGCAGCAACAGGCGAAGGCTTCAATCCGCCGTCCGCCAAAGACTTCGACCTCCCTCCATTCATCGATGGCGTTGAATTCGCAACGAAGCCGATCCTTCTCGTCTTCCTCTCCGTCATCTTGATCTCCGTCTTCTTCATCGCCGCATCCCGCAAGGCAGCGATCGTTCCATCACGTCTGCAATTCGCAGGTGAGAGCGTCTATAGCTTCGTCCGTGAAGGACTTGCAAAGGACATCATCGGACACGAGTTCTTGCGCTTCGTGCCTTACCTCTTCACGCTCTTCACATTCATCTTGGTCAACAACTTCTTTGGAATCGTTCCACTCTTGCAGTTCCCGACGATGTCGCGCGTCTCATTCCCTTATGTGCTCGCTGCGATCACCTTCTTCGTCTTCCACTACGTAGGAATTCGCAAGCAAGGACCAGTGAAGTACATCAAAGAGATCATGTTCATGCCGGGTGTTCCAAAGCCGGTCTATATCCTGCTCACACCGATCGAATTGGCGACCTTCTTCATCGTCCGCCCACTGACTCTCTCACTTCGTCTCTTTGCGAATATGTTCGCCGGTCACTTGCTCCTCTTGGTCTTCTTCCTCGGTGGCGAGCACCTCTTGATGGGTGTGCTGGGACTCAAACTGGTCAGCCCCTTTGCCTTCACTGTCGGTATCGCGCTCACATTCTTTGAGTTCATGATCCAGATCCTGCAGGCCTACATCTTCACCTTGCTCACAGCGCTCTATATCGCTGGAGCCTTGGCGGACGAGCACTAGAAAGAAGCACCAACAACTAGTTTTCCGGATCGCACTCGGTGGTTCGGTAAGAATGGAAAGGTAAGACAATGGAAGGATCGCTCAATCTGGTCGGTTACGGCCTCGCGGCAATCGGACCGGCTCTTGCAACCGGCATGATCTTCGCTGCTTACATCAATGGTGTCGCACGTCAGCCAGAGGCACGTTCTGTCCTCCAGCCGATCGCGTTCCTTGGCTTCGCAGTTGCCGAAGCGCTCGCGCTCTTCGGTCTCGTCCTAGCTTTCGTCCTCTAACAAAGACACCCATAGAGACTATAAAAAAAGAAACTATTGAAGACAGGAAAACCATGAGCTTTGTTTCGTATGCAGCGGGTGAAGAACTCAACCCACTGATCCCGAATACTGCAGAGATCATCGCTGGTGCAGTGGCCTTCGGTCTGCTCTACCTCGTGATTCGTAGCAAGGTCTTCCCGATGTTCGAGAAGGCTTTCGCTGCGCGCACCGAGGCGATCCAGGGCGGCATTGAGAAGGCAGAGCGAGCACAACGCGAAGCTGAGGAAGCGCTGCAGTCATATACCAAGCAGCTTGCCGATGCCCGTGGTGAAGCTCAATCGATTCGTGAAGAGGCTCGTGTTCAAGGCGCAGCGATCTTGGAAGAGATGCGCGCTAAGGCACAAGAGGAAGCAACACGAATCACTCAAGCCGCACAAGCGACGATCGAAGCCGAGCGTCAGCAAGCAATCACCTCACTCCGCAATGAAGTGGGAACGCTTGCAACGGAGTTGGCGTCGAAGATCGTGGGGGAAGCCCTCGATGATCATGTCAGGCAGACTCGGATCGTCGACCGATTCCTTGAGGATCTCGAGAAGAGTTCTAAGTAGGACTCGGTAGGGCCCAAGTAGGCCCCAGGTAGGGCCCAGCAGGCCCCACTATGGGAGTACTTCAGATGGGTGCAGAAGCGGTTCGAGAAGTAGTTCAAGAACAGAGATAGACAAGACGAGAGATAGAAGAGAAGAGAGAAAGGAAGGGGAAGTTCAGTGAGTGCAGATGAACTGACTGGTTCCAGCAAGCTATCGCTTGCTGCACTTCGGGCTGCCCTTGAATCCGCTCTCAAGTCAAAGAGTGCATCCGATGCGCTCGCTTTGGCTGCGGATCTCTCAACTGCGCGAGCAGCTCTGGATTCTTCCTCTGGTCTGCGCCGTGCTCTTACTGATCCAGCTCGAAGTGGAGAATCGAAGTCGGGACTCGTAACGGATCTCTTTGGGAAAGTGATTTCACCGAGTGCACTTTCCTTGGTCCAAGAGGCCTCCGCACTTCGCTGGTCCGCTGGCAGTGATCTGAGTGATGCGCTAGAAGTGATCTCGATCGAAGCGCTTGCTATCAGCGCTGAGATCGCTGGGGAGGGCGACGCTCTTGAAGGCGAGATCCTCGCCATCGTTCGTAGCTTTGCCTCTTCTTCCGAGTTGCGCCAAGCGCTCAATGATCCAAAGTATGGAATCGATGCGAAGCAGAAACTCTTCGCTTCGCTCTTCGGTGGCGCAATCTCCGCATCGACTTCGAAGGTCGTAGAGATGATGGTGGGAGCGCTTCGCGGTCGCAATGTCGAGCGAGCCCTTGCTCATTACAGCCAAGTGATCTTGGCCCGTAAAGAGCGCACTGTCGCTCACGTCAAGAGTGCAGTGGCTCTCGATGCTGACCGTCTCTCGCGGTTGAGTGGAGCGCTTGAGAAGACTTTGGGTCGAAAGATTCGCGTCGATGTCGAGGTCGATCCTCAGGTCATGGGCGGAATCTCAGTTCGCATCGGAGATGAACTCATCGATGGAACTGTGATCAATCGATTGATCGAAGCTGGCCGTTCCTTGGCTGGTCGAGCAGTGAGATAACGAGCGGTAAGACAGAGAAGACGTAGAGAAAAACAAGAGATTTTTTTTAAGAAGAGATAGAGAGAGGGAAAACCATGGCAGATATCGCGATCAAGCCAGAAGCGATCAGGGATGCCTTAGCGAACTTCGTTAAGTCATACGACCCGAGCGCTGCTTCGCGCGATGAGATCGGCACCGTTGTCGAAGCTGGCGATGGCATTGCTCGTGTTGAGGGCTTGCCTTCGACGATGACCAATGAGTTGCTCAAGTTCGAGAACGGCACCCTCGGTCTAGCTCTCAACCTCGATGTCCGAGAGATCGGTGTCGTCATCCTTGGTGAGTTCTCCGGTATCGAAGAAGGAACGACCGTCCGTCGAACCGGCGAGATCCTCTCGGTTCCAGTCGGTGATGCGTTCCTTGGTCGCGTCGTTGATGCGCTCGGCCGTCCGATCGATGGCAAGGGCGAGATCAAGGCTGACACGACTCGTGCCCTTGAACTTCAGGCACCAACCGTGGTTCAGCGTCAACCGGTGAAGGAGCCAATGGCGACCGGTATCAAGGCGATCGATGCGATGACCGCTATCGGTCGTGGACAGCGTCAGTTGATCATCGGTGACCGTCAGACCGGAAAGACTGCGGTCGCGATCGACACCATCATCAACCAGCGTGAGAACTGGAAGTCAGGCGATCCAAAGAAGCGCGTCAAGTGCATCTACGTAGCGATCGGTCAGAAGGGTTCCACTATCGCATCTGTGAAGGCTGCTTTGGAAGAAGCTGGCGCGATGGAGTACACAACGATCGTCGCTGCACCTGCATCGGATCCAGCAGGCTTCAAGTACCTCGCTCCTTACACCGGCTCTGCGATCGGGCAGCACTGGATGTACGGTGGCGATCACGTCTTGATCGTCTTCGATGACCTCTCCAAGCAAGCCGAGGCATATCGTTCAGTTTCACTTCTCCTTCGTCGTCCGCCAGGTCGTGAGGCGTACCCAGGAGATGTCTTCTACTTACATTCACGACTCCTCGAGCGTTGCGCAAAGCTCTCTGATGAGATGGGTGGCGGTTCGATGACAGGCCTGCCGATCATCGAAACCAAGGGAAATGACGTCTCTGCCTTCATTCCTACCAACGTCATCTCCATCACCGATGGACAGTGCTTCCTTGAGACCGACCTCTTCAACGCAGGTGTACGTCCTGCTATCAACGTCGGTATCTCGGTCTCCCGTGTCGGTGGTTCAGCACAGACCAAGGCGATGAAGAAGATTGCAGGTCGTCTACGTCTCGATCTCGCACAGTTCCGTGAATTGGAAGCATTCGCCGCTTTCGGTTCTGATCTTGATGCGGCATCCAAGGCACAGCTCGAGCGCGGTTCACGCCTCGTCGAACTCCTCAAGCAAGGTCAGTACAGCCCATTCTCTCTCGAGCGCATGGTCGTCTCGATCTGGGCTGGAACCACCGGTCAGCTCGATGATGTCCCGCTCGTCGACATTCGACGTTTCGAAGCGGAGTTCTTGGACTTCATCGCTCGTGAGCGCAAGGGAATCTTCGATGTGATCGCCGAGACCAAGGAACTCTCTGACGACACCGTTGCGAAGATGACCGAAGCTGTCACTGAATTCAAGAAGCAATTCGCTGCAACTGGCGCTTCGAAGATCAACGAAGCAGAGGTTGCTGCTGAAGGTCCTGATGCGCAGGAGCAGATCACGAGGTTCAAGAAGTAAGCCATGGGCGCACAACTTCGCATCTATCGTCGACGCATTCGCTCGGTCAAAGCGACTAAGAAGATCACGCGTGCCATGGAGCTCATCTCCGCATCGCGTATCGTCAAGGCGCAGCAACGAGTCTCTGCATCGACCCCGTATGCGAATGAATTGACCCGAGCAGTCTCAGCGATCGCGACCTTCTCCAATACTGATCACCCGTTGACATCCGAGTCGGTCAATCCGAAGCGAGCAGCGGTCCTGATCATCACTGCAGATCGCGGAATGGCTGGTGCATATTCCAGCGCTGCGATCAAGGAAGGTGATGGCCTGATCAATGGTCTTCGTGAGCGCGGTCTTGATGTGAGCGTCTATCTCGTCGGTCGCAAAGCGGTGAACTATTACAAGTTCCGCAATCGAAAGATCGCAAACTCTTGGACTGGCTTCTCTGACAATCCGACATATGCTCACGCGAAAACCGTCTCTGACGAGTTGATCGCTGCATTCTTGAAGGATGCTCAGGTCGATCTCACCGGTGTCGATGAACTCCATATCGTCTACACCGAGTTCAAGTCGATGATCACCCAGATCCCATTCTCCAAGCGGATGCTTCCACTTGAAGTTGTGGAGAGCGATGGTCCAGCACCAAGTGGACTATTGCCGATGTATGAATTCGAGCCGAATGCAGGAGAGGTGCTCAATGCGCTCCTTCCTCGCTATATCGAGTCTCGGGTATTTAACGCGATGTTGCAGAGCGCTGCTTCCGAGCACGCAGCACGTCGTCGTGCGATGAAGTCCGCAACCGATAATGCGGATGAACTCATCAAGTCTCTGACGCGCCTCGCTAACGCAGCACGTCAGGCAGAGATCACCCAAGAGATCAGTGAGATCGTGGGCGGCGC
>JACCDJ010077656.1_pt1 | contig 38171 bp, 29 predicted proteins | sample 7444481 | NCBI WGS metagenome assembly JACCDJ01 (sample SAMN15323435, study PRJNA562643) | freshwater metagenome | isolation source: river surface water | place: USA:Blue River Watershed | collected 2017-08-15
TATTCCGACGCCAGCGACCGAGATTCCAGGTCCGGCGTGCCCAGTTCCAGCTGCAGGCGGATGCGAGCTATGAGCCTTTCAGGGGACACGTTCAGCGGAATTCAAGCAGCGCGGGGCCGGCCTGGCCACGTGCGTCCACCGCGCGCAGCGTCCAGGGTGCGCCGGCTCCCGCCGTGTCGCCGGACTCGAGCAGCTGACGTCGGCGGGTGACCGTCTCCTGCGGAGGCGCGGAGGGTCCGGTGGCCCGCTCCAGCCGGATGAGGTCGGTTTCAAGCAGGGAGCGGGTGGCCTTCACCGAGGGCAGGTCGCGGTCGGGGAATTCGTGTCCGTCCGGGTAGAGTCCGACTCCGCCGCCGGCGAAGACGAAGGCGTTGAGCGCCGCCTCCGCCCAGGGCGCGGCGCGCACCGCCTTGGTGTCCGGGTCGACGATGAGCGCGGCGATGCCGAGATTGGACGGCCGCAGCGTGCGCGGCGAACCGATGAGGGCGAAGGCCCTGAGTTCGCCGCCGGGCAGTTCGATCTCGAGCAGCCGATTGGCGTCCCGGTCGGCTCCCCGTCCGTCGGCGAACTGGAGCGACACCTTCTTCGCCCGTTTGCCGACGCCGACCGTGATCGGCGAGAGCCTGCCGGGTTCCGGGCGGGCCTCGATCCAGTCGGCCTCGCCGCCCTTGCGGATCTCGCCGCCGATGAACTTCGTCTCATCCCTGCGGTGGAAGCCCTCGAGGGGGACGATCCTGAGCCGCACGTCCACCGCGCGGCTCTTGGTCACCGTCGTGGCGTTGATGAGTTCCGAGAAGGCGTCCGCGGCGGCGGGTGAAAGCTGGAAGTCGGCCTGCGAGGGCGCGTTCGGTCCGCCGTCGGCCGTCTCCCAGACGCCTTGGATGACCGTGACCGGACGGACGAAAAGTCCGGCGGCCACGCGCAGCTTGTCCACCGTCGCGCGCAGTGAGTCCCACGCGGCGTCCTTGGGCACTTCGAGCCGGGCGCCGACCGTCAGGGCCTCTTCGCCCTGCGCGAGGAGTTCGCGCGCGCCGGACAGACCCTTGCGGTCGAGTTCGGCGGAGAGCTTGCGCGCGGCGCCGGCGGCGAACTTCGACCTCAGCCCCGGCAGGTGCTGGGTGGCGTGCCTGCGGCTGAACTCCGGAGAAATTTCGGCGCTCTGCAGCCAGAGTTTGGCGGCGTCGACGAACTCCTCGCGCGCGACCAGGCCCTCGATGGCTCCCAGCGCGCTGTTGGCGCGCATGATCTCGTCCGCCTTGGCCATCTCCTGCGCCGTGGGCGCCCGGGGCGGCGGAGGCGGCGGAGGAGCCGGAGGCGCTTCCGGAGTCCTGAAAAAGAAAATGCCGAGACCGATCACGGCCAGCAGCAGGACCGCGGTCGTGCCGATGAGCAGGCCTGACGGACCTGATTCCTTGCGTGCCGGCTCGCGGTGCCGTTGCGCGGGGCCTGACGCCTGCGAAGCCGTCGTGCCCATGGCCGCGGCCTTGGCGGCGGGACCCGTGGGTGCGGGGAGCGAGGCGGCCTGGGACAGGTCAAGAGTGTCCGCGCGGCCGGGGACGTGACCGACGCACCAGTCAAAACCTTCGCCGCCGGTGACACCTGCGTCCGTCGTGAACGCGGCCGACCAGGCGCCTTCGCCCAGCAGGGCGGAAGATTCGGCCAGCAGTCGGAGCGTCCGCGCTGTGGAGGGCGCGTTGAGCAAGCACACCGCCGCGGGCGAGCTGCCTTTGACGAGCCAGGCGGCCTTGGAGCCGGTCCCTGTCTCTTCCCTCCAGGCCGTGGCGGGCGTGAGCGGAGCGTCCTTGGCGAGTTCGATCGGACGGTCGGCTCCGTCGAGCCATCGGGCCTGCTCGGTCCATTCGTCTTTCCAGCCCTTCCAGCGATAGGCGATCGCTGCGGGCGGCGGAAGCACGGCGGTCTCCTCCGGGCGGAAGACGAGATGGTGCGCGAGGCGGTTGTCGCGTCGCGTGTAATCCAGTCCCCTTGCGACGAATCTGGAAAGCACCAGCCAGCGTGAACCGCCCGCCTCGACGGACCGGAAGGTGAAAGTCTCTCCCGTGGCGGAGGCGTGCGGCGTCCCGAGCGATTCCAGCAGCTGGGCCAGCCGGTCGGGCATTTCGCGGTGGCGCGCCACCGTGCAGAAGCCGGACCTGCCGGCGGCAAGGCCCTGGGGCGCGGAGGTGAAGATCAGCTGAAGGGGCATGTTCAGCGGGCGGCGGGGATGAGTTCGGGCGAGGCCAGCCGGAGGAGCCAGTACACCGGTTCCTGCACGTGAGCGGGAGCGAGCCGGAGCGGGTCGGGCGCGATGCGCCCGCGATTGGGGCCGCTTTCGACCGTCACCGGGCAGTGCCCGAACGACGTCACCGCGAAATAGCGCATCTCCGACGCCAACGACTCGGCGGACGCGACCAGCCCGGGGCAGAGTGCCGCAAGCACGTGCCTGACCCGGTCGGAGTTGCGGTCGAGGGCGGCGAGATCGAGGCCGCCGTCGCGCACGACGGGCTCCAGGGGCGAGGGGAGCAGGTGCGCCCAGGTGTCGCATTTGCCCACCACGAAGGCGAGCGGCGTCGCGATGCGCTGTTCGTGGGAAAGCCCGAGCACCCGTTTGATGCGCGTCTCCATCTCGGAGAGGATCGTGTCCTGCTGGTCCACGCGTCCGCGCATCGTGAGCTGCGGGTCCTCGACTCCGACGAGCTTGGACTTGAAGCGGGCGTTGGCGGTGGGGTCGAAGAGGAAGATGAGTCCGGAGGACGTCGCCACGTGCATGGCTCCCGGCGAGTCATGGATGTCGATGCCGGGTTCGAAGTGCTCGCCGGCGTTGTCGTAGAAGATCATCGAGTTCTCCTTCGAGCGCTGACCGGGGCGGCCGACCGAATAGATGAAGGGGCGCGGCAGCGACACCATCTTCCCCAGCCTGGGCAGCTTCTCATAGGTCGCGCCTTCGAGGGCCGTCTTGCCCAGCAGCGCCTCCTCGGGCGTGGTGGCGGAGAAGAGCGTGCTGCGCATCTGATTGAGCAGCATGTTGCCGCTCGGGTCTCCGTCGCGGAACGCCAGTCCGAAGTCCAGCGGCAGCCTTTCCTGCAGGACCCGCGTGAGCACCGCCAGGTAGTAGGATTTGCCCGAACTCGGCGCGCCGATGAGCGAGATGATGCGGTGCGGCAGGTCCAGGTAGCCGGGCGGAAGCTGACGTCGGCAGTGCGGGCAGGCGATGTCGGTGCAGGCCAGCCCCTTGGGGTCGAGCGCCAGCCCCTGGTCGTTGAAGCGCGTGGGCTGGAAGCGCAGGCGTGCGTCGGAGCCGAGCACGGGGTCGCCCCGCAGCTCCTCGTGGACCGCCACGCTCAGCGCGTCGCCGGCGTCGAACCGGGTCCAGCAGACCGGGCAGACGTGCGCTCCCTTGTTCTGTTCCGCCGCAAGGGCGGGCGCGGCGGGCTTGATCGGCGCCGGGGGAGGGCAGAGCAGCGGAGCGGCCTGCGAGAGACTGAATCCGACCTCCATGCCGACCGGCGTGCATGCGAGCGTGTCGGGGGCCCTGCCGAGCTGGGCGGCGCGGTCAAGCAGTTCGGTCGAAGGACATTCCGCGATCAATTCGCCCGCGCCCGCATCGAAGAGCGCCCAGCGTGAGCAGTCGGCGGCCGCGATCGTGGCGTCCTCCTCCGGGGCGAGGATCAGCAGCGCGTCCTCGGTCTGGAGCGTCGACGCCTCCCGCAGGGTGACCGGGGCGAGGAAAGGTTTTCCGTTGAGGAGGGAATGGCGCTCGCCCGGTTCGACGTGCAGTCCGTCCGCTCCCTGGACGGCGCGGACAGAGCAGCCTGGTTGCGCGACGGACAGCTCCTTGGATAAGCCGCGGGTTCCCGTAAGGCAGTTGAGCCAGCGCACCTGGGATGACTTCTTGAAAGAGGGGAGCATTGGGGCCTGGCGACTTGAAGCCGGGGAGGTCCAAAAGAGCAGTTGAAAAGACCATTTTTGTCAGCATCATTTCCCCTCATAGGCGACCTATGGAGTCCGAAGCCGACCAGTCCGCGCTCGACCGGGCCAGAAAGGGCGACCTTTCCGCCTACAACGAGCTCGTGCTGAAGTATCAGGGAAGGATTTTCGCGAAGGTCTTTTCCCTGCTTCGGAACCGTCAGGACGCCGAGGAAATCACTCAGGACACCTTCATTCGGGCGCACCGGGTGCTCGCCTCATTCCGCGGTACGGCCACCTTTTCGACCTGGATTCACCAGATAGGCACCAATCTCGCTCGTAACCGCTACTGGTATTGGCGGCGTCGCAAGCGTGACCAGTCGATGTCCTTGGACGCCGACCTGGGGGATGACCCTGGCGCCACCCTGCACGACGTCCTCTCGGACGGCTCCCACGGGCCGGGCGGAGAGGCCCAGCACAATGAGTTCGTCCGCAAAGTGGCCGAATGCATGGAACAATTGAAGCCCGAGCATGCTCAGATTCTCACGATGCGGAACGTGCAGAACCTGTCCTACGAGGAGATCGCCGAAGAACTCGGCCTTTCCATCGGCACGGTCAAGAGCCGCATCAACCGGGCGCGCGAAGCCTTGCGCGACCTCATGGGAGGGGAGTTCAGGCAGTGAGTCCGATCGAAATCGAGTCCCTCATCGTCCGTTACGTGGACGGCTCGGCCTCTCCGGAGGACATGCAGGTCCTGCGCGGCTTCGTCGCCTCCTCCCCGAAGAGCAAGGAACTGTTCCGCGCGCGCGTCCGCCTGCGCAGGGCGCAGCGTGGCATGGCCAGTCGTGAGGCCGCCGAGGCCGTGATCCGTGAGAACGACCTTCCCGGGCTGACCGAATTCGACCAGCTCTCCTACGCCTATCTCGACGGAGTGGCCACCCGTTCGCAGGTCATCCGGCTCCGTGACGCGATCCGCGTCTCCGCCGACCTGAGGTCCCGCTTCCAGTCGCGCATGCGCCTGCATCGGGCGCAGACCGCCTATCTCCGTTCCCGGCAGCAGGCCGGCGTCGCGCAGGCGCTGCGTTCGCTCAGCGCCTTCGCCCAGCGTTTCGGCCGCGCTTCGGCCCACCTCTGCCTGCTCCTGCTGGTGTTCGTGGAGCTCCGCGTCACGGTGCCTGCCGAATATTCCGGCCTGATGTTCTACGTCGAATCGGCCGTGGGTTCCGGCGACGAGCCAGACTACCCCTTGTCCGTCTCCCCGGATGAGCCCGACCTGCCTCTGACCTCCGACGCCTTCGACCTGTCCGCTCCCCCCATGCCCATGCCCTCGCCCCTGCCTGAGGCCGGTCTGGACGAGCTCCTGGAGTCAGGGCAGGGCGAGGCATAAGGCCTTGCCTCCGCTTTCCTGCGGGGGTGAACTGACCCTCGCATGCAGGCCGAAAGCCACAGGTCCGAGGTCCGGCTCACCGGCATCGCGTCTTCCGCAGGGGTGGCGCGGGGGCCGGCCTACGTGCTGTTCCGGGGCATGGCGTTGGTGCCCTGCCTCGAGAACCAGGATCCGGAGGCCGAGATACGCCGCCTGGATGCCGCCATCTCGGCCGCCCGTGCCGACGTCATCCAGGTGCGCGACGAAGTGGCGGCGCGACTGAACGACGCCGAAGCCCAGATTTTCGACGCCCAGCTGCTGGTGCTGGAGGATGTCGCGCTGCTGGACGACGTCATGGGACGGGTTCGCTCCAGCCGTCGCAACATCGAGTACTGCTTCAAGGAGAGCGCCCAGCATTACGTCGGCCTGTTCGAGAGCATGGAGTCGGAGATCACCCGCGGCCGCGCGGCCGACATCCGTGACGTCACCGGCCGCGTGCTCGACCATCTCCTCGGCGCCCGTCCTGCGAACGGCGCCCTTTCCGGCGGCGGCAGAGTCCTGGTCGCGCGCGACCTCACTCCCAGTGACACCGTCCACGCCGAGTCCGCGGGCATCGTCGGTTTCGTCACCGAGGAGGGCGGCAGGACCAGCCATTCCGCCATCATGGCGCGTGCGCTGGGCATTCCCTCGGTCGTGGGCGTCACCGGTCTCATGGCGGCGGTGGCCGACGCCGACCTCGTGCTGGTCGACGGCGAGGACGGACTCGTCATCGTCAATCCCTCCCCGCAGACTCTGGAGTCCTACCGGGCGCGTGAGCTCGTCATCCGCACCCGCCGCGACCGCATCATGTCCGAGGTCGGGCTCGAGGACGTCACCCTGGACGGCGTGCGTTTCGAGCTCCGGGCCAACATCGGCGGTCCGTCGGACATGGAGGACGTCAGGAGCTTCCACGTCCGTGGCGTCGGTCTCTATCGCACCGAGAACCTCTACCTGACGATCGACGACTGGCCGTCCGAGGAGCAGCTTTACCGGGAGTATTCCGAGGTCATCCGGCAGGCCGGGGGCTCGCCCGTGACCTTCCGCACCCTGGACCTCGGCGGAGACAAGCGGCTGGGCGTCCTGGAGCCGGAGGACAATCCTTTCATGGGCTTCCGGGCCGTGCGTCTCTGCCTGGCCCATCCCGAAGTGTTCCGTCCCCAGTTGCGCGCGATCATCCGCGCCGCCCAGCACGGTCCCGTGTCCATCATGTTCCCCATGATTTCGGGCGTCGAGGAGATGCTGGCCGCCAAGGCGGCCTATCGTGAGGCCGAGGCCGGCCTCGCCTCCGAGGGCGTGCGTCCGGCCCATCGCGTGCGTCTCGGGGCCATGATTGAGATTCCCTCGGCCGTGGCCGTCGCGGAACGACTGGCCAGGGAGTGCGACTTCTTCAGCGTCGGCACCAACGACCTCGTCCAGTATCTCCTCGCCGTCGACCGTGGCAACCGGAAGGTCGCCTCGCTTTACGATCCCTGTCATCCGGCCGTGGTGCAGAGCCTCCGCGCCATCTTCTCGGCCGCCGGCGGAGCGGGCATTCCGGCGTCCGTCTGCGGCGAGCTGGGCGGCGATCCCGAATGGGCTCCGCTGCTCCTCGCCCTCGGCGCGGTCGAGCTGAGCATGTCGCCGTCCGCCATTCCGGACGTGAGGTTCCTGCTGCGCCACTGCCAGCGTCCCGAGCTTGATGCCTTGGCGCAGCGCGTCCTGGCTTCGCCGGACGCCGCGCGCACGCGCGCCGTGCTGCGGGATTTCGTGAACACCAAGCTGGGCCCGCGATGAAGCGCCCTTCGCCCGAGCCCAATCCCCATGTGGCGGCCATGTCCGCCTACGTCCCCGGTGAGCAGCCGCAGGGCGGAGGCTGGGTGAAGCTGAACACCAACGAGAACCCCTATCCGCCCAGTCCTGCCGCCATCGAGGCCCTGCGGACGGCGGCGGGCGATGCCGGATCCCTTCTCCGGCTGTATCCTTCGCCTGACGCCTCGCCTCTGCGCGAGGCCGCCGCGAAGGCGCATGACTTTCCGGCCGGCCGCGTGGTGGCCGGGAACGGTTCGGACGACCTCCTCAACCTTCTCATCCGCGCCTATGCGGGCCCGGGGCGTCCCGTCGGCATGCTTGACCCGAGCTACTCGCTGTATCCCGTGCTGGCGGCGGCGCAGGGCGCCGCGGTGATCAAGGTTCCGATCTCGAATGACCTGGACTTCGACGACGCGCGCGTCGCGGACTGCGGAGCCGCCGTCTTCTTCCTCACCAATCCCAATGCGCCCCTCGGCGTGAGTTTCACCTCCGCCCGCATCGCGGCGCTGGCGGGCCGGTTTCCGGGGCTCCTGGTCGTCGACGAGGCCTATGCCGCTTTTTCCGACGACGACTGCGTGAGCCTGGCGCGTGACCTTCCCAACGTCGTGGTCACCCGCACCCTTTCCAAGGGGCACGCCTTGGCCGGCCTCCGGGCGGGCTATGCGCTCTGCCCCGAAGAGGTCGCCTCCGTGCTGCATCGTGTGCGTGACAGTTACAATCTCGACCGCGTGGCCCAGGCCGCGGCGGCGGCCGCGCTGCTGGACGACGCCTGGCTTCGTCGCACCGTCGCCAGCGTCAACGGCACGCGGGCGAGGATGGTGGCCGCCTTGACGGCGATCGGCTGGCGGTGCGTGCCGCCGCACGGCAACTTCATCCTCGCCGAGCCCGCTTCCGCACGCCGTCCCGCCTCGTCGGAGACCTCCGCGCACGCGTTCGAGTTCCTCAAGTCGCGTCGCATCCTCGTCCGCCGTTTCCCGGGACACAGGCTCACCGAGCGGTGCCTCCGGGTGAGCGTCGGCACGGACGCCGAGGCCGACGCCTTCCTGGCCGCGGCCCGCGAGTGGTCGGCCGAGGGTTGACATCGGAACCTGCAGCGGGGATTTTGGCGTCATGAGCGCAGGGTCCCGCAAGGCCAGCATCCGCCGTGACACCGCGGAGACCAAGATCGCCCTTGAGGTGGACTTGGACGGCACCGGCGTGTCGGAAATCTCCACCGGCGTGGCCTTCTTCGACCACATGCTCACCCTCCTGGCCCGCCATTCGATGGTGGACCTCAAGGTCAAGGCCGACGGCGACACCGACGTCGACTATCACCACACCGTCGAGGACGTCGGCATCGTCCTCGGTCAGGCCATCAAGCAGGCGCTCGGCGACAAGGCGGGCATCCGCCGCTACGGCTTCTTCATCCTTCCCATGGATGAGACCCTGGCCCGCTGCGCCGTCGACCTCAGCAACCGTCCGATGCTCGTCTATCAGGTCGAAGTCACCAACTACATGGTGAAGGACTTCAACATCGCCCTCGTCCGCGAGTTCTTCCAGGGGCTGGCCAACGCCCTCGGTTGCAACCTCCACCTGCGTCTGGAGTACGGAGAGGAGCCTCACCATGTCGCCGAAGCGCTCTTCAAGGCCTTCGCCAGGTCCCTGAGGCAGGCGGTCGAGGCCGACCCCCGTCAGGGAGGCCGCGTCCCGAGCACCAAGGGCACGCTGGCCTGACGTGAGCGGAAGCGACGCACAGCGCCGCCCCCGCGTGGCCGTCATCGATTACGGCATGGGGAACCTGCGCAGCGTCGCCCGGGCCCTGTCCGCCGTCGGCGCTGATCCTTTCCTCGCCTCGGCCCCGGCGCAGGCCGAAGGAGCTGACGCCGTGGTGTTCCCGGGGCAGGGGGCCATCGCCGATTGCATGGACTGCCTGGGGCGGACCGGTTTCGACGCCTTCCTGCGCGCCTGGATCCGTGAGGACCGCCCGTTCCTGGGGGTCTGCCTGGGCCTCCAGGCGCTTTTCGAACGCTCGGAGGAGGGTGACCGTCGCGGCCTCGGGGTGTTCCCCGGGCAGGTCGTGCGCTTCACCTCCCGGCCGGGCCTGCGCATCCCTCACATGGGCTGGAACGAGGCCGTATTCAGGCCCGGCGCCCCCCTGACCGAGGGCCTGCGCGTCGCCGGCGAGCCCTTTTACTTCGTGCACAGCTACCGTGTGCCCGACACCGATCCGTCGCTCATCTGGTGCGAGACCGATTACGACGGCAGGTTTGTCAGCGGCGTCCGGAAGGGCAGGGTGTTCGCGGTCCAGTTCCATCCGGAGAAAAGTCAGGCCAAAGGCTTGCAACTGTACCGGAACTTCGTGACTTTGGCCGTCCGCTGAGGGCAGCCCTGCGTCCTGGCGGAACTCCCCGCCATGACCCAGAAGAACGCCACCCTGAAGCTGGATGACAAGGAAGTCGTCCTCCCCATCCTCGTCGGTTCGGAGAACGAGCGCGGCATCGACGTCCGCAAGCTCCGCGACGACACCGGGTACATCACCTTCGACGACGGGTACGCCAACACCGGGGCCTGCGAGTCCAAGGTCACCTTCATTGACGGCGAGAAGGGCGTCCTGCGCTACCGCGGATACGCCATCGAGGAGCTCGCCGAGAAGTCCAACTTCATCGAGACGGCCTACCTCCTGATCTACGGCTCCCTGCCGACCTCCGCGCAGCTCGCCGCCTTCAAGGCCCGCATCCTGGACAACTCCCAGATACACGAGGGCCTGCGGATCGCCCTCAGCGGCTTCCCCGGCAACGCCCATCCCATGGCCGTGCTTTCGGCCACCCTCAACACGCTCGGCTGCTACTATCCCGAACTGGGGACCAATGAGCGCGCCAACGACCTCGCCCACTTCGACGAGACCGCGGCGGTTCTCATCTCCAAGGTGCGCACTTTGGCCGCCCTCGCCCATCGCTCCAAGGAGGGCGAGCCGCCCGTCTATCCCAAGCCCGGTCTGGATTACTGCTCCAACTTCCTGCACCTCCTTTTCTCCCAGCCCAATGCCGACTACCAGGTGCATCCTGAGATCGCCCGGGCCCTGGACCTCATCCTGCTCCTGCATGCCGACCATGAGCAGAACTGCTCCACCTCGACCGTCCGCATGGTCGCCTCCGGCGGCGCCAATCTCTTCCCGTCCGTTTCCGCCGGCGTCTGCGCCCTCTGGGGTCCGCTGCACGGCGGCGCCAACCAGGCCGTCATCGAGATGCTCCAGGAGATCCACGCCTCCGGGGACGACGGTTCGCGCTTCATCGCCGACGCCAAGGACAAGACCAAGAACGTCCGCCTGATGGGCTTCGGTCACCGCGTCTACAAGAACTACGACCCTCGGGCCAAGATCATCAAGGCCCAGTGCGACAAGGTGCTGAAGGTGCTCGGCATCAACGACCCCCTGCTCGCCATCGCCATGCGCCTGGAGGAGGCCGCCCTGAACGACCCCTACTTCAAGCAGCGCAACCTGTATCCCAACGTCGACTTCTATTCCGGCATCATCCTCAAGGCCATCGGCATCCCGACCGAGATGTTCACCGTCATCTTCGCCATCGGGCGCATGCCTGGCTGGATCTCCCATTGGAAGGAGATCGCCGAGACCCCCAAGCAGAAGATCCACCGTCCGCGTCAGATCTACGTCGGCTCCGCCTCCCGGGCCTACGTGCCGATCGCGCAGCGCTGATTCTGCGACGGCAGAAGGGGAAGGGCCGGGCGTCTCCGCCCGGCCCTTCGTCTTTGAGTCGCGCACTGTAAGCCGGATTCTGTCCGGGGCGGCTCTCACCGACCCCCTGCGCGTCCATTTCTCTGACCTTGCGGACCCGCCTTGCGGCGGTGCGACAACCCGGGTCCTCGGCGGGCGGCCTGATGACGGCCCCTGTTTGTCTTGCACCGGATTGGGTTTGCCTTGCCTCCTCGGTCGCCCTCGGAGCGGTGGGCTCTTACCCCACCTTTTCACCCTTACCCCTTGCGGGGCGGTCTGTTCTCTGTGGCACTTTCCGTCACGACTTTCGTCGTGCCCCGGCTTGCGACGGGAATCCTGCCCTGTGGTGTCCGGACTTTCCTCACGGATCGCTCCGTGCGGACGCGCGTGTACGACTGTCCCTCCTCAATGGCCCGTACCGGGGCGACCTGCGAGCAGAAATCTCTTAAGGCCTTGGAAAGCGGGCCCTTTCGGGCTTATTCATGGCCATGTCGCGTCTCCTCGCCTTACTCCTGCTCTCACTCGTCATGCCGGCCCGTGCCTCCCAACCCGTCAAAGTGGCCTGCGTGGGCGACAGCATCACCCAGGGCGTGGGCGCGCAGCGGGGCAAGTCCTACCCCTCGCAGCTCCAGCAGATCCTCGGTGACGGCCATGTCGTCGCGAATTTCGGCGTGAGCGGGCGCACCCTGCTGCGCAAGGGCGACTTCCCCTACTGGAACGAGCAGAAGTATCGCGACGCCCTGGCGATGAAGCCGGACGTCGTCGTCATCATGCTGGGCACCAACGACACCAAGCCTCACAACTGGAAGCATGAGAAGGAATTCGCGGCCGACTACCGTGATCTCGTGAAATCATTCCAGGACCTGCCGTCGAAGCCCAAGGTCTACGTCTGCCGTCCGTGTCCGGTGCCCGGCAAGGGGAACTTCGGGATCAACGAAGAGAACGTCCAGAAGCTGATCCCCCGCATCGATGCGCTGGCCAAGGAGCTCGGCTGCGGCGTGATCGACATGCACGCCGCGTTGTCTGAGCATCCGGAGATGCTGCCGGACCGCGTGCACCCCAACACGGCGGGAGCGGCCGAGATGGCGAAGGCCGCGGCCGCCGTCCTCAGCCGGCGTTGATGCGCGTGCGCGTGGACGCGCCGAGGAGCAGCAGCACGTCGTAAGCGGCGCGCCGGAGCGCCCTCCATCTTTCCCACGGGTGGTCCGGTCCGTGCGCCACCAGCTGCAAGGTGCTGCGCCATTCCAGGGCGGCCCTTTCGTAGTCACCGGCTCCGGCGCCGTCTTCGCCGGCTGGCGGCAGCTTGCCGTGCAGCGCGTAGGCGCGCAGGCTCTCCGCGCATCCCTCGCCGAACCCGGGCGGCAGTCCGTCGCGCAGATAGCCCTCGGCCGTGAGGGACCGGTAGGTCAGCCTGCAATGGGCGCCCAGTCGGCTGGCGTTGCGGCCCGAGGAGCCCAGGCGTTCGCCGGCCCGGAGTTCGGCCAGGTCCCACGCCAGTTCCTCGGCGTCATAGCCTTCGTCCTCGAGCGCGGCCGCGACGGCCAGGCCTTCCCCGTGCAGGAAGAGCGACGCGATCTCACCTCGACGTGTCGGACGGCCTTTGAGATCGATCAGTCCCAGCCTTCGCCACAGCCGGCCGGCCCGTGCTGAATGGAGCGTCGCGCCGCCGAGGGCTTCGGACAGCACGATGTCCCGCTTCTCGACCTCGCGACGTTCGGGGTTGAGCAGCGCGGCGCCCGACGCGTCCGTGAAGGCCTCCACGACGACGTCCGAGTAATCGAGCTTCACCTGCACGCTCTCCCTGCCGATGAAGGCCCCGCCGTGGGCCACGCCTCCGTCGGTGAGGGCGGGGAGCAGGGGAAGGATTTCCGATTCGAGCGACTCCAGCCGCCAGTCCCTTTTGCGGGTTCTTGCTCCGTCCAGCTTGCGGAGGCCTTTCAGCAGCCACTCCGCGGGCACCAGCCGGTCGGCTTTCCTGTCGGAGGGGAAATGGGCCAGCGTGACCGTTCTGCCGTAGGTCGCGCCCGCGTCCGATGTCCCTAGTCTGCAAGGGGTGCCGTGATGAAGATGGCGGATGGAATCGGGTTTCGTGGGGGCCGGATGCCACGTGTCCTTGACCCGGTAGAGCGCCTTCGAAAGCGGCACGCGGGTCATGGGGCGTTCCCGCTGCCAAGTGCCGTCAGCCCCTTTGATCTCGCGGATCTTCCTGATGGGCCCCTGGGCCACCGTGGCGCCGGGATCTTCCAGTTCCTCCAGACGGTCCAGGGCCAGGTCAGGAGGGTCCTTCGTGAAGAGCGCGCGTGCGAAGCCCTCGGCGGCGGCCATCGGGTCCGGGGCGCGCCGCATGAGCGAGAGGAAGGCGGGCCAGTCGAGTCCTTCCGCCCGACGGAGCTGCAACGCGCGCGCTTCGCCGAGCCGGGGGGAGTCGCCGGTCCACAGCGCATAGCCCCTTTCATCGAGCCCGCGTCGGCCTGCGCGCCCGAACATCTGCAGCAGTTCGTCCGGACGGATTTCCCGTTCCGTCTGTTCGGACATGTAGCGTCGGTCCGTGACCAACACGGAGCGGAGCGAGAAGTTGATGCCGGAAGCCAGGCCCGTCGTGGCCACCACGACCTTGAGCCGGCCGGATTTGGCCCAGGGTTCGACGAGGTCGGCCCTTTGCGAATAGGTCAGGCCGCTGTGGTGGAGGCCGACGCCCTGTCGCAGCAGACGCGTCAGCCGGTCGCCCGCCAACGATCTTTGCGCCGCTGAAAGTTCGGGCCCGCAGCCCATCGGCAGTCCCGCCGCGATCGCGTCGGCCAACTGTTCCGCTGCCTTGCGCCGCGGGGCGAACACCAGCACCGGTCCCAGGTCGGCCAGGACGGCCCTGACCACGGCCCTTGCCACCGAGCCTCTTGCTCCCGGCGTCTCGCCCACTTCCAGGGCGTCCAGGGAGATTTCCTCGAGCGGGACCGGCCGTTCCGTCTCCACGATCAGCTCCACCTTGCGTCCCAGTGAGCGGAGCCATTCGGCCACCGCCGAAGGGTTGCCCACGCTGCCGCTCATGAGCAGCAGTTGCGTGCCTTTGCCGGCCATCGCCAGCACCGTCTCATAGGCGGCTCCTCGCCGGGGGTCTCCCAGCATCTGGAACTCGTCGATCACCAGCAGGTCGGGTCCGCGTCCCTCCAGGAAGCGCTGACGCTGGGTCTCTAGCGTGGCCACCACCACGGAGGCTCCGAGGTTTTCGCTCAGGTCGCCGGTGGCTATCCCCACGTCCCAGCCCTGGCCTGACCATTCGGCCCGTTTGTCATTGGCCAGCGCCCGGGTCGGCACCGTATACACCGCCTGCCCCCGGTGGCCGCCCTCCACGAGCAGTTCGAACACGTGGGTCTTGCCCGCGCCCGTGGGGGCCTGCAGGACCACGTCCCTTCCCAGTCTGAGCGCCCGCAGGGCCTCCTGCTGCCAGAGGTCGGGTAGGATGATCCTTTCGGCCGCCATGGCGACCGTGACCAAAAGCGGACTTGGACCGGACGCAAGCCGGGCCGTTTGCGGTTGCGGCGATTGCGAGCACCGTGCTACGACTCGCGTCGCATGGGCACCGCCATCAGCACCGATCTGGCCAAGGGCCTCCGCAAGGTCGACAAGGACCTCGACTTCATGATGTCCTGCTTCGTCGAGGTGCTCGAGCAGCTCGGGCACAAGGACATCGCCGGCACCTTGCCGTGGATGGGCAAGCGCAAGCTGCGCGGCGTCCAGATCTTCTCCTACCGCGGCGTGCAGGCCTACTCCATCGCCTTCCAGCTCCTGAACATGGTGGAGGAGAACGCCTCGGCCCAGTCCAAGCGTCTCCGCGAGGACCGTGACGGCCTGGCGTCCGATCCCGGCTCATGGGGCCGGGCCCTCAAGGAGATGAAGGACGCCGAGCTGACCGACCGTCAGATCGCCAAGCGTCTCTCCCGCATCGTCATCGAGCCGGTCCTCACCGCGCATCCGACCGAGGCCAAGCGCGCCACCGTGCTGGAGATCCACCGCGAGATCTACAAGCTCCTCGTCCGCCGCGAGAACAACATGTGGACCGCCGCCGAGCAGCGCGCCATCCGCGAGGAGATCAAAGTGGCGCTGGAGCGGCTCTGGCGCACCGGAGAATTCTACCAGCAGAAGCCGGACGTGCAGTCCGAGCTCCGCAACGTCCTCTATTTCCTCACCAAGGTCTTCCCGGACGCCGTGGTCAGCATGGACCTCCGGCTGCGTCAGGCCTGGGAGGAGGCCGGTTTCGAGCCGGAGCGCATCGAGCATCCCGACGCCCTGCCGCACATCTCCCTCGGCACCTGGGTGGGCGGGGACCGTGACGGCCATCCCCTGGTCACCGCCGAGGTCACCAAGGGCGCCCTGGACCAGCTCCGGGCCGCGGCCCTCGGCATCTGCCATGAGCGTCTGGACCAGCTCGGCCAGCGGCTTTCACTGGGGGACCATCTCCAGGAGCCTCCGCCGGTCTTCATCAAGCAGGTCGAGAAGCATGCGGCCGCCCACGGCGAAGCCGGCGAAGCCGCCCTGAAGCGCAATCTCGGGGAGACCTGGCGCCAATACATCAATCTCTGCCGACTGCGTGTGCCGCGCGCGGGCGAGGCCGTGCAGCCCGGGCAGCACTCCACCCCGGACGGCGTGGTGGCCGACCTCCTCTTCCTGCGCGAAACCCTGATCGAAGTCGGCGCCGGTCGCATCGCCCGCTCGGAAATCGACCCGCTGGTGCGGTTCCTGCGGACGTTCGGCTTCCACATGGCCTGCCTGGACATCCGCCAGAACAGCGCCTTCCACGACCGTGCGATCGGCCAGCTTCTGGCCGCCGCCGGGCAGTCGGATCACGACTACGGACAATGGGAGGAATCCCGCCGGCTCGGCTTCCTGGATTCCGAGCTCCGTTCCCCCCGCCCGTTCCTGCGTGAGCAGGTGAGCGTAGGCGCGGAGGCGGACGCCGTCATCGCCTGTTACCGCGGCCTCGTCGAGCACGTCGGCGCCCATGGTTCGGCCGGCATCGGCTCCCTGATCGTCAGCATGACCCGCTCGGTCTCCGACCTCCTTTCGGTCTACCTGCTGGCCCGCGAGGCCGGACTGACGGCCGGCGGGCCGGACGAGGCCCACTGCCTCCTGCCGGTGGTGCCCCTGTTCGAGACCATCGGCGACCTTGAAAGGAGCACGGGCATCCTGGATGAGTTCCTCGCCCATCCGATGACCCGGCGCACCCTTGAGGCGCGCCGTGACGCCGGACTGACCGACGGCCTCGTGCAGCAGGTCATGATCGGCTATTCCGACTCCAACAAGGACGGCGGCATCCTGGCCTCCCTCTGGAACCTTTATCGCGCGCAACAGAACCTGGCCGGCATCGGGGCCAAGCACGGCGTCCGCGTCGTCTTCTTCCACGGCCGGGGCGGCACGATCTCCCGCGGAGCCGGCCCCACGCACCGTTTCATCGACGCCCTGCCTCCCGGCACGATCAACGGACAGTTCCGCATCACCGAGCAGGGGGAGACCATCACCAAGAAGTACGCCAATCACATCACGGCGGTGAACAACCTTGAGCTGCTGACCGCGGGCGTGACCCAGAACACCCTGCTGCATGAAGTCTCCGTGCGCAGCGAGGTCTCCCAGGGCAAGGTGATGGACCGCCTCGCGGAATTCTCACGCGAGGCCTATCAGGAGCTCATCCGCACCCCGCGGTTCATCGAATTCTTCCGCCAGGCGACCCCGATCGACGTGATTGAGGCGAGCCGCATCGGCTCGCGTCCTTCCCGGCGCACCGGCGCCGCCTCCCTGGAGGACCTGCGGGCCATCCCCTGGGTCTTCGCCTGGAGCCAGGCGCGTTTCTACCTTTCAGGCTGGTATGGGGTGGGCTCGGCCCTCGCCCGGCTCAAGGAGGAGGATCCGAAGGGTTATGAGCTCATCGTGAAGCACCACGACGACTGGGCTCCCCTCCGGTACATGCTCAAGAACGCCTCGACCAGCGTCCTCGCCGCCAACCGGACCATGATGCGGCTTTACGGCGGCATGGTGACCGACCGCAAGCTGCGGCGTGAATTCCTCGGGCGCGTGCTGGCGGAGCATTCCCTGACCCGCCGCCTGCTGGATGAGGTCTCGGAGGGACGCCTCACCGCCGGACGTCCCCGGCTCAAGAAAGTCATCGGACTGCGCGAGTCGGCCATCGACCTCCTGCACGAACAGCAGGTGGCCATCCTCAAGGACTGGAGGCGTCATGTCGCGGCGGGCGAGAAGAAGGAGGCCGACGCCTTGCTGCCCCAGATGCTCCTTTCCCTCAACGCCATCGCCGCCGGACTGCAGGCGACCGGCTGAAGGCGAAGCCCTCCGGTCTCAGACGTTGGTCCAGAACTCGGTCAGGAACCGGGTGGCCAGCCGTGCGAGGAGGACGATGTTCCAGAATACCAGCTGCAGGCCGAGCGAGGGTCCGAAGCCCATGCTCAGCACCTGTGCGCAGGCGCTGGTCACGAGCAGCAGGGCGGTGGCGGTGCAGAGCGAGACGCTCAGGGTGTGCAGGCTGGCCGGAATCAGGCCGTGCAGGCTGCTGTCGGCCATGCAGGCCACGGCGAACGTGAGGGTGACGGAGACGATGCCGGCCGCGCCGAGCCCGACCAGCGACGATTCGGTGCCGAAGAAGTGCCTGGCGGCCAGCCTTCCGAGCAAAGGCACGTAGACCGCGGCCATGGCCACGGCGATCCAGAGCCCCATCGAGCCCATCGGCTGTCCGAAGACCGATTCGGCATGCTTGGCCAGCGAGACTTCGAAGGACGTGCCGGCGACGGCGACCGATGCGTTGAGCATGGACCCGTAGGATGGGGCCGTAAGGGGCGTTGTCGACGCAGAACCCGTCAGCGCGTCCACTCCTCGCGGGCGGACGCCCAGAGGTCGTAGTTCAGGGGCCTGCGTCCGGTCGGCACCAGCCGGTAGTGTCCTCCCGAGGCCTTGATGATGGCCAGCCCCGCCGCCACGTCCCAGAGATTCGTGCCCGATTCGTAATAGGTGTCCGCCACACCTTCTCCGACGTAGGCGAGCGCCAGCGCGGCCGATCCGATCATGCGGATCTTCTTGTAGCGCCTCACCTGTTCCATGAAGAGCCCGAGGGCCTGGGGCGACTTGTCGGCCGCGGCCGGGAATCCGGTCATGATGCAGGCGTCAGCCACCGTTTCCGCCCACCGCGGAGTGATACGTAGGCCGTTCACCGTGGTTCCTTCGCCGGGGATGCCCAGGTAGGTACGGTCCGCCGTGAAGTCCCGGATCACGCCCAGGACGGGCTCGGGTCCCCGCATCAGACCGAGGGAGACGCAGGTGGCCGGCTGTCCCCGCAGGTAGTTGTAGGTGCCGTCCAGAGGGTCGACCACCCAGTAGAGTTCCTTGGACTCGAAGAGGGCGGGGTCGCCGCCAAGTTCTTCGCCGATGACCGGCAGGCCGGTGCCCTTGAGTCGGTCCCGGACGAGCTGCTCCGAGTCGACGTCGGCCTGCATCTTGACGTCGTCATCGGTGCTGGAGTTGACCTTGCGGGACGCTCCGTGGCGGAGCAGGTCGCCTGCGGCCAGGGCGGTGGCCAAGGCCGCGTCCTTGAGACTTCCATCGATCGCCATGCCGGCAGAGTGACTTGGCGTGCCGCCGGGGCAATCCCTCCCTGCGTGAACAAAGAGGCCCGGCTTGCGGCCGGGCCTCGTCGGGGAGTTGCGGGCGCCTCAGGGCAGTTCCGTACGTCCCATGAGGTAGCGGTCGCACTCACGGGCCGCGCCGCGACCTTCATTGAAGGCCCAGACCACGAGGGACTGGCCGCGGCGGCAATCGCCCGCGGCGAAGACGCCGGGGACGTTGGTCGTGAACTTGCCGTGCTCCGCCTTGACGTTGGAACGCGGGTCGCGTTCGAGTCCGAGGGATTCGAGGAGCGGCTGTTCAGGTCCGAGGAAGCCCATGGCCAGCAGCACCAGCTGGGCGGGCATGGCTTTTTCCGTGCCCGGGACCTTCTGGGGGCCGAAGACGCCCTTTTCGTCCTTCTTCCATTCGACTTGGACCGTGTGGACCGCCTTGACCTGACCGTTCTCATCGGCCTCCACCTTGGTGGCGGTCGTGAGATAGACGCGGGGGTCGGCGCCGAACTTGGCGGCGGCCTCTTCCTGGCCGTAGTCGACCTTGTAGGTCTTGGGCCATTCCGGCCAGGGGTTGTCCTTGGCGCGGGTGAGGGGGGATTTGGCCATGATCTCGACCTGGGTGACCGAGCGGCAGCCGTGGCGCAGCGAGGTGCCGACGCAGTCCGTGCCGGTGTCGCCGCCGCCGATGATGACGACGTCCTTGCCCTTGGCGCTGATGGTCGCGTCGGGGGCCTTGCCGTCGAGGAGGTTCTTGGTGTTCGCGCGCAGGAACTCCATCGCGAAATGCACGCCCTTGGCGGCCCGGCCGTCGACCGTGAGGTCGCGGGGCTTGGTGGCGCCGGTGCAGACGACGACCGCGTCGAAGTCCTTGCGGAGCTTCTCGACCGGAAGGTCCTGTCCGACGTTCACGCCGCACTTGAAGGTCACGCCCTCGTCCTCCAGCAGCTTGATGCGGCGGAGCACGACCTCCTGCTTGTCGAGCTTCATGTTCGGGATGCCGTACATGAGCAGGCCTCCCGGGCGGTCGTCGCGTTCGAAGACCGTGACGTTGTGACCGGCGTAGTTCAGCTGCGCGGCGGCCGAAAGTCCGGCGGGACCGGAACCGACGACGGCGACCTTCTTGCCGGTGCGACGGGCCGGAGGGCGGGGCTGGACCCAGCCGTTCTCCCATCCCTTGTCGATGATCGAGACTTCGATGTTCTTGATCGTCACCGGGGGGCGGCTGATGCCGACCACGCAGGAGCCTTCGCAGGGGGCGGGGCAGACGCGGCCGGTGAATTCCGGGAAGTTGTTGGTGCGGTGCAGCCGTTCGAGCGCCTCCTGCCAGAGGCCCTTGTAGACGAGGTCGTTGAACTCAGGGATGAGGTTGTTGATCGGGCAGCCGCTGGCCATGCCGCTGATCAGCTTGCCGGTGTGGCAGAAGGGCACCCCGCAGTCCATGCAGCGCGAGCCCTGGGTGCGGAGCTTGGCCTCGTCGTGATGGTTGTGGATCTCCTTCCAGTCGCCGATGCGGGTGAGCGCGTCGCGGTCCTTGGGGAGTTCACGCTGGAACTCGATGAATCCGGTAGGTTTTCCCATGATGGTCTGCTTTGGAGTCGTCGTTGGGTTCAGCCGCCGCCGACGCGGGCCTCGTCGCGGGCGTTGATCTCGAAGGCCTCCTGGAGGGCGGCGTCGCCGCTGAGTCCCTTGGCCTGCGCGGCCGCGATGGCCTGGAGCACGCGCTTGTAGTCCTTGGGCATCACCTTGACGAACTTGCCGGCGGAGGCGGCCCAGTCCTTGAGCAGGGACTTGGCCCGTTCGCTGCCCGTGAGTTCGGCGTGCCGTTGCACGATGCCGCGAACTTCTTCGGCGTCCTTGGCGTCGGGCTTCTCGAGGCCGACCATCTGCTTGTTGCAGCGGGTGGCGAAGTCGCCCTTCTCGTCATAGACGTAGGCCACGCCTCCGCTCATGCCGGCCGCGAAATTGCGTCCGGTCGCGCCGAGGATGACGACCCGTCCGCCGGTCATGTACTCGCAGCCGTGGTCGCCCACGCCTTCGACGACCGCGGTCACGCCCGAATTGCGCACGCCGAAGCGTTCGCCCGCCACGCCACGGAAGTAGGCCTCGCCCGAGGTGGCGCCGTAGAGCGCCACGTTGCCGAGCAGGATGTTCTCGTGGGCGGGGAAGGTGGCCTTGGCGTCCGGATAGACGACGATGCGTCCGCCCGAGAGGCCCTTGCCGACGTAGTCGTTGGCGTCGCCTTCCAGTTCGATGGTCACGCCCTTGGGCACGAAGGCGCCGAGGCTCTGGCCGGCGCTGCCCTTGAGCTTGATGTGGACCGTGCCTTCGGGAAGGCCGTCCGGATGGCGCTTGGTGATCTCGTTGCCGAGGATGGTGCCGACGACCCGCTGAGTGTTGCGGATGGGCAGCTCCAAGGCGACCTTCTGGCCCTTTTCGTAGGCCGGACGGCACTTCTCGAGCAGCACCGACAGGTCCATGCCCTTTTCCAGCGAGTGATCCTGCTTCTCGGTGCAGAAACGGCCGACTTCGGGTCCGACTTCGGGCTGGTAGAGCAGCTTGGACAGGTCCACGCCCTTCACCTTCCAGTGGTCGACGGCCTTGCGGGCCTCGAGGATGTCGGTCCGTCCGACCATCTCGTTGAGGGTGCGGAAGCCGAGGGAGGCCATGATCTCACGGACCTCCTGGGCGATGAACTTCATGAAGTTCACCGCATGGGCGGGATCGCCGGTGAAGTTCTTGCGCAGCTCGGGGTCCTGCGTGGCCACGCCGACGGGGCAGGTGTTGAGGTGGCACACGCGCATCATGATGCAGCCGAGGGTCACGAGCGGGGCGGTGGCGAAGCCGAACTCCTCGGCGCCGAGGAGGGCGGCGATGACGACGTCCCGTCCGGTCTTCAGCTGGCCGTCCGTCTCGACGACGATGCGGGAGCGCAGGCGGTTGAGGACGAGCGTCTGGTGGGTCTCGGCGAGGCCGAGCTCCCAGGGGAGGCCGGCGTGCTTGATGGAAGTCTGGGGCGAGGCGCCGGTGCCGCCGTCAAAGCCGGAGATGAGCACGACGTCCGCATGCGCCTTGGCGACGCCGGCGGCGATGGTGCCGACCCCGACCTCGGAGACGAGCTTCACGCTGACGCGGGCCTCGCGGTTGGCGTTCTTGAGGTCGTGGATGAGTTCCGCCAGGTCCTCGATCGAATAGATGTCGTGGTGCGGAGGCGGAGAGATCAGGCCCACGCCGGTGGTCGAGTGGCGGGTCTTGGCGATCCAAGGGTACACCTTGCCGCCGGGCAGCTGGCCGCCCTCGCCGGGCTTGGCTCCCTGGGCCATCTTGATCTGGATCTCGCGGGCGTTGGTGAGGTAGCGGCTGGTGACGCCGAAGCGTCCCGAGGCCACCTGCTTGATGGCGGAGTTCTTGGAGTCGCCCTGCTCGTTGGTCCAGGTGAAGCGCTCCGGGTCCTCGCCGCCTTCGCCGGTGTTGGACTTGCCGCCGATGCGGTTCATCGCGATGGCCAGGCTCTCGTGGGCCTCCTTCGAGATCGAGCCGTAGCTCATGGCGCCGGTCTTGAAGCGGCGCAGGATCGATTCGACCGGCTCGACCTCCTCGATGGGCACGGGCTGACGGGGCTTGAAGCCGAGCAGGCCGCGCAGGGTGAAGACCTGGGCCTGCTGGTCGTTCACGAGCCCGGAGTAGACCTTGAACGTCTCATAGTTGCCGGTGCGGACGGCCTTCTGGAGGCTGTGGATGACCTGCGGGCTGAAGAGGTGGGCTTCGCCTTCGCTGCGCCACTGGTAATCGCCGCCCACGCCGAGCGTGACGGGGGTGTCGACGCGCTCGGGATAGGCGATGCGGTGGCGGGAGAGGGTCTCCTCGGCGACGGCCTCGAGGTCGGCGCCTTCGATGCGGGACGGCGTGCCGACGAAGTAGCGGTCCACCACCGACTGGCGGAGTCCGACGCACTCGAAGATCTGGGCGCCGAGGTAGCTGTGGATGGTCGAGATGCCGATCTTGGAGGCCACCTTGACGATGCCCTTGGTCGCGGCCTTCACGAAGTTCTTGAGGCGGTGTAGTGGTCGACGCCCACCAGGAGCTTCTGGCGGATCATGTCATCCAGCGTCTCGAAGGCGAGGTAGGGGTTGATGCCGGCGCAGCCGTAGCCGATGAGCGTGCAGAAGTGGTGCACCTCGCGCGGCTCGCCGGACTCGAGGATGAGGCCGACCTTGGTGCGCTTGCCTTCGCGGATGAGGTGGTGGTGCAGGCCGGAAACGGCGAGCAGGGCGGGGATGGCGGCCTTGTCGCGTCCGACTCCGCGGTCGCTCAGGATGATGAGGTTGATGCCGGCGTCGATCTGGAGGGAGGCCTGCTTGCAGAGGTCCTCCATCGCCTGCTCGAGGCCCTTCGCGCCTGACTTGGCGTCGAAGAGGGTGGGGATGGTGACTGAACGGAACTGCCCCTGGGCGACGTGGCGGAGCTTGGCCAGCTCCTCGTTCGTGAGGATGGGCGAGGGCAGCTCGATGAGGTGGGCGCTCTCGGGCCGGGGGTCGAGCAGGTTGCGCTCGGGTCCGATGGTCGTGACCGACGAGGTGACGATCTCCTCGCGGATGCAGTCGATCGGCGGATTGGTGACCTGCGCGAAGAGCTGCTTGAAGTAGTCGTAGAGTAGCTTCGACTGGTTCGAGAGCACGGCGAGCGGGATGTCGGTGCCCATCGAGCCGATGGCCTCGACGCCGTCCTTGCCCATGGGGACCATGAGCTTGCGCAGGTCCTCGAAGGTGTAGCCGAAGGCCAGCTGGCGCTGGAGGACCGTGGAGTGGTCGGGACCGGGGACTTCCTTGGCGTCGGCGATGTCGGCGAGCTTGATGAGGTTCTTGTCCAGCCATTCGCGGTAGGGCTTCTGCTTGGCGTAGCGGGCCTTGACCTCGTCGTCGGCGACGATGCGGCCCTCCTGCATGTCGACGAGGAACATGCGTCCCGGCTGCAGACGTCCCTTGCTCGCGACGTTGGCGGGGTCGACCGGCAGCACGCCGGCCTCGGAACCCATGATGACGTAATCGTCCTTGGTGACGTAGTAGCGGGAGGGGCGGAGGCCGTTGCGGTCAAGCGTCGCTCCGATCATGGTGCCGTCGGTGAAGACGACCGAGGCGGGTCCGTCCCAGGGCTCCATGAGGCAGGACTGGTACTCGTAGAAGGCCTTCTTTTCCGGGCTCATCGACTCGTGGCCGATCCAGGGCTCCGGAATCATCATCATCATGGCCTCGGGCAGCTCACGTCCGCCCATGACCATGAGTTCGAGCACATTGTCGAACATCGCGGAGTCGGAGCCGTTGGGGTTCACGACCGGCTTGATCTTCTCGATGTCCTTGCCGAAGAGCGGGCTGGCCAGCAGCGGTTCGCGGGCCTTCATCCAGTTCACGTTGCCGCGCAGGGTGTTGATCTCACCGTTGTGGGCGATGTAGTGATAGGGGTGGGCGCGTTCCCAGCTGGGGAAGGTGTTCGTCGAGAAGCGCGAGTGGACGAGCGCCAGCGCGGTGTCCATCGCCGGGTCGGCGAGGTCGGGGAAGTACTGTCCGACCTGCTCGGGCATGAGCATGCCCTTGTAGATGATGGTCCGGCAGGACAGGGAGCAGGCGTAGTAGTGACCGTCCTGCCCGGAAGCGCGGAGGCGGTTGTGGGCCTGCTTGGCCAGGATGAAGAGCTTGCGTTCGAAATCCTGGTCGGTGGCGCAGGAAGCGGGACGGCCGAGGAAGAGCTGGCGGACGCAGGGCTCGCTCGCGACGGCGGTCTTGCCGAGGGTCTTGTTGACGGTCGGGACGGTGCGCCAGCCGAGGACCTCGAGTCCTTCCTGCTTGGCGAGTTCGACGAGGACGGCTTCGGACTTAGCACGGACCGCCTTGTCGGGGGAGAGGTAGAGCATGCCCACGCCGTAGTGACCCGGCTTGGGCAGGGACGAGATGCCGGCCGCCGGACCGACCTTGGCGAAGAAGGCGTGCGGCATCTGGATCAGGATGCCGGCGCCGTCGCCGGTGTTGGTCTCGCAGCCGCAGGCGCCGCGGTGGTCCAGGTTCACCAGGATGGTGAGCGCCTGCTGGATGATGTCATGAGAACGCTTGCCCTTCATCTGGCAGACGAATCCGACGCCACAGGCATCGTGCTCGAACTGAGGATCGTAAAGACCCTGTTTCGGGGGGAGTCCGTTATGCATCATCTGGTTTTGGTCGGAAAAGTTGCGGTTAAAGGTCTGGGAGCCGCCCGCGCCGCTTGGGAAACGTCGCAAGTCCGTTAAATCTAGTGGGCAATAATTCCCCCCTGTCAAAAGCAACTTTAAGGTCGTCCAGGCGTGCTTCCGGAGGGGTTCCGACGGGGCGTGGCGACCCGCTTTGCGACGTGCCCACCTTTGGGCTTTTTCCTAGGAAAAATCGGCATGCGTGGCGACGGTCCGACGGCCGGTCGGGCTCTCCCGTTGACAACCGTCCGGGTCGCGGCGGTCTTGGTCGGGATGAGGTCCGACAACGAGCTCTACCGGCGGCTGAGGGAGCTGCCCGCCGGACGGCTTCTGGCGGAGGAGGTGCCGGCGTTCGACGCGCTGACGGGCCGGGAGCGCGTCGCCCGGGTCGCGCTGATCCGGGCGGTGGGCACGGTGGTCTCAGCCTGCGCCGATGAGCGTCTGAAAGCTCGCGCCCGGGACTGGCTTCGGGCGCTCATGAAGGACGGCGAGGAGAAGGTGAGGCGATACGCCGCCGCCGCGCTGCCCAAGTTCCAGGCCGGCGCCGCCGAGGAGTCGGCCCTGCTTGAAGCGATGAAGGCGAGCCACGAAGACCGAGAACGTCGCCGTTTGGCGCAATCACTGGAGCGGGTGGGCGGGGAGGCGACTTTGCGTGCCGCCGAGTCCGGGCAGACGCCCGGGGTGTCGGTCCGAAAGGTGAAGGCGGGACTGGCGAGGAAGTCCGACGGCTCCGCGCTGCGGATGGAAGCCGAAGTCCCCGGAGCTTCCGGCAGGGTCGTGCATCTGCGGTGTCGCCGCGGTCTGGAGTCCTTCGTGGCGGAGGAGGCCGCCGCCGCGGAGTTCAAGGTCAGGGAGGTCAGGGCGGGCTGCGTGATCGCCGAAAGCACCGCCGCCTTCACCCTCGCAAAGGCCTACCGCATGCGGTGCTTCGACACTTTGGCATTTCCGTTGGGGCTGATCAAAAATCCTTCCTCCGCCGGCGCGCCCGATGCGCTCGCCGCCCTGATCGCCGGCCGCGACGCGGTGGCGCTCATGAAGGCCCTATGCGGCGGACCGCCCCGGTATCGCATCTCCCTTTCGGGAGCCTCCGCCGCGCTCATGGAGCGCATCGCCGAGGCCGCCTACGCCCTCGAGCCGGGTGTGCTGAACGACCCCAAGTCAGCGGTCTTTTCCATCGACGTCACGTCGGGAGCCGCAGGGGCCCTCGTCGAACTGCGTCCCAGGGTCACGCCCAACCCCCGCATGCATTACCGTGTGGACGCGGTCGACGCCGCCTCCCATCCGCCCCTTGCCGCCTGTCTGGCCCGGGCTTCATCCGGTGCTGACGGGGTGATCTGGGACCCTTTCTGCGGGTCGGGACTCGAGCTTGTGGAGCGCGCATTCCTCGGAGGAGTGACGCGACTCGTGGGCACGGACATCGATCCGGCCGCGGTCGAAATGGCGCAGGCCAATTTCGCGGCCGCGCAGATCTCCGGGGTGAAGGCGGAATTTCTGGCATGCGATTTTCGCGACGCGCCGCGCCTGGCGTCACTGTCACCGGGCACGGTTTCTCTTGTGATCACGAATCCGCCCCTCGGCCGACGCGTCCGCGTGCCGGACCTGCACGGCCTCTTTGCGGACCTCTTCAAGGTTTCGGCCCAGGTGCTCAGTCCGGGCGGGCTGCTCGTCTTCATCAACCCGCTCCGGCTTGAGCCGGAAGGGCTCCCGCTGGCGCTACAGCATCGCCGCACGGTCGACCTTGGCGGCTACGACTGCCGCCTGGAAGTCTACCGTCGCAGCTGAGTGAAAGCCAAAAAGCCCGTCCCCCGGAGGGGACGGGCTGGCTTCTCAGATGGTGGAGGTGGTGGGAGTCGAACCCACGTCTTCCGGCCCTTACGTCGTAACTTCTACACGCTTAGCCTCGCCTTTGATCTCGGCCGCAGTGGGGGACGGGCGCCCGTGCGGCCTATCTGTCTTCTCGCTTGCCCCGGAGATGTCAGTCAGAGGAGGGGTTCACCCGCATTGACCGAGCTGATCCTGGGCCGCGGGCGGGCTCAGGGGCTCGTCGCTGTGATTAGGCAGCGAGCGCGAGAGCGTTGTCGTTCTCGAACGTGATGGTGTTTTTGGCAGTTGTACTGCGCCGGTCGGATTAAGGAGGGGACTGGCGTCCTCCGCGTGCCGTCGCGATATCTTGGCTGGAATCGAATCCGGAACACCCCCGAAATGGATACGTCGGTCTGTCTCGGGGCCGACTGAGAAGGAACTTCCGACAATCATGCCGGCAAAAGTCCGGGAGTCAAGGGCCCCCGGCCCTCCCCGAATCATGATTCAGGCCCTTTTGTTCTTCCAAACGGGCCGTCGTTCCGTCGTCTGGAAGGGTGGACCTGCTGTCACCAGAACTCGGAATGGCTCTCGCCGGCCTCTGCAGTCTGATCCTGGTCGGGTGGTTTCTGGCGAGCCGGGGCTGGATCGGACCGCATGCGCGGCAGCCCCTGATGCGGCTGATCATCTGGGTCTTCTTTCCGGCGCTGATCTTTGACCGCGTGAGCCGCAATCCGCTGATCGCGTCGGGCGGTCAGGCGCTGATGTATCTCGGAGCCGGCTTCCTTCTGATCGTGACGGGGTATGCGGTCGCCACGGCGGTGGGGGCCGCGTGCGGCATCACGGCCGGAGTCCGCCGCCGTACTTTCGCCTTCTCGGCCGGCGTCAACAATTTCGGCTACCTCGGCATCCCCGTGACCGCCGCGCTCTTCGACCGCGACGTGGTGGGGGTGCTGCTGGTGCACAATGTCGGGGTCGAGGCCGCCGTCTGGACCGTCGGCATCGCGATGCTGTCAGGCAGCTCGCTGCGACGCGGCTTGGGCAATCTGCTCCAGCCGATGACCGTGGCTCTCCTCGTGGCGCTCGCCGTGAACTTCTCGGGACTCGGTGCCACCGCGCCGGTCGACTTCCTCACCAAGGTGCTGAGGCCGGTGGGCGAATGCGCCATTCCGGTCGGCACCTTGCTGAGCGGCATCTACCTGCATGAGCTGCTGGGGGGCTTCCGCCTGCGTGACGATCCGAGGGTCACGCTCGGCGTCATCGCGGTGCGTTGGCTCATCATGCCGCCGCTCGTCCTGGGCGCGGTCGCCTGCTGCGTCGGGGACCTGTCCCTGAAGCAGGTGATGCTCGTCCAGGCCGCGATGCCCTGCGGCATCTTCACCTTCCTCATCGTGGACATGTTCAAGGGTGATTCCGTGCTGTCGTTGCGCTGTTCCGCCGTCACGATGCTCCTCTGCGTGCTCATCACCCCGCTCTGGCTCAAGGCCGGAAGGCTGCTCCTGGGGCTCTGAACGCTTGGTCTCTTTACAGCGGCGCCTTCCTGCGCAGGATGGTCCGTGTGAGGCGGATCATCTTCATAGGCCTGATGCTGCAGGGCTGCGTCAGTTCGCCGGACCGGTCTGACTCCGTCCGCGGCGGCCACGAGTCGGGCGATCCGGCGTACGTCGAGTCCATGGCCCTGGCCGCCGAGTCCGACCGGCCTCGCGACGCCTTGCTTTGGAGGTTGGAACGGGGGCTCGCATTGCGCCGGCTGGGCAGGACCCAGGAGAGCGTGGGTGTCTTCGAGCAAGTGGAGGAGGCTCTCCGTGAGGAGGAAGAACGCCCCGGCTTCAGCCCTTCCGGAGCCGTCTCCGCCTTGCTCGTCAATGACCTGTCGCTCCCGTATGCCGCCAAGCCTGCGGACCGCATCTACGCTTCGGCCTACCAGGCGTTGAACCGTCTCGAGACCGGCGACCTGGCCGGAGCCAGAGTTTCCCTCAACCGGCTGCGGTTCATCCAGGAGGCCTTCGGGAATCCTGAAATCTATCTTCCGCCCGCATCTGATCCTGAAGCGGAACGCATCCTGCGTGAGCCCGTGACTCGTGAGGGATTGGACCGAATTGATGACGGGCTCCAGACCCTGCTCAAGGACGGGGCCTATGACGACGCCTTCGCCCACTGGTTGCAGGGCATGTTCTTCTGGCGGCTGGGCCTGGACGCATCTGACCGTGAGAAGGGGCGCAAGGCGCTCAGCGCCGCCGCCCGGCTGAGTCCCGGTTGCGAGGCGTTGCGCCTCGATCTTGCGCAGGCGACCGACGGCCTTCCTCAGGGCAGGGTGGTCTATTTCGTCGCGGAGACGGGCCTGTGCCCGCTCTGGCAGGAGGAGCGCGTCGACATCCCGCTCTTCATCGTCGCTCGAGACGTCCCCCTTGTCTCCGTGGCTCTTCCCGCCATGCGTCCGGTCGGACAGGTGTTCTCGCCTGACGTCAACCTCGGCGGCGTACGGCTCGACTTCACCAGGATTTCCTCCACGGAGGGGCTCATCGCCAGCCACTTCTCAAAGGCGATGCCGTCGGTCCGAGCCCGCGCCCTGACTTCTGCGGCCGCCAAGGCGGCCGCCTCCTATGCCATCAACCGTGCCTCACGCGTCGCGGCGGAACGCCCTGATGCCGGGACCAAGGAGGTCGTCTGGGCGGTGGCCGCCCGTCTGGGCACGACGCTTTACGGCTATTCATCCACCCGGGCCGACCTGCGGAACTGGTCCGGCCTGCCGGCCCGGACTTTTCTGGCCCGATCCGACGCCCCCGCAGGCGTTGAGGTCAGCGTCAAGGGCATGACCGGCCCGCCGATCCGCCTGCCCGAAGGCAAGGTTCTGCTTGTCTCCATTTCACAGCCGACGGAAAATGGTCCCGTCACGGTGAGGTGCTCGACTCTTTCCCCATGAACCGTTTTCTCCTCCTTACCGCCGCTCTGCTCTGCGGCTGCTCGACGGTGCTGGAGACCGGCGACACCCTCGAGCGGGCGATCACGCCTCCTGACGGGGTCAATTACGCCGTCACGCGCCCTGAGGGCGGTTTCCGCCTCGACGTGAGCGACGGCCGTTTCGCCTCCAAGGTGGAGCTGCTTGCGGTCCGCAAATCCCGCACCCGGGGCGGATTCACCCAGGTGCAGTTCGACCTGCGGAACACTTCCTTCCTCCGACAGACCGCGAATTTCGGCTTCGAGTGGATCGACGCGGCGGGCTCAGTCACCGAAGGTCAGAGCGGCTGGTCGCCGACCCCCCTTGAACCCGGCCAGATCACGACCGTCACCGCCACGGCGCTCCGTTCTGATTCCGCCGAGTGCCGTCTACGCATTCTCGCCCGATGAACATGAACAAGTCCCTTCTGCTCGGCCTGACGGCCTTCGTCGTCGGCTGCGAAACTCCCGCCACCTACAAGGACCCGGAGGGCCGGGAACTGGTCGTCTCCATCGGCAAGGTCGACATCCAGGATTTCGCCAACGCGGGGAACGCCATGCTGCAGGAGATGGTCAAGTCGCCCGCCTTCGATAGTGCCGGCGCCTCGCCGGTCATCCAGGTGGGGCAGATCACCAATGATACCGCCACCAACTTCGACCTCTCCTTGCTGCTCTCCAAGATCACGGGGCCTCTCGTCAACGCCGGCAGGATCAGACTGATCGATTCCGACCCCGTGGCCAGCGCCGCCCGGGCCTCCACTCCCGGGGCCGCCGTTCCGTTGCCCCAGTACGTGCTCAAGGGCAAGATTCTCGAAGACCGGGCCAACGCCGGGCGGACCAAGCAGTCCTCCTTCGTCTTCCAGCTGGCACTGGTCGAAGTGAAGACCAGCCTGCAGGTCTGGCAGAAGGAGAAGATCGTCACCAAGCAGGGTACGACCAACGCCGTCGGCTTCTGAAGTCCGGCCGTCCATGAGGGCCGACTTCATCATCGTCGGCCAGGGGCTCGCCGGGTCTTTGCTCGCCGCGGCCCTGCAGCGCCGCGGCCGGAGCGTCGTCGTGGTGGATGACGGCTGGCGGAGCGCGGCCTCCAAGGTGGCGGCCGGACTCATGACCCCGCTGACCGGCAGGCGTTTCACGCTGACGCCCGACTATCCGGCGCTCTTTCGCGCCGCCGCCGACACGCTTTCCGCGGCCGGAGCCCTGCGTCTCTCCGGAGTCTACCGCATGTTCGTGGACGAGGAGCAGCGCGGCAGGGGGTTGGCGCGGGCCGTCGACGCCTCGTGCGCGCCTTTCATCGAGAGTGTCACGAACGGCGGCGGCGAACTGCATCCGGCGCTTGATGATCCGTTCGGCGGTGTGCTCATGAAGGGGGCTTGGGCGGATCTTCCGGGACTGATGTCCCGTCAGAGGGAGGCGCTCCGTCGGACCGATTCGCTTTTGGAAGATTCCTTCGACCCTGATTCCCTCGGGCATGGTTCCTCCGGCGTGACATGGAAGGGGCTCGCGGCGCACGGGGTCGTTTTCTGCGACGGCTACCGGGCGGCCTTGCGCGGACCCTTCAAGGATCTGGGCTGGCAGCCTGCCAAGGGAGAGGCGCTCACGCTCACGTCAGACGCCCCGGCTCCGCCTTTCATCCTCAATCGCGAAGGCTGGGCGCTGCATCTTGGGGACGGAACATGGCGCACGGGCACCAACTGGGAATGGGCAGCCCTGGACGAAATCCCGGCCGACGCCCAGCGCGACAAGCTCCTGGGCCGTTTCCGCGGCTTCTTCAACCGACCGGTCCGGACGGACGTATCCTTGCATCTGGCCGGCGTACGACCCTGCACCGCGGACAGCCGGCCCTATCTCGGCACGCATCCCGCACTGCCGCACGTCCATCTCTTCAACGGGCTCGGACCGCGGGGCACGGTGTGGGGTCCGGCCACTTCGGAACTGATGGCCGAGCATCTGCATGCAGGCGCCCCCATCCCCCCCGACCTTGACCTCCGTCGGGCTCTGCCGTGCTGAACTTCAGCGGGTACGCTTCTGGCGGCGGGCCGGCTTCTTGGCCTTGCCCTTGGCGTCGCCGGCCCCCTGCAGCAGGTGGTCGACGGCCAGCAGATATCCGGCGAAGCCGAGTCCGGTGATCACGCCTTCGCAGGCGGAGGCCGTCACGGAGCGGTGCCTGAATTCCTCCCGCTTGTAGATGTTGGAAATGTGCACCTCCACGGCGCGCATGCCGCTGCCCGCGATGCTGTCGCGGAGCGCCACGCTGACATGGGTGTGTCCGCCCGGGTTGATGACGAGCAGCTTGATGCCGTCGTCGGCCCACTTGGCGATGGTGTCGATGATCCGTCCCTCGTGATTGGACTGGAAGAAGCGGGCCTTGTGGCCTTGGGCGGAAAGGTGTGCGGCGACCTGCTTCTCGAGGTCGGCAAGCGTGGCATGACCGTAGACCTCCGGTTCCCGTTTGCCGAGCCGGTCGAGGTTGGGGCCGTTGATGACGCCGCTTTCCATGCCCTTTGCCTACCTCGGCCGGCCCTCAGGGGCAAGAAGCAACCCCTAGGGGATCCAGGCCAGCAGTTCCTCATGCCCGGAGAGAAGCGCGACTGCGGCGAAGAAGAGGAATGCCGCACCCAGGAAGAGGAATGAAATCAAGGACCAGAAGCAGCCCGGACTGCCCTCGCGGCTGAAGGCCTCCATGCCTGCGGCCGTCCGGGTCGAGAATGCGCCGGCCTGCAGGATGCGCCTCGTCTGTGCGACGAACATGCCGGCCAGGCCGGCCATCGTCCCGACGATCAGGCAGACCGTCATCGGGTCACCGCCGGCACCCGCCAGGAAAGGCTTATCTCCGAAGAGGGATGTCAGGTAGAGCGCCAGTAGGCAGAACAGCCAGGAGGCCACGACGTGAAGCACCCAGGATCCCGGCGTGAACCCTTGTTCCGTCTCCACTTACTTCAGGATCTGTCGCAGCACGTAGGGCAAGATGCCGCCGTGGCGGTAGTATTCTCCCTCGATCGCGGTGTCGATGCGGGCCACCAGGGGGGCCTTGTCGACCTTGCCGTCCGCCCGACGGATCACGAGCGTCACCGCCTGCCGGGGCTTCACGGGGTCGGTGAGGCCTTCCAGGTCGAAGGTTTCCGAGCCGTTGATGCCGAAGTCAGCCGCCTTCTTGCCGTCGGCGAATTCAAGGGGCAGCACGCCCATCCCGATCAGGTTGGAGCGGTGGATGCGTTCAAAGGACTGTGCGACCACGGCCTTCACTCCGAGCAGCGCGGTGCCCTTGGCGGCCCAGTCGCGCGAGGAGCCCATGCCGTAATCCACTCCGGCGAAGACGATCAGTCCTTCCTTGCGGGAGGCGTAGGTCTGGCAGGCGTCGTAGATGGTCTCGATGCGTCCTTCGGGCTGGAGCTTGGTGAAGCCGCCTTCCTTGCCGTCGGCCATGGCGTTCTTGACCTGGGTGTTCGCGAAGGTGCCACGGGTCATGATGCGGTCGTTGCCGCGGCGGGATCCGTAGGAATTGAAGTCCTTCTTGGCCACGCCGGCCCCCACGAGGAACTTGCCCGCCGGGGTGTCCTCCTTGAAGGAGCCCGCGGGGGAGATGTGGTCGGTCGTGACGGAGTCTCCGAGGATGGCCAGCGGACGCAGCTTCGCGAGCGAAGGGGCCGGGGGAGGCGTCATGGAGAAGCCCTTGAAGAACGGAGGCTCCTGGATGTAGGTGGAGGACTCCTTCCAGCTGAAACGCGCGCCGGAGCCGCCCTGCACGCCCTTCCATTCGGCGGTGGCGTTGGCCAGTGATTCGGCGGCGTACTTCGACTTGAACATCGCGGGCTTGAGTCCCTTGGCGACGCACTCGGCGACTTCAGCCTGCGAAGGCCAGATGTCCCGGAGATAGACCGGCTTGCCGTCCTTGCCCGTGCCCAGCGGCTCGGTGTCCAGGTCGATGTCCGCCCGGCCGGCGAGCGCGAAGGCCACGACAAGGGGAGGGGACATCAGGAAGTTGGCGCGGACCGCGCCATGGACGCGGGCTTCGAAGTTGCGGTTGCCCGAAAGCACGGAGGCCGTCACGAGGTCGCCGTCCTTGATCGCCTTTTCGATGTCGGCGTCGAGAGGCCCTGAGTTTCCGATGCAGGTGGTGCAGCCGTAGCCGACCAGATTGAAGCCGAGGCGGTCGAGGTGGGGGGTCAGGCCCGTCTCATTGAGGTAGTCGGTGACCACGCGGGATCCGGGTGCGAGGGAGCACTTTACGTCGGGGTTCACCTTGAGGCCCTTCTCGACGGCCTTCTTGGCCACCAGGCCGGCGGCGACCATCACGGAGGGGTTCGAGGTGTTCGTGCAGGAGGTGATGGCCGCGATCACCACTGAGCCGTGGGAAAGACGGCGGCCGGTGGAACCCACGGAGGCGGAATCGCCTCGGCTGGCGGCTTCCTTGCCGAAGCCCTGCTTTTCCTTGGGCGCGGTGAAGAGCGCGTTGAAGGTGTCCTTGATCTTGGGCAGGTCGATCCGGTCCTGGGGGCGCTTGGGGCCGGAGACGCAGGGCACGACCGTGCCGATGTCGAGATCGATGGTCTGGGTGTAGTCGATGCTGCCCGCCTTCGGGATGCCGAAGAGGCCCTGAGAGCGGTAGTATTCCCGGACCAGTTCGATGTGGGACTCGTCGCGGCCGGTCTGGCGCAGGTAGTCGAGGGACTTCTCATCGACCGGGAAGAAGCCCATGGTGGCGCCGTATTCGGGGGCCATGTTGGCGATGGTGGCGCGGTCGGCGAGCGACAGGGCCTCGGTGCCTTCGCCGTAGAACTCGACGAACTTGCCGACGACCTTGGCCTTGCGGAGGATCTCAGTCAGCCGGAGGGTGAGGTCGGTCGCGGTGACGCCCTCGCGCAGGCGGCCCGTCAGGTTGACTCCGATGACTTCGGGGGTCTGGAAATACACCGGCTGGCCGAGCATGCCAGCCTCGGCCTCGATGCCGCCTACGCCCCATCCGACGATGCCGATGCCGTTGATCATCGTGGTGTGGGAGTCCGTGCCCACCAGCGTGTCGGGGTAGAAGACGCCGTCCTTCTGGAACACCAGCTTGGCGAGGTGCTCGAGGTTCACCTGGTGCACGATGCCGATGGCGGGCGGCACGACGCCGAAGGTCTTGAACGCCTGCATGCCCCACTTGAGGAACTCGTAACGCTCGGTGTTGCGCCCGAACTCCTGACGGAGGTTCTCCAGGAAGGATTCGGCCGTGCCGGCGCGGTCGACCTGGACGGAGTGGTCGACGACGAGGTCGACGGGCACGAGGGGTTCGATGACGGCGCTGTCCTTGCCCAGCCTGGCGACGGCCTCACGCATGGCCGCAAGGTCGACGAGCAACGGCACGCCGGTGAAGTCCTGCAGCACGATGCGGGCGACGACGAAGGGAATCTCGGTGTCGACCGGCTTCTTCGCGTTCCAGGCGGCGAGCGTGCGCACGTCGTTCTCGGTCACGGCGACGCCGTCGCAGTTCCTGAGCACGGATTCGAGCACGAGGCGGATCGAGACCGGCAGACGGGAGATGCGGCCGAGACCGGCTTCTTCCAGCGCCGGGAGGGAGCAGATGCTTCCGGACTTGCCGCCGGCGGAGAAGGGACGGAGGGCGTTGAAGGGGACTTTGGAGGCCATGGGTTCGATAGGTATGGAAAGGGGACAGGAGGCAAAGACGAAGAAGGCGGCCGGGGCAAGCCCGACCGCCTTCGTTCAGCGGGAACCGGGGTCCTTCAGCCCTCGACCGCCTTACGGATCTTGGCGAAGTTGGGCATGGAGGAGGGGTCGCGCTTCACTTCGGAATGGATGACGTTGCCGTTCTTGTCGGCGACGAAGACGGAGCGCTTGGCGACGTTGAGGAAGCCGAGCTTCTCGGGGATGACGCGGGTGTCCTTGACCTTGAAGGCCTTCACGGCCACCCGGTTGAAGTCGGACAGGAGGGTCACGGTGATGTTGTTGGCCTTGGCCCAGGCTTCCTGCGCGAAGGGGCTGTCCACGGAGATGGCGATCACGTCGGCGTTGAGGGACTTGTATTCGTCGAGAAGTCCAGAGACTTTGCACATTTCGTCAGTGCAGACGCCGGTGAAGGCCAAGGGGAAGAAAAGGATGACGGTCTTTCCTTTGCCGACGTTACGACGGATGCTGACGTCGACGGGGAGTCCGCCCGCGGGGTTGAACTGCTTGAGGGAGATTTCGGGCAGCGGCTGGCCGATTTTGAGGGGCATGGGTTGGGGTGAGGTTCTCGCTTACAAATGCCCTTAAACCCCTCAAAAGCAAGGGATTACCCTCAAAAACCCCCTTTTAAACGCTTTTTTACATACCCGTACTGATTAGCCATTTCTTTGTGTTTTACTTGCACAAGTCCAAGCGAACAAACCACTTACGCTGTTTTCTTACCAAAGCCCAGGTGTCCAGGTTGATCCTTTCCTCAAGCGCTTCTTTGGGGAGCTTGGAGCCGCTGTTCAGCCAATCCATGGTCGCTCGGTAGCCGACCGCGCGTGCGCTCGGCAATTCAGGGTCCAAGTCGAGGCTGAGCAGCCATTTTGACTCTTCAATCAGTCCTTCCGCCAGCATGGTCTTGGTTCTTCGGGCGATGCGGCTTTTCAGTTCGTCGTCCGGACGCTCCAGGACCTCGCAGCTGATCCTGCAGTCGGAAAAAGGGCCAGGGCGCGCCAAGAAGGCCTCACGCAGCTCATCGAGGGGCTGTCCCGTGGCCAGACGTCTTTCCAGTGCCTTGGCGACCCGGATGGGATTGCGGATGTCCAGCCAATCGGGGAGCGGTCCGGGCTCAGCCTGACGCAGCCGGCTGAGGAGGGGCTCCAGGCCGGCGTTGAACAGCCTTCGCACCTCGTCGGCCACCTCCTTGGGGATGTCCGCCTCATCGGCCACGGGGCCGAAGAAAGCGGCCAGGTAGAAGCCGCTGCCTCCGGTCACGAGGATCCGTCGGCCGCGACTCTGGGCCGCCGTGATCGCCGCCTTGGCGCATTCGACGTAACGAATGACCGAAAACCTTTCCGACGGATGCGCCAGGTCCAGTCCGTGGTGGATGACGCGCGCGCGTTGTTCGGCGGTCGGCTTCGCGGATCCGATGTCCATGCCACGGTAGACGCAGACGGAGTCGCAGGAGAGGATTTCGGCGTCGTTGGCCTCGGCCCAGTCCAGTGCGGCGTCGGTCTTGCCGGCGGCGGTCGGCCCGGTGAGAACGTGTATCTCCGTCGCTTCGCGGCTCACGGACGCTTGGCCCAGTCCAGCGCGTAGGAGAGCAGCAGCATCGCGGCCGGCGAGGTCAGCACGAGGCTGTCCACCAGATCGAGGGCGCCGCCGATGCCGGGAATCGTCGCGCCCGAATCCTTGGCGCCGGCCAGACGCTTGAACACCGACTCGGCAAGGTCGGAAGGTATGCTGAGCGCGGCGAGGGGCAGGGCGAGCACGGCGGCCTTCCAAGGCACCATGAAGGCCAGTCCCAGCGGGCCGTTGCAAAGCCAGGCGAAGCCTGCGGACGCGGCGGCGGAGAACGCGAGGCCGCCGGCGCAACCCTCCCAGCTTTTCGCTGGGCTGATGGTCGGGGCGATCTTGTGGCGACCGAACGGAACCCCGATCAGCAGGCCCCCGACGTCGGTGAACTTCGTGGCCACCACGACCCAAAGCACGTAATAGAGGCCGACTGATTCTCGGTTCAGCAAGGTTCCGTCTTCCATCCGTGCGATGCCCACCAATGAGGAGAGCATGAACGGCAGGTAGAGGAAGCCGTAGAGTGTCGGCAGGGAGCGCAGGAGCGCGGGCGCTTCGGCGGGACGGCGGAGCACGTACAGGAGATGGACCCCGAACGCGAGGGCGGCGGCGTTGAGGGCGGGGCTGGCCCGCAGCCGATCAGGGGCCAGGAAGAAGAGTCCGAAGAGCAAGGCCGCGCCGGCCAGCAGACCGCCGGGGCTCGAGCGGCGCACTCCGGGCATTTCGGATGCCAGGCGGTAGAATTCGTACTGAGCGGCGAAGGTGATCGCGGCCAGGATCAGAAAAGCCGCCTGTTCCGCGATGGAGAACAGGCCTCCGATCCAGATCACGAGTCCGACGACGGTCCACAGCCCGATGGTGCTGAGCGCACGGTGCCTCATGTTGCCGGCCTCGCCCCCTGCACCTGGCTTCCCGTCATCCCGAACCTGCGTTCGCGTCCGCAGTAATCCCGGAAGGCGGTCTCCAGCTGCTCTCGGCCGAAGTCCGGCCAATATTCCTTGGCGATGTGTATCTCGGCGTATGCCGACTGCAGCAGAAGGAAGTTGCTCAGCCTGAATTCCCCCGAGGTCCTGATGATGAGGTCTGGATCGGGCAGTCCATGCGTGTCGAGCTTGGTCTCGAAACGTGCCCAGTCCACCTCCTCCGGCTTCACACGGCCGGCCGCGACATCCTCAGCCAGGAGCCGGGCGGCCTGCGCGGCCTCCTGGCGCGCGCCGTAATTGATCGCCACCACCAGCGTGAAGGCCTCATGCGCGGCGCTTTCCGTCACGGCCTCGATCAGCGGCGCACGGGCGAAGTCGGGCAGGGAGTCGACGTCGCCGATGACGCGGAGCCGGACCTTCCGCCGGTGCAGGCGGGCCAGATGGGCCCGGATCAGCCACTCTCCCAGCTTGAAAAGTCCGCTCACCTCCTCCTGCGGGCGTTTCCAGTTTTCAGCGGAAAAGGCAAAGACCGTCAGCGTGCCCACGCCCAGGTCAATGCAGGCGTCCACGATCTCGAACAGCCGTTCGGCCCCCCGACGATGGCCCTCCAGCCGGGGCAGTCCGCGGGCGGCGGCCCAGCGGCCGTTTCCGTCCATGA